>ERZ857750.4118-NODE-4118-length-11208-cov-3.540213_pt1 | contig 11208 bp, 9 predicted proteins | sample MGYA00519915_ERZ857750 | MGnify/ENA primary metagenome ERZ857750 (study PRJEB31778, sample SAMEA3449358) | human gut metagenome | biome: human gut; feature: human-associated habitat; material: faeces | place: United Kingdom | collected 2010/2012 ... | reverse complement strand
GTATATCGTTTGTTTGGTACTCCTTTTGGCATAGCAAAACACCCCACTTGTTAGACAGTATATCATACTGTCTAACAAGTGGGGTGCTGTTCACCTCCGCTGGCATGCATAAAAGCGAAAAGGTCACAGTCATCAATAGAAATACTAGAACTTTGCTTATTCTTTTCATAGTCACACTCCTTTTATGACTTTATCTTATCCAGCAATTTAAATATATTAAACACAAACACATTATTTGTATCGCTCCAACCAGTGTGAATTTCTCCACCTGCACCCGTTCCTATACCTATGAAGCTGCCTAATCCATTATAAAAGCGATTCTTTTGTCCCAGAACAGGGAGCGCATACCAATCTCCTCCACCGCCTATTGCTAATGCCCCGATAACTGGTTCTGTAATTGAAGCTCCTGAATTATATTTTCACTTCTCCATTCTTGTTTATAGTTCGGTCAAAACACCACCGTTGAATCCATATATATTTTCCTTTTTGTATCCGTATAAAGACCCAGGCAAACTGATATGCGGTTCAAAAGTGAACGCTTCGACAGCGGACAGTTTTTCCGTGTTTCCTTTTTCAATGTAGATACGGTGTTTTTTATCCTTAACTATGGAATGACCCAAATTTCCAAGAAAATCAAGGTTGACGTACCCACGAGCTTTAATCTGATCGTTTATGTAGTAGAACAGCGCCTCAAAATTAGTGTTCTCATTCACGAAACCAAGCATAGCTTCATGCAGATAGACTTCCATTTTAAGACCATTTCGCCATTCATCATTCTGTATCTGCTCTACGTCTTTGACGATCTTACCGTTTTCTACAATCAGAGTTCTTGCGTAATCGCCCCAAATGCAGTTGCTCTGTGGACTTAAATCTATTGTAATAATATCGTTTGGCTCAATTATGTGGTCATCTGTTTTATACTCACGACCGGATACGGATACAGTAGTCTTATCACCGGCGAAAACAAAAGCACCTACATCCCAATACCAAAAGGAATCCGCACCGTGGGAGAGCATATATTCCTCACATAGTTTACGAAGCTCAATGAGCGTCATGCCGGGCACGATAACTTTTGAAGCATGTTCAATAGTGGCTCGGTTCAAGTTTTGCATTTCATGAATAGTCATGTTTTCCTCCCAAAATCCAGTGTCGCTATTTGTTCAGCATTTCAATTAATTCATATTTCAGACTTCGGTTCACCAAAATCACGGATAACCCCGCCGTCAGCAAAATCATCGCTGCAGGAATGACGACTTCCAAAACGCCTGTGTTCTCTGCGTCCTCCGTCTCCACCGCATTTTCGTCGCGCGCCCAAAGGCTGTATTCCGTGCTGAATGTGTGCTCGCTCTGCCCGGTTAAATCGAGCGTCTGCACTTTGTCAAACAGCACCGAACTGCAAACTGTGCCCAAAATCACCGCCACAGCGCTCAAGGCCACTACGCCCGAAACAAGCGACACGCGGCACTGATTTTTGCTCATACCTAAACTTCGCTCGATTGCCGTGCGCTTCTTCTGTTTGACGATGAAGAAATAGAGCAGCAACACCAAAATCGCCAGTGCCGAAAGCAATCCTGCCGCGAACAGAATGATCGCCACGTACCGCATATTGAGTAAACCGCCGATGATCTGGCTGTACCCATTGTCGTCAAACGTGATCTCCAAATTTTCCCGAACCTCCGCCGGAACATTTCGGTTATACGCTGTCCTATATTCGTCGACCGTGCCGTTTGGGATTTGGAAGGAGGTCGTCGCGCGCTGCATCGGTCCGCTGTCTACGATATTGCCGGCAAAATCTGCCTTGACCGAATTTGCGGGAATGAGGAACAAATTCAGCGCCATTTCGATGGAGCCCGCCGGTTTTCCGTATGTGCCCACACTGTAATACGTGCCGATGATCTCATACTTTGCCGTCCAAAACGGCGTGTATGCCCGGTTCTGTGCGTTTAAAAGCGAAAACGCGCGCAGGCCGCTACCGTCGCCGAACGTCCTATGCGGCGAGTCTTTTTCGTTCACGCCGTAAAGCGGCAGCTCCACTTTATCGCCGATGGAAAGCCCGTTTTTCCGCGCGAATTCTTCGGAAACAAGACATACCGCCGCACCGTTTTCGAGGTCTTCCGCGGAAAACGTCCGCCCCTCCCGCACATACACCGTGCGGTCGTGAAAGCTCGGCAGCAGCGCCGTATCTGTAACCGGCAAAACGGGCGCGGTCGTGTCCCACATGGAAAGCGCCTTTGAAAGCTCCAGCCAATATTGCCCGCGCTCGGTCTCGTAAAAGCCTGCCGTCACTTCGTCAAATGTCCGTGTCTGCCTATCGCTTTCAAGCAAATTTCCGCCTGCGTCGCACTGTGTGGAGCGCTCCGCCGCGATCAGTGCGTATTCAATGGAGCTTTTCGCGTTTTCGTGGTGATTGACGATCACATTTGTATACGCCACATATGTTTTCCCTGCCTCCAGTGGCGCGGGATTTTCCGTCCAGTGGTCGCAAACGTAAATTTCGTATTCGTTGTTCTGATTTTCCGCTTCCGGGTACAAAAATCGCTGCACATACACTTTTATGGGGTGATCCGGCACCGCCGTTTCGGCAGGCGTGAATTCGACCACCGGGTAAAACAGCGCCGTGCCGCCGTCGCGCACCGCAAGCCCCTGCAAATCCGCAAGGTAATACAGGCGTTTTTCAGGCGCTTTCAAATAATTCACGCCGTCAAAATCCAGAACATCGGCAGAGATCACCGAATCATACACGGGTTCGGCTTCGCTATAATACGCCCCATCGGCGGCATTCCACCCCGTGCGCATCTGCGTGCGGTTCGGCTTTTGCTCTACCGTGCCGAGCGTTGTGAATTGCTTTTCCACAGCATCTATTTGCGCCTGTGTCTGTGCCCACAAATTTGCCCCCAGCACCAAAAGCGCCGTGGCGGCGGTCATCAGGAGGAAGAACAAGCAAGTTTTCATCGGCGTGCGAAGGAGTTGTTTGAGGCTCTTTAACATTCTACTGCCAGCCTTCCGTCCTGCATTTTGTAGACGATGTCCGCCTGCGCCGCGATGCCCGGGTCGTGCGTGACGACAATAACGCAGTAATTTTCGTCTTTCACGAGCTTTTTCAGCAGATCAATGACGACCTTACCGTTCTCCGTATCGAGGTTGCCCGTCGGTTCGTCCGCGAGGATGACTTTTGCGTCGGACGCCAGCGCCCGTGCGATGGCAACGCGCTGCTGCTGCCCGCCCGAGAGCATCGCCGGCAGCTTTCTTGGGTCAACGTCTCCAAGGCCGACCGAACTTAGGAGTTCCTTTGCCCGTACTTTCGCCTCTTTCGTCGGTTTCTTCATAATCTGCATCGGGTACATGACGTTTTCGAGTATGTTTAATGTCGAGAACAGGTTGAAAGATTGGTAGATCACCGTCACATTTTCGCGCCGGTGCCGTTCGCTTCCGATCTCTTTCAGCGTTTTTCCGTTCGCGATAATCTCGCCCTCGCTCGGCGTGCCGAGGCCCGCGAGCATGGAAAGCAGCGTCGTTTTGCCGCTGCCGGATTGCCCGATGATCGCGTAGAATTTTCCCGCCTCAAACGTGCAGGAGACATTTTTCAACGCCTGCACCTTCTGGTATTTGCTCTGGTAGGTATAGCTCACATTTTCCGCCGCTAAAACAGCCATATTCACGCCGCCTTTCGTTAATCGATTTTTGTCAAAAGCTCCAGTGCGTCAAAACGCAGGAGCAAAATGAGCGCCAGCAAAACGCCCACGCACGAGGACGCAAGGTACAGCCCGCAGATCGTCAGAATCTGCCCGAGCGCAAGCCCCGCCGTGCAAAGCAATATGGGCACCGCCACCGCGCAGCCGCACACATTTGCGATGAGCATACCGAAAAAGCACGCGCATCCGCTTAAAATCTTCGGCCGCCCAAGCGAAAGCGAGATCGCCATGTCCCGCCGCGTGCTGCGCAATAAAAGGAACGTCACCAGCGTGACAAGCACAATGACGAGCGCGAAAAACGGCGCTAAAAACCACCGCAGCACCTTCAAATTCTGCTCCAACTTCTCCGCCGTCTCAATGAAAAGCTGGTCGTCCACCACAAGCGTGTCGCCGTGGCGCTCATCAAGCGCGTTCGGGTCGGGCTTTGCAAAGCCTGCGCCGCGCATGGCATCTTTAAAATCGTTCAGTTTCATCGGGTCGCGCAGCGCACAGCGGAACGAGCTGTAATAGAACCGCAGGTTATTATCCTTAACGACCGTTTGCAGCCACGGCACAGAGACGATCATGCTGCACGGCACCGCGCTGCCCGAGGCGCTGTCCGCGTACACGCCGATGATTTTCACGCCCTGCATGCCGAGGTGCTCGTACCGCAGCGAAAAGCCGTCGTCGTTGTAGCGCGTCACGTAAAACGGCATCGAGAGCGTGTCGCCCGAATTCAACCCGTACTGCGCCGCGTAGCTTTGGCTCACCACGCACAGCGGCTCCGCGCGCTCCAAAAACGAGAGGTCGTACCCGTTTTCAAACGCGATGCTCTCCTCCGTCACGCCGACGAGCGCCGAAAGCCCGCTCACCGCCGTCACGGACGTGTCCGCGCCCTGCACGTCCTCCGCGCGGTATTGCTCCTGAAAATTCGCGCACGCCGAGGCCGTGTACACCGCGTCTTTGATGTCCGCCTTCATGAGGTTCGCAAAGTGATTTTCGTCGATCTCGAACCCCACGGTGCGCGCGCCGCTGCGGCTGACTACCTGCGCCGTCACCGGGATGACCTGCGCCAGATTTTCCTCCGCGCTCTCCGCCGTCTGGATGCTGCCGAGGTAAAACGACATGCAGCACACAAGCAGCGCCGCAATACAAACAGAAAGCGCCGTCCGCCCGCGGTTGCGCAAAACAATGTAGTTCATTTCTTTCAAAATCACCATATATATTTCTCCATATCATCTGATATCGTAATTCCATCACAAACCGCGTTACCTTCAAAGTCAAATGACACTCTGGCCAAACCTTAAATTTCAAAATTTTTCATATGGTTAACTTGCTGTTAAAATATCTTATTAACGGAAACAAGTCAATATATTTATCCCGAAACGACAAAAAACGCTTATTTGGGTTGATTTATTGGCAAATTTGATTTTTAGGTTTGGATAAATACCGATAAACATGGAAATCCATTGCTTCATCGAGATAATCGGGGAATGAAGTGATAATAATGATCTTAACATACGCGTTTTTTTGCATCAATTCCGCACCGACGTGAATCCCACTTCGCCCCGGCATTTCGACATCCAAAAAAGCAATATCAGGTGTGATTCCCGAATAGATCAGCTCCTTAAAAAATAATGATAATATAGTTATTGTTTCTCTTTCTTAACCGATTTATTTCTTACCAATCTTTCTATCAAAATAAATATAACGCCTAAAAATATACCGAACCCAACAATTACAAGAGTCATTGCTTGCATTTTTCCCGCATATTGAAGTAGCTCTGTTGATTCCCTACTCGATTTTGCCAGTGCGTTCAATGCAGAAAAAATCTCTCCAAACTCCCGCATATAATAGGCGGCGTCCGTAATGCGGTATTGCGGCAGGAGAGAGGACGGCAGATCGATGTGCAGCAGGATAAGCGGCACGGCGAACAGGGCGAGAACACCTAAAACACCGTGGAAAATGAGCTTTGCACGGTTCTCTTTCGCTTTGCGCGAGAGAACGAAAGAATAAACCCACAGAATCAAGACGAAAAGCGAGCGCGAAAGCAATGCGGCCAAAAGCGGCAACTGCGAAAGAAAGCTTTTAACGTCTGAAAGACTGTAAAAGCTGCCGGCGTTTTCATTTGCGAGTTCCGTCACGAGTAAAATTGTGCTTTTCGCGCGGTCTGCCATAAACGGCTGCGGGGTGTCCGTCACGTTAAACAGCAATGCGTTTTCGGCTTCTGCGGTCGGTGTGAGGGCGCCTGAAAGCTGCGGGATGCCCTCCGGGAATATGGCAAGCCATGTGTCGTCCCGGTTCTCCAAATCGGATTTGATTGAAATTTCGTCGCCGCTGCGCAGGGGCTTTGAAGCGTAACGGACATAGCTGCCGAAAAACTTCAAATTAAGCTGATTTTCGCCCACGGAATAATTATTGATTTCTTCTTCATAAATGCGCGTGCCAGTCTCCCAGCCGGTGCCTTCTCTCGGGCGGTAGAGGTGCATGCCCGTATCGTCGAAGAAAAGGGAGTCGAGCGCGATGTGCGGGGAGGGTTCGCTTTCGTCCGCTTGCGTGAGCACCACTTCCGGGATCATGAGCTGCTCAATGCGCACGGAAAGCATCGTGCAGAAAACGAGGCCCCATAAGATCAAAACAAAAATGCAGAGAACGCGGCGTTTCATATCACTTCACCTCCGCTAAAACGATGCCTTCCACAAGCTCGCGGTTGAAGAAGGTGAAGAGGAACAGCGCGGGCAGCACAACCAGAATGCAGCAGACGAGCTGCACGGAGGTCTCGCTCGGCGGTGTATAGGCGAGCGCCACCGAGATGGGGTACTGCTCGGCTTCTTTCAAAAATGCGATGGGCTGCTCCACCATGTTCCATGCGTCGAGGAAGGAGAGCAGCAAAACGCACACAAGGCCGCTTTTGTTCATCGGCGAGACGACGTAAAACAACATGCGCAGCACGCCGCAGCCGTCCAGCATGGCGGCATCCAGAACGGTGTCCGGCACCGATTTAAAGCTTTGCGTTAAAATAAACGTGCCGAGCGGCACGATGATAGACGGTAAGATCAGCGCTGCGTAGGTATTCAGCAGGTTCATGTAGCCCAGCATGATGAAATCGGGCACGAGCGTGACCTGCACAGGCAGCGTCATGAGGATCATTAAGAGGAAGAAAAGGAAGTTGCGGCCCGGGAACTTATACTTTGCAAACCCGAACCCGGCAAAAACGGAGATCAAAAGCTGCCCCGCGGCGATGCACACGGCCATGCCGATGCTTTTCCAAAAGCGGAAAAGATATTTTGGGGAAGCCAGAAAAACGTCATAATAATACTGGAACGTAACGCCGCCAGGCGACAGAAAACTACGCACGAACACGTACAAAAACGGCGCAGCGGATAACACCACGACCAAAGCGGCAAACAGCCCGGAGAAAAACCGTTTCACTCGCGGAACGCCTCCTTTCGGCTGACAAACGCATAGAATAAGCCAAAGAATACGATAATGACGATCAACAATAAGACCGAAGCCACGGAGAGCTTCTGGTAATTGAGGTTGCTGAAGCAGTTGTTGATGAAATGCTGGAGCATGTAGAGCTCATCCACGGGGTGCTCGCCGCCGATAAGAAAGATCTCGCGGAAGCACTTAAATGCGTTGATGACGGAGAAGATCAGGGCGAAAAACACGGAATACCACATTTGCGGCGTGGTGATGTAGCGGAACTTCTGAAACGCCGAAGCGCCGTCGAGATCGGCGGATTCGTACTGCTCCGCGGGGACGGTGACGAGCCCTGCGAGCAGCAGAATAACGCTGTACCCCGTGTTTTTCCAGAGGTACATGAGGATCATGACCCAGAAGGCGTATTTGCCGTTCAGCCACTCGACGATGGGCAGGTTTAACACGGCAAACAAGCCGTTTACAGCGCCCTTTTCGCCGAAAAGCAGATCGATGAGCAAGACTGCACCGGCGACGGGCATGATATACGGAAACAAAAAGACAGATTTTAATAGCTTATGCTTGCCCGCCTGCTTTTGCATGAGGAGTGCCAAAAGATAGGAGAGCAGCATGATGAGCGGCAGCCCTATGGCTAAAAACTTCATCGTGTTGAAAAACGCCAGACGGAAAAGGTCGTTTTGGAACATCTTCGTATAATGCTCCATGCCGACGAACATGCCGGCGGCGCCGTAGCCCTGCGTAAACGAATAGCGCAGCACAATGCCGAACGGGATGAGCGTGAACACAAGGCAGCCGATCATCACCGGGGCGATCAGGATATATCCGTGAAATGCTTTTCTCATAAGGCACCGCCTTTTATTTTATTCCTGCACCCACTGCTCCATGGTCTTGTACCATTCGGCAATGATGGGCGCAAGGTCGGCATTGGGGTCTTGGTAGCGGGCATCGCTGCACGCATAGTAGCAATTTACAAACGCTTCCTCCAAACCGCCCTGGAAGCGAACGCGGGTGATCTGGCCGCGCGCGGCGCTGAAGTTTTCGTAGTTTTCGGCACTCATGTGCCAATCGGTCATGCCGTGCCACGTTACGGGGCTGGTATCCTGCATGGCATCGGCATAAACGGGGATGCCTACGGAATCATTGTATACGAGCCACTCGGAATAGAGCGCGGAGGACAGCTGGGTCTCTTTGCGCAGCAAAAGGTCGGCGAGGAAGAACGCTTCGTCCGCGTGCTTTGTGCTGCGGTTGATAGCGACATACGACGTGACCGCTGCGGTCATACCGCCGTCGTCCGAATAGAGCGGCACCATGGTGATGGGGCCTTGGTCGCGCACCTTGACATGCGGATCGGCAAAGTCGCTGCCTGTAAGGCCGCCGCATGCAAACCAGTGGTAATAAGGCGGGACATTTTCAAATTCGCCGTTCTTATTGCGCACATCCAACTCTATAACGTCGGTGATGCGCTGCAAAAGCTCGTCTTCCGTAAAGAGCAGCTTTTCACTGCTGTAATCGGCAAGGTCGCCCAGTATGTAGGGGAGCAGCGGGCCGCCGCATTGGTTTTCAAAGTTTTCCTGCTCTTCCATCGTGGGTATCCAGTCAGCGGCAGCAGTGAGCACGTTCGTTTTGTCGTTCAGCATATCCTGCCATGTGGTTTCCGCTGTGGTGGTGAGCGTTACGTCCGATTCGCGGAACATGGTCAGCGGGAAGGTGTAGGTCATCGGCAGCAGCATTTGACCCTGTTCGGTGCGGCCGGCCGCCATGACGGTCTCGTTCAGCTTATTCCACTCCATGAACTGCGCGTTTTGGATGTAGTCATCGAGCGGCAGAAAAAGCCCGGCTTCCATCGCTTTTTCGGGCACACGGAACAGCGCTTCGACGTCTGCTGCCATGTAATCGATGCCGCCGTTGCAGGCGATGATGAACATATCCGGGCCGCCGCCGGACATGATCTCGGTGCGGACGCGGTCGAGCGCCGTTTCACGCTCTGTGCCCTCGCGGGGGAGGTATTCAAACGATACGTTTTCCGGCCCGCCGAGGCTTTTTACGGTGTTCATCAGGTTATAAAACGCATTTTCCGGGGTCTTGCCCTCCGTGTAGCCGGCGCGATACTCTAAGTCCACGCAGACGCGCAGGGCGTCTTTATCCACTGCGCCGGACGAGGACGAGCCGGAGGTTTTGACGCCCGAATCATCACTTTCCGAAATGCCGGCGGGCGGGGGCGGCGCACCGCAGGATGCGAGGGATAGCGTGCAGAGCAGCGCTGCCAAAAGTACAGATAGCTTACGTTTCATATCGGACACCTCTTTCACGTTATGGGGATATGAGATGCGGGGAATGAAGATTTTTTCCTCATGTTTTGCCGTTTGATTGTAATTATATTTACTATACTTTTCTAATCTTATAAACGAGTTTTGCATAAATTTTTTGAAACGCATTATTCAGAGAGTCTGGTTTGCAGCGCTTCTATCACGCTGTGCGCAGCGGCAGCGCAATCCGGGTTTTCTTCACACGTCAGGGTCGTGGCGGTATCGTAAATGGTGTAGTCCATCACGGAATAGAACCGCACAGCGTTGACGCGGCTTTGCACGCTTTCAAGCAGCTCGGGCTGCAGATAGGCGTTTTTGTGCGTCAAGAAACTGTTTACGTTGCCGAGCATCAAAAGCGTACCGCGCGCATCGTTCACGGTTTCAGTGTCGATTTGCGCTTCGTCGCTGAACAGCAGCTCGAAGAAGCGGAACACCTCATCGGCCTTTTGGCTGTTGCGATTGATGGCTGCGTAGGAGGTAATAAACGCGGTCACGCCGCCTTCGGTGTTCGGGATGGCAAGGGCGTTCACGGTGTCTTTATTCTGTGCGTAATACGCCATGCCTTCATCGGTCTGCGCATAGGATCCGCTTTGAATCAGTGCGGTCTCCTCGTCAAAGCTTTCCGACGCAGGCATGGCAAGAAGATTTTCAAACTGCGCGGTGAGGTTTTCCTCGGTGAGAATTGTTTTTTCGGTGGTGTAATCTGCAATACGGGGAATTCCGGCGCCGCACCAAGTGTAGAGATTGTTGCGCACAACTTTCAGAACGGCCGTGTCCTCACAGTTTACAAGCTCGTCCCATGTTTTGGGGGTGAAATCGGGGTCGGCAAGCTGTGCTTTATCGAGGAGAAAAACGCTTGCGTAGTACGTGATAGGCAGCACGACCTGTCCTTCGTCGGTTTTTCCGGTATCGAAAACAGGGGCAAAGTGGTCTTCGGAGCGGAGGTATTCGCTTTCTTTTATATAATCGTCAAGCGGCAGAAAAGCGCCGGCCTGCATGGTGCGCTGCACATCCGGGAACAGCGTGACCGGGTGACCTTCACCATTGAAAGTCATGTTTGAGGTCGGGGAAGAAAGCAGATAGCCGTCCGGCCCGCCGCCGGCCATGATCTCCACGCGCAGGGAGGAGATCTGCGTTTCGCGCTCCTGCGCATCCTCGGAGAGGACGAAAAACTCAACGTTCAAATCGCCGTAGATCTCTTTTGCAAGCCGCGTTATGCCGTTTTCGTGCGTAAAGTCCTGCTCATCCGTCACGATCACCGCTTTTTCGCTCGATTTGCTCATGGTGCTGTCCGTTGAAGCCGAAGCGGAAGACGTAGCCGAAGGCGCCGCGCCGCCGCAGCCGCAGACCGCCTGCGTGAGCAGCATGGCAGACAAAAGAATGGCAAATTTGCGTTTCATGGATTTTCCTCCTTTAAATTGGTGAAATATAATTATATGCTATATATGAACTCACCTTTCAGCTACAAAGGCAAATTCATAGAGGGTTATACAGCGATCACTGTTCTTTTGCCAGACATGATTTCTAAACGTTTGTCACGTCTTATCGTAGCTTCATATTATCATTTGCAAGGCAAAAGGTCAAGCGCTGCTTAAAGGATCACAACAACTAATTTTACTGTGATCCTTTTTTTCACGCAGCTTTATATTTCAAATTTTGAATTTCCACCTCATAAGCGTGTCAAATGTAAACAAATGCCTTTACCCCGTTTATAAATCGCCGAAAAATGTCGTGTATAAGCAGCGTCTGCAAGCCCGATTAGGCAGACTGCCGTATTCCTATATTCAGAA
>ERZ857750.4116-NODE-4116-length-11215-cov-2.699283_pt1 | contig 11215 bp, 9 predicted proteins | sample MGYA00519915_ERZ857750 | MGnify/ENA primary metagenome ERZ857750 (study PRJEB31778, sample SAMEA3449358) | human gut metagenome | biome: human gut; feature: human-associated habitat; material: faeces | place: United Kingdom | collected 2010/2012 ... | reverse complement strand
CAGCAGTGTATTCAGACCGATCTGCAGTGTAAATTTACTTGTATCACGGAATACCAGCATCGGCCATAACATGTTGTTCCAGGAACCCATTGCACAGAGGATTGCCATGGATGCAAATGCCGGTTTGGTGATCGGCATCATAATCTTAACACTGATACCATACTCTGTGCATCCGTCGATTCTTCCTGCATCCAGAAGCTCTTTCGGAAGACTCTGCATGTACTGTTTAAAGAAGAAAATTGTCGACGCACCACATAGTCCGGGGAGAATAACACCGGCTCTTGTATTGATGATTCCAAGAGATGTAACTTCGTTATACAGAGGAAGCATCAGGATTTCAAAAGGAACACACATAGTTGCGATTACCAGGAAGAATAAAAATCCCTGAAGTTTAAATTTGTACATGGTCAGACCGTATGCGATGAAGTAGCATACCAGCAGTGTCAGAACTACTGTGATCAGTGTCAGGATCAGACTGTTTTTATACCACATGAAATATTTTCGGGAATCCTCATTTCCGGAAAACAGGTATTTATAGTTGTCCAGATGCATCTTGGAAAAATCAAGATTCAGGGACATACCCTTCATAACTACTTCACGGCCTTCCTGGAAGGAAGCGAAGAAACCTGCAAGAAGCGGGAATGCGATCAGCACACAGAGGATAGCGAAAAGCCCTGTGGATAATACAGACGCAACTTTATGATTTGATTCCATTGTTTTTGGCTGAACTGCTGTTTTTGCCATATCACTTTTCCTCCTTCTTGAATGTTCCTGTTGCCACAAGCTGGACCACATTGATAGCCAGGGCAATGACCAGAAGCACCATACCTACGGCACACGCATAACCCATATCATTTTTCTCAATACCACGTTTATACAGATATCCTACGATAGTAAGACCAATGTTCTTCGGTGAAGAGTTACCATTCCACAGCATGAAACTCTCAAGGAACATGGACAGACCAGCATATACGGAAATTGTAATAACATAGATGGTTGTCGGTTTCAGAAGCGGCAGTGTAAGATACCAGAATTTCTGTTTTGCATTGGCACCATCAATATCTGCTGATTCATAAAGGGAAGTATCAATACTTTTTAATCCTGAAATAAAATACAGCATGTTGACACCTGTCCATCTCCACATACAAAGTAGCAGCAGAGCTACCCATCCTGTAGTCTTTTCCTTCAGCCACGGAATGCTGGCATTTCCAAGTAAGTGCATTAACTGGTTCATCTGTCCGTTGTCACCTTCTGAGAACATCAGTCGGAATAACATACCGGAAATAACTACAGATGTCAGTGCCGGAATATACATGATCACTTTCCATACGCCTTTGGCTTTGGTAAGACGGCTTTCCATCAATACTGCAAGCATCATCGGAATCGGTATCAGCAGAAGCAGTGTCAGAAGCATGTATTCCACACTGTTAAATACAGCTGTCTTGAAGAACTTATCGGAAGCCAGTTTCTGGTAATGCTTCAGACCAACCCACTGAGAACCACCAAAGGAAATATCCTGAAAACTCATTACAATACCACTGATGAGCGGATATAACCAGAATACCAGAAGGCTGATAACAAACGGAAGTACGAATACGTAGGGTGCCACCTTCTGAGAATAGAGCATCTTTTTCACTTTATTCACAATGAATTCCTCCTCTTCTAAAAATAGCAGTAACTTTTCAGCATCTCATGGAATCATGATTTACTGAACAGTTACAGATAATTTCTTTTTTTCTTATTACCATTATCCTGAAAAGAAATCAGACTACACATCCCGTGAAAGTCTCATTCCTCACCAGGATAACAGTAAAGGAGGTCAGGGAATGCGTTTCCCTGGCCTCCCATATCATTTCGGTCACTGCAGTAACCGCACATTATTCACTTGATCAGTGAACTGTTATCATTTTATTATTCACACTCGAAATCAAGATAATCCTGTGCATCCTGAAGCGCTTCTTCTACATCCATGCCATCCTCTAATACATTGTTCAGAGTTGTTGTACACATGTAATCATTCAGTGTCGGTGAGTTCTTTGTTGTATAAACAGTTCCGATCGCATCGTTTTCAGCAAGTTCGTTCAGAACTTCGTATGGTTTTACACGGAAGAATGTATTATATGTATTGGACTCATCATAAGCAAACGCTTCGTCAGACCATAATGCTGTGTTGCAGACATCAAATCCAAGTTCGTTCCAGATCAGGTTTTCACCTTCTTCAGAGCATTTAGCCCATGCAAGCCATTCAGCTGCAAGTTCAGGATTCTCACACTGATTTGTTACAACAGTACCTGTACCACCGATACCAACGGAGCATTTCTGTCCTTCTTCAAATACAGGGCATGTTGTGATGTCATATTTGCCTTCCATCTCCGGCATGTAATCTTTGAAACGGCTCATGTACCACATAGCTTTCGGGAAGGAAGCAATTTTGCCATCCATGATGTTGGAGAAACCAGCTTCAAGGTCAACATGTCCGTCTGTGGATACCATTGCGATTCCATCATTTAACCAGTTCTGCTGCATTGTGAGCATTTCTTTTACAGAATCAAGCTGTACATTTACAGTTCCATCCGGACCGCCTGTCCAATCTTCACCGTTCTCAGCCATTGCAAGCCACATCCAGTCAACACCGCCTGTATCAACAGATGTTAAATACACTTCACCATTGGAAGCTTCTTTTAACTCTTCACCAAGTTTTGTATAATCATCCCATGTCTTTACAGATTTGTAATCTAATCCGTAGGATTCAAGAAGATCTGCGTTCCAGTACATAACAGTTGCACCTACATGGAAAGGAACACCAAGTCTTGTTCCGTCAGCTTTGGAATAAACATCAAGTCTGGACTGTACCATTGTGTCTTCGTATGGAGCAAGTGCATCATTCATGGAATACAGAGGACTGTCATCACCGGAATAGTTCGGGAACTGTCCGATCTCGATATCGCAGAGGTCAGGAGCACCGGATCCTGCCTGTAAGGACATCATTAATTTGTTATGCATATCAGAGTATGGATATGTACTGAATGTAATCTGGATCTGTTTGTCCGGATTCTCTTCATTCCATTTCTCTACCATTTTTCCGTAAAATTCGTTATGCAGGTCTACAAATGACCACATCTCATACTTTGTTCCATCATCAGGACCTACGGTTGTTACTGCTGTAGGTTCTCCCTCAGCCGGTTCTTCGCTCTCAGCAGCTTCCTCTGTTGTGTCTTCTTCTGCAAAGACATTCACTGCCATGCTCATGCTGGACACTGCCATAGCCGCAGTCATAAGTAACGCGAACAATTTTCTTCTCTTCATAAAAAGATCCTCCTTTTTTGCATTTCTTTGCGCTCTTCCGGTTTCAATGATGCTATTGTACAATCTCCATAATTATTTCGTATTTTTTTAAAATATATAACCCTTCTTTTTGTTATGGTTATTTTGTACAACTTTTTTATTTTCAGCTCCGGTTTATGTTGATATTATATAATTCTTTCCTGTAAATGTCAATATATTTTTGATTTATTTTTATTATTTTAGTTTTATCTAAAATAAATGTCTGATATTTATTCGTCAATCTATCCATTTTTTGCTATTTTCCTATGTTTTTTTTTACTAAAATTATGGTAAAATAATTAATCAAAACGTATTTTTCTAAAGATTCTTATTTAGTGTTATATGCCTGTAAATACAGTCAAAAGGAGGTTTTTACATGAAATCCTGTTCTGTTTCCGATGGCCTTGCCATCTTCAAAGCTCTCGGTTCCCCTGTCCGTGTACAAATTTTGCGTCTGATCCAAGAAAGAGAAGGTCTGAATATTAAACAAATTGCACAAAACCTGAAAATTCCCGTTACAACCCTGTCCCCTCACCTTAATCTTCTGGCTGAAGCCGGGCTGATAGAATTCAGGGATGAATCTCTCACACACGGAACACAGAAACGCTGCTATTTTATAAAAGACTGGGATCAGCTTCTGGTAAATATGGCGCTTTCCGGTCCTGATCTGCAGATTTACAGTGTAGAAATCGGTGTGGGACATTTTTCTGATTTCTCGGTAACTCCCACCTGTGGTATGGCAACTTCTACTTCTTTTGTGGGACAGTTGGATCAGCCACGGTATTTCATACACCCCGTCAGCCGCCAGGCAAGGATCGTCTGGTTCACCACCGGATATCTGGAGTATATACTGCCCAATTTCATCCCTGAGCACAGCGTGATCGAAGAACTGACGGTTTCCTTTGAGATCAGTTCCGAGGCACCCCGATTCTGTGATGTATGGCCTTCGGATATTACCTTTTCCCTGAACGGTGTGATCCTTGGCACCTGGACCAGTCCTGGAGATTACGGAAATCGCAGAGGGAAATACAATCCTTCCTGGTGGTTTTCTTTTCTGAATCAGTATGGTTTGCTGAAAAAACTGACGATTACTCCTGAAGGCACTTATCTGGACGCAGAAAAGCTGTCCGATGTTTCCACCAGACAGCTTGCACTCACTGATCAGTCCGTTATGAAATTGCGCTTTTCTGTTCTTCCGGGCGCTGAACATCCCGGCGGGTGTACCCTTTTTGGTGCAGGTTTCGGAGATTATAACCAGCATATACGGATTACCATCGGATATCATCCCAAAAACCTCTGATTTCTCCGCCTGACTTCAGATTTATATGCTGCCCCGAATACTCCCACAGCCATTTATGAAAACAGATATTTCACACCCCATATGGTTTCATTATTGTCACCCTTAGCGCTGAAGCACATCGTATCATTGCCTGCCTCATCGGTCATTGCCAGGACAACTCCTGTATAAATATTTTCACCGAGAGTCACATCAATATATGGTGTGCCTTCTTCCGCTTCCCATGTGCCTTCCAGTTCTTCTCCGGTAACTGTTCCGTCTGCATTAAGCTGAATTCTCTGCGGTTTATGTACTTTGTCCGAAATATCCGTACCATGGTTTACCAGATAAAAAGTACCCTTGATTTCATCCTCGGAATATCCATCCTCTTTCAACGTCTCGCCGTCTGTGGCAAATGGCGCAGCAACCAGCCATCCGTCTTTTGTGCGGAACAACTGATGTACGCGAGGCTCATGAAGTTCTCCGGTTTTAGCAAAACGCTGATGATAGACCAGGTATAATTTACCATCTTCATCTTCAAATGCAGTCTGGCCGCCTGGTGCCATATAGGTCTGGGTAAGACTTGGGAATGTATAATTTCCCATCATTTTCAGCCCATGATCTTTATGCTCCACAAATAAATACATATCCTTCCCTGCTGCATCTGTATAAGTTCCGTCCACAGTGTCACAGCGGAAGAGTCGCATCTGATAACCTCCTTTTGCCTGCAGATTTCCATAGGACAAAAACAGATAATAGTATCCACTGGTCTCATCATACATAATATGCGGGCCTTCGATGGAGTTGTGATAACCACCGAGAAGTTTCTTACCATAATAGCTGTCCACATGATTTTCTTCGTCTGCTTCCGGATAAATCGGATAGCCGGTCTCTTCATCAATCTCAATCAGAAAAATACCGCCGGACCAGGATCCATAAACCATCCACATACGCCCGTCTTCATCATAAAAAACATCCGGATCAATACAGTTTGGCCAGTTATTGTTGTCATAAGACGCTGCTGTATATGGCCTCGGGTCTGTTCCCATCAGTTCTTCGATATTACTTTCCTTAACATCATGATAGCTATAACCAGAATACAGGAATGTATCCTCATAGTGATACGGACCTTCAATGTCGTCTGCTGTTGCAAAGCAGATATTGGATTTCACATAAGAAGATGTGGTACAGAAATACATCACATATTTTCCCATTTTTTTGTTATAGATGACATCCGGTGCCCATACGGAATAACCACCTTCCTCGTTCTTTCCTACATAAGTAAACGCTGCCGGATCTCCGTCTTCTTCTCCGTCAAAAAGATTATCAAACAGCTTATTCTCTGCGTTGACCCCGGAGGAAAAACCGGTCCAGTTTCTCAGATCTGCAGACTTCGCAGATTCCATATGGGAGCCAAAGATGTAGTAAGTGTCATTGTCTTTGATGACAGATGGATCATGTACAGAAACTCCGGCAGTAAATCCGCCTTTCTTAATCCGGCTCTCAATATCATCTGTGCCTGCTGTTTCTTTTTCGTTTGCCGCATCTGTTGTCTCTGCTGTGCCATCAGCAGCTTCCGCAGCATATATACTCTGTGATCCGAGAAGCATCATTCCTGTCAGCCCCAGAATTATTCCCCATTTTTTTCTCATACCAGTTCTCCTGTTTTCCAAATATTATCCCATCTCAGGTTACGTTAATCTTCGTAAGAAAATATCGGTGCGCCTGTTTTTTCATCCCAGCGGATTTTCATCAGCATGGCATGACGGTTTGGATTGTACAGCGGATTTCCTTCAATTTCTGCTTCTGTTCTCGCATGATAAACCATGATCGGGTTTCCTTCTTCGTCTTCAGTAAAGGAATTATGCCCCGGTCCATAGATTCCTCTGGACTCATCTGTACGAAGAACCGGATAACGTTCTTTTGTCCAGGATTTCGGATCAAGAAGATCAGAATTTTCATCTGCTGTAAGCATTCCCATGCAATATGCAGTGCCTGTCTCAGATGCAGAATAAGTAAGATAAATCCTGCCGTCATGATGAATGACTGCCGGTCCTTCATTCACCCAGAACCCAACCCTTTCCCAGTCATAATCTGGTGAAGTAAGAAGCACCTGAACGGTTTTCAGTTTATACGGAGTTTCCATTTCACCAATATAAAGGTTGGAAATCTGCTTGCCGACTCCTACCTTCTCAGCCCATACATAGTAATGTTTTCCCTTGTTTTCAAATACTGTTGCATCCAGAGAGAAAGCTTCAAAAGAAAATTCATCTGCATCCGCACGTCCCATCTTACCTTTCTCTGTCCAGACTCCTGTAAGCGGATCTGTATCTGCACATTCCAACACATATGGGCGGATTGCCCAGACATCATCTTTGTCCCCGCCTGCAAAATAGATATACCATTTTCCATCCAGATAATGAAGCTCCGGATATGTTCGCTCATGATTCCTGCTTTGTGTTTCTCCCAGACTGTCACTTCTTCCGCATCTTTCAGTCCTGCCAGAGTTTCGCTTCTTCTCAGCACAATCCGGTCATAGGCCGGTATGGATGCTGTAAAATAATAGTTTCCATCTGTGTGGCGGTAAACATATGGATCTGCTCTCTGCAGAATCCATGGCTCATTATACTTAAGTTCTTCACTCATTGTATGTCCCCCTGTTTGCTTTTTATTTTAGGTTTATATAAATTATTTTTTATGTATTTAAAATTGTACTGCATTTTTCAGAAAATATCAACTATATTTTTTTCTTTTCGTTGCACATTTTTTGCAGATTCGTTATAATTTACCGTAAACGTTGCAAAATCATTTTTAACAGAAAGGGAAATCCGTTATGTTATATATTAAAAGTCTGGAGCAGGCGGTCCCTGTCTTCAAAGCTCTTGGTTCTGACATCCGCATACGGCTGATCCAGACTCTCCTTGAGCATCAGGAAATGAATATGAATGAACTGGCTTCCAGTCTGGGGATTACCAACGGTGCCCTGACCAGCCATGTAAAGAAGCTCGAAGAATCCGGAATTCTCGCAATTCTTCCAGAGCATTCCGGCCACGGAAACCAGAAGGTCTGTCGCATTAATGTTGACAAGATCCTGGTTGATATTGCCTCTAACAATGACAGCCCGGCTGAGGATAGTTACTCTATTGACATTCCGATCGGCAACTACTTTAATTATTCTGTCTATCCAACCTGTGGGCTGTCTACTACCGATAATCTCATCGGTGAGGTAGATGATCCTCGTTATTTTGCTCATCCGAGCCATGTAGATGCAAAGATTTTATGGTTTGGACGGGGATTTATTGATTACCGCATTCCAAATATGCTGCCTCCGGGACAGAAGATTGACCGGCTGACACTCTCCTTTGAAATCAGTTCAGAAGCTCCCGGAGTCAACAGTGACTGGCCTTCTGATATTTCCTTTTTCCTGAATAATACAAAGGTCGGAACCTGGACAAGCCCCGGAGATTTCGGTGATGTCCACGGTATGTTCACTCCCGACTGGTGGTTCCCGAACTGGAATCAGTATGGTCTTCTGAAGATGCTTGTCATTGACCGTCACGGTACTTTTATCGATGGATTAAAGATCTCTGATGTGAATACACAGCAGCTCACTTTTACCTCTCAGGATGATATGGTATTCCGTTTCCAGGTGGATGAACCATCTCAGAATATTGGCGGTCTGACACTCTTCGGAAAAGATTTCGGAAACTATAATCAGGATATTAATGTGAAAGTGCATTATACTCCAAATGTATAATTTTACAGAATATCTGAAAACAGCAAAAAGCAAGGAACCGATGTGTTTTGCCACATAGTTCCTTGCTTTTGTTTTACATTTCATCTGATTCTCCGGTTATTCTCCGCGCATCCAGACTCTCATCTGATTTTCTCCGCGGTTGCCCCATGTGTAATACGGCACTGCTGTCAGTGTTGTCAGCGTTCTCACCGGTGCAATATCACTGTACAGAGAATCTCCCACTGTTTCCAGCTTACGTGCTTTGATCTTAAGCAGGACGCAGCCTTCCAGCAGGCCTTCTTTGCAGACTTCCTCTTCCATCTTTGCATCTTCAAAGATGTGGTAAGACTGAAGCAGGCCCGGATTGTCCACACCCTCGAAACAATAAACGATCGGCCCGCGCATAAATGCTACACAGCCGGCATCTTCCCTTACTTTAAGGTTTGCATAAATCTTGCGGATCTTCATCGGAAAAACAAGTTCTACTTCATCATTTTCCCACACTCTCTTAAGGATCAGATATCCTTTTTCCACATCTGCAGTGATATTCTTCTCTTTTCCATTTATACGTACCTGAACAGAACCCGGACGTACCCAGGATGGGATATGGATTCCCAGGATAGTCTCTTCCTCTGTTTTTCCGGTTATATGATAGGTCACTCTGCCATCCCACGGATAGTTGCTTTCTACAGTTACATCCATCTTATCAAAGTGTGCTTCTGTGCCTGCCGGGATATGAGAATAAACTCCCTCTTCAGTCTCACTCCACAGATATTTGCCAAGAGACATCAGCAGACGCACTACATTGGGAGGACAACATGCACATGTATACCAGCCCGGACGCTCCGGCAGAACATGCTTATATCCATATAATTTTCCGCTGACTCCAGGTTCTGTTTCCAGTGGATTTACATAGAAAAATCTCTTTCCGTCAAGCTGCATTCCGCTGATGATCCCATTATAAAGTGCTCGTTCCATCACATCTGCATAGCGTCCATCCATCACATTATCAAGCATCTTTCTTGCAAAAAATACCAGCCCGATGGATGCACAGGTTTCCGCATAAACGGTGTCATTCGGCAGATCATAATCAATGGTAAATGCCTCGCCGTCTACGGTACTGCCGATTCCTCCGGTGATATACATTCTCTTCTGAGTCATGTTCTCCCAGAGATCACAGCATGCCTGATAGAGTTTTTCATCTTTGTAAAGAGAAGCCAGTTCTGCCATGGCAGTATACATGTAAACTGCACGGACACTGTGTCCTACTGCTTCTTTCTGCTCATAGACAGTAGCATGTGCCTGGTTATATTCTCTGTTATTCACATCCATATCAAAGTGAACCCAGCCTCTTTTTTTCCTCTCTTTGACAAAGTAATCCGGATCTTTTCCACGCTGTTCAATGAAATATCTGGCAAGGTCTTTGTAATTTTCTTTTCCTGTTACTTCATAGAGACGCAGAAGTCCCAGCTCGATTTCCTGATGTCCCGGAATGCCCGGTTCTTTACCTTCTTCTGTTCCAAAACGTTTCCCGATATGTTCTGCCATGCGCTCCATTACATGAAGCAGACGGTCTTTTCCAGTCACCTCATAGTAAGCCGCCGCTGCTTCCATCATATGTCCGGCACAGTATAATTCATGGCATTCCTGTAAGTTCTGCCAGCGGTGTTCCGGCTCTTTGATCGTGAAAAAAGTATTCAGATAACCGTCATCCTGCTGCGCTTTTTCAATGATTTCAATAACCTTATCTGCACGTTCTTCCAGTTCATCATCCGGTCGGACTTCCAGTGCATACGCTACACCTTCCAGCCATTTGGCAACATCACTGTCCTGGAAAACCATTCCGTAAAATTCACCCTCTTCCAGTCCCGCTGCAATACGGAAGTTTGCCAATGCATGGCTCTTTTCCACTCCCGGAATCTCATCATTTAATATTTTCTCCTGATAAGGAATTACTGTATCCATTACCAGTTCCTGATATCCTCGCCAAAATTTATCCGTTACTTTTACCTTATTCAGCAAACTGCTCTTTAAACCTTCTTTCATTTCTGCGCCTCCCATTTTGCCGGCAGATCCGGACATTTTCGCACCTTCTGTACAGCCCGCAGTTCCACAAAGCATCCGCAGAGCCTGCACATCCCACTCATTAATCGTTCACAGGAGCTGCATATGCCAAGCCTTTTCTCATAGATCTGCTGATCTACTTTCAGCTCTTCATCCATACGCTGAATATAGCGTGACAGATCCTCATAAAAAGCTTCTTCATTCTTCTGTCCGGGCAGACATTTCCTGCACACACGCAGCTTCCCGTTCATACCTTCGTCTCCTTTTTGTTTCCATTATAAATGTTCACAGAAAATACCTGTCTGTTTTGTCAGAAGCGGCATTTTCTGTGAATTTGTAAAGTTTATTAATCTTTCATTTTATCTGTTTAAAAATACTGTAATTATCTTACTTCCAGATGGAGAACACTGCATTTAGGAATTGTAAATTTAATTCCCTCTGCTGTTTTTTCCACTTCGTTAAATTCTTTTACACGAACCTGATCCGGTGTTTCGAAGGTATTCATTTCGTGCATTTCACCGTGTACAATCTCACCTTTAACTTCATTTACCTGGTAATCTGTAAGGATAGTTCTGATTTCATAATCTTTATCCAGAGACAGGTTTGTCAGTGTGATATGTACAGCTCCGTCTTCTGCTACAGATACGGATTCTGTCAGGTTCGGTACCTGCCATTCGTCTTCCACACCAATAGTTTCTGTTTCAACAGAACTGTCTACAAGCATTGCATCCTGATGATATTTATACATATCAAATACATGATAAGTTGGTGTCAGAATCATATCAGCACCGTCAGTAAGAATCACAGACTGAAGC
>ERZ857750.4107-NODE-4107-length-11230-cov-19.755794_pt1 | contig 11230 bp, 8 predicted proteins | sample MGYA00519915_ERZ857750 | MGnify/ENA primary metagenome ERZ857750 (study PRJEB31778, sample SAMEA3449358) | human gut metagenome | biome: human gut; feature: human-associated habitat; material: faeces | place: United Kingdom | collected 2010/2012 ... | reverse complement strand
TGCGACCTCCTGGTCCCAAACCAGGCGCTCTAGCCAAGCTGAGCCACACCCCGTTATTTGACGTGTCCTTAAGACAAGTAGTATGATATCATGATAAAATGTAAAAAGCAAGTAAAAAATGAAAAAAAATTGAAAAAAGTCATAATTATATAAAAAAACGACACAAATACGAAAAGTCAGAATCAATATTAAGGAAATGATAAGTTGTATCCGCTGGAATGCTGTTGTATAATTAAGAACGATGTCGAGAAAATAGATTATTATTAAGAGGACTGAATTGACAGATGAAGGAGACTAATAACGTAGAACAACGACCAAGCACTTCTCTTTCAAAAGGTGCAAGAAGAAATCAGATATTAAGGCGTATAACAGTAGTCGGTGTGATAGCAGCAGTAATAACTGCTGCTTTTGCTGGCTATTGTCTGCACCGTGAACGTGTAGAAGAAAAACAGAAAGCAGAAGAGCTCAGAAAAGAAAAGCAGGATAAAAAAGAGGCGGCAAAAGTAAAGTCAAAGCCGGAAACTGCCGAACAGAAATTGGAACGTATACGAAAGCAGGCAACGGAACACGGATATCCGAAAAATGTGATTGAACTGTTGGATAAAAATGTGGAAACAGTAGATTTTGTGGCCGATTATGAAAAGAAAAAAGATAAGCCGTATGCAGATACGATAGGAAAAGATCTTTCGCAGGGAGGGATACCGGAACTTTTGCAGTGGGATGAACGATGGGGGTATGCTCCATACGGAACCAGTATAGTAGCGGCAAGTGGATGCGGACCGACCTGTATGGCGATGGTAGCAGCCGGACTGAATCAGGATGCGTCGATCACTCCGGCAAAGGTAGCTGCTTACGGAACGGAACATGGTTATGTGGACGAAGAGAATAACACGTACTGGAGATTCATGGATGAAGCCGGAGCAAACTGGAATCTTAACAGTACTGCAGGTCTTTTGTCAGAAGAGCAGGTAGCTTTAGAACTTTCGCAGGGACATCCGATCATATGCAGTGTCGGTCCGGGAGATTTTACCAAGATTGGACATTTTATCGTACTGACAGGTTATGAGAATGGCAATGTGAAAGTGAATGATCCGTTCAGCATAAAGAATTCGAAAGCAACATGGGTATTTGCCAATATCAAAGACCAGATAAAAGCGATGTGGGTATTTTCAAAAAAATAGCGATCAGACGGCAGGCGCCGGTGGAAGATCGTTTTCGGGAAACAGGAGAGAAAGATATGAGATATGATTTTACAAAGATTATAGACAGGCATGGAAAAGATGCGATTGCAGTAGACGGACTTGGAAAGAATCCGGGATTTGCACCGGAACCGCCAAAAGACGGATTTGATGTGATCCCGATGTGGGTGGCAGACATGAACTTTGAAACTGTCCCAACGATTCCAAAAGCGATCATGGACAGGGCAGCACATCCGGCATATGGATATTTCAATCCGGTGGAAGAGTATTATGATTCGATCATACGCTGGCATAAGATCCGCAATAATGTAGAAGGACTGATGCCGGAATATATCGGATATGAGAACGGAGTATTAGGCGGAGTAATCTCTGCTCTGACAGCTTTTGCCGCACCGGGAGATGCCGTACTTCTTCACAGCCCGACTTACATCGGATTCACCAAATGCATCACAGAGAATGGATACAAGATTGTACACAGTCCGCTCAAAAAAGACGAAAAAGGAATCTGGCGGATGGATTATGAAGACATGGATGCCAAGTTAAAGGCAAATAACATCCATGTAGCAATTTTCTGTAGTCCGCATAATCCGACCGGACGTGTATGGGAGCGCCGAGAGATTGAAGAGGCGATGGAAGTATATAAGAACAATGAATGTGTAGTGATCGCAGATGAGATCTGGTCAGATCTGATCTTAAAAGGCAGCCAGCACATTCCGACACAGTCGATCAGTCCGGATGCAAGAAACCGTACGATTGCATTGTATGCACCGAGTAAGACATTTAACCTGGCAGGTCTGGTAGGAAGTTATCATATAATCTTCAACAAAATGCTGCGTGACCGGGTGGAGGCAAAATCAAGAAAATCACATTATAATACAATGAATGTATTATCTATGCATGCGCTGATCGGGGCTTACGAGGCAGAAGGATATACCTGGGTCAATGAGCTTTGCCAGGTATTATCTGAAAATGTTGATTATGCAGTGAATCATATCCGTGACTACTACAGAGGAATTGAAGTAAGTAAGCCGCAGGGAACTTATATGTTGTTCCTGGACTGCGAAGACTGGTGTGAGGAAAATTATAAGTCACTGGATGAGCTGTTAAAAGCAGGATGGGACGTAGGCGTTGCATGGCAGGACGGAAGACCGTTCCACCAGAAATATGGAATCCGTATGAATCTTGCATTACCGCTTGGCAGAGTAAAAGAAGCATTCGAGCGTCTGGATGAGTACGTATTTCATGTGTAAATATCTGGAAAATATACAGAAATAAAAAGTATAATGCTGTAGATTCCAAAGGAAAATACAGCATTTATTAAGAATGAGAGAAGTGAGAAAATTTGGATAATATAATTGTATCGTTTAATGTAATTGCACCGGTATTTTTTCTTATGGTATTAGGATATTTTCTGGTCAATTATACATCTCTGGCGGACGGAAAGCTTACAAAACAGGCAAATGCCATTGTGTTTAAGATATTTTTACCATGTATGTTATTCTACAATGTCTACCAGAGTGATATCGGTTCTGAGATACATAGCAGGATCAGGCTGTGCATCTGGGCAGCAGGGGGACTTCTGATACTGTTCGTATTGTTGTGTCTGATCGTTCCAAGGATCGTAACACAGGAAAATCAGCAGGGTGTAGTTATCCAGGGAATTTTCCGGAGCAATTATGTGATCTTCGGCGTTGCAGTCGTACAGAATATGTATGGACCGAAAAGTACGACGACAGCGGCAATTTTAAGTGCCATCCTGGTACCGATGTATAATTTCCTTGCAGTAGTGGCGCTGTCAATCTTCGGTGAAAAAAGGGAAAATGACTGGAAAAAGATCATTCTGGATATTATAAAGAATCCACTGATCATATCTTCGGTATTAGGGATTATATTTTCACTTCTTGGGATCAGACTTCCGACAGCTGTCGATACAACGGTTCAGGATCTGGCCAAATTATCAACACCGATTGCGTTTATGATTCTGGGTGGTGATCTGGACTTTTCAAAAGTAAAAGGAAACTTAAAAACAGCATTTGTGGTATTGACGATCAAGCTGGTAATCTTGCCGCTTATCATGATTCCGATGGTGGTTATGATGGGTTACCGGGATGCGGACCTGTTGTCCGGGGTGCTGGCATATCAGACGCCGGTTGCAGTATCCAGCTATATCATGGCGCAGCAGGCGGGAGCGGATGGACAGCTTGCCGGGCAGCTGGTTGTGTTCTCATCGGTGCTTTCGATATTTACGTTGTTTGTGACGATATTCATATTGCGGACGATGGGGCTCCTTGCGGTTTAGTACCATAAAAGTAATCACTCTCTTTCAAAAAAATCTTCCTGAAAAGTTGATTTACCAGGTTAATAGGAATAGAATTATGAAATGAGTATTTCTAAAGACAAGGACGTTACAACATGGAGAGAGATTTAACAACAGGAAGTGTATTTAAGACAGTCATTTATTTTTCACTGCCATATCTGTTATCGTACTTTTTACAGACGTTATATGGTATGGCAGATTTATTTATTGTCGGTCAGTTTGGCGGGGTCAGCAGTACGACGGCGGTATCGATCGGAAGCCAGATCATGCATATGCTGACAGTTATGATCGTAGGGCTTGCGATGGGAGCGACGGTTATGATCGGACGCTGCATCGGTGCAAAAGATTATAAGAAAGCATCGGAGACAATTGGAAACACGGCAACGATGTTCATGGGAATTGCGATCATACTTATGATCGTATTACTGGCGGCAGTCAGACCGATCGTCAGTGTGATGTCGACACCGGCCGAGGCAGTAGAAGGAACGATCCGTTATCTGACAATCTGCTTTATCGGGATTCCTTTTATTACAGCTTATAATATTATCAGTGCAATCTTCCGTGGAATCGGTGATTCCAAAAGTCCGATGTACTTTATTGCAGTAGCATGCGCAGCGAATATCGGTCTGGATTATCTGTTCATCGGAGTCATGGGACTGGATGCGGCCGGAGCAGCACTTGGAACGACCATCGCACAGGCAGTCAGTGTCATTGTTTCACTTACCGTGGTCATAAAAAAGGGCACAGGGATCAAATTAAGAAAATCGGATCTTCGTCCGAAGAGACATACGATGAAAAACATATTGAAAGTCGGTGTGCCGGTTGCACTGCAGGATGGATTTATCCAGATATCGTTTATTGCAATCACAATATTTGCCAACCAGCGTGGATTAAATGATGCGGCGGCGGTAGGTATTGTGGAAAAGATCATAGGGATCCTGTTCCTGGTACCGTCTTCTATGTTGTCAACGATATCGGCACTGGCATCGCAGAATATTGGTGCAGGCAAGCATGACCGTGTACGCCTGACATTGCGGTATGTATTATGTATGACAGTAGGATATGGATTAGTTGCGGCAACGATTGTGCAGTTTGTATCTGTTACGTTTGTTGGACTATTCACGAATGACGGGGCAGTACAGATACTTGGAGGACAGTATTTACGAAGTTATGCATGGGACTGCGTATTTGCAGGAGTACATTTCTGCTTAAGCGGATATTTTTATGCATATGGCTTGTCTATCGTATCATTTATCCACAATTCCATATCTATCATATGTGCGAGAATCCCACTGTCTTATTATGCGGCAACGCATTTCCCGGATACGTTATTCCCGATGGGCTGTGCGGCACCGGCAGGATCGATCATCTCAATCATTATCTGTGTTGGTGTACTGATATGGATGAATAAACACACGGAAAAATATATGGAAAGAACGTAGTGATCGGAGAGAAAATATATGACGATCGGAATTATAGAAGACGACACATTATTACATCAGGCACTCAAAACAGCACTGCAAAACGCAGGCTATCAGACCGTATCCGCATATACAAAACAAGAGGCTCTTACTACAATTACAGGCAGTGAGAGCCTTCTTCTCATTGACATTGGACTTCCGGACGGCAATGGACTTGCATGTTACAAAAAGATCCGGGAAAAGGCAGAGATACCGGCCATTTTCCTGACAGCAAGAGACGAAGAAACGGATATGTTGACAGCATTTGACACAGGAGCAGACGATTATGTGGTAAAACCATTTTCCATGAAAGTGCTTCTAAAGCGCATAGAGGCAGTGATCGGACGGAACAACAGAGAAAAACAACTGGCATGCGGAGAAATAATATTATTTCCTGATAAGAAGCAAGTATACAAGAACGAAAAGGAAATTATCCTTACAGCCAGAGAATATCAGTTACTGGAATATCTGATGTACAATCAGGGAAATGTACTGACGAAAGAAAATATCCTGGAATATGTATGGGGACTGGATGGCCAGTTTGTAGTGGATAATACCGTCAGTGTTACGATCAACCGGCTGCGGAAAAAGATAGAAACAGATGCAGGATCACCGATATATCTGAAAAATGTATTTGGATTGGGATACAAGCTGGAGTGCGTCTGAAAAAGTAATGGCAGATACAAAAAGGAAGAGAAAAGAATGAATATCATAATAATCGTAGTGGCAGTAACGGCAGGAGTAATTCTGGGTGGAACTGCCATATATGTTTATCAGGGAAAATGCAGACAGAAAGAACTTCAGTTACTTGCGGAATGTATGGAAAAGATATTGCGTGAGGAAAAGATCCGGGAAATAAAAACGGGAGAAGAGACGTTGTATGCAAGACTGGAATCCAGATTGGTAAGGATCCAGGAGATGCTAAACGGTCGGACAGAAGCGGCGGAAAAAAGTAAAGATGAGATCCAGAAGCTGATCTCGGAGATTGCACACCAGATGCGGACACCCCTTGCTAATATCCGGACATATCAGGAATTATTAGAGGAAGAATGGAGTAAAACCGGGACAAAGACGGATGAAAATGTGGATAACTATCTAAATGCAATGAGATCCGGAGAACAACAACTGGAATTCCTGACAGAGGGATTCGTGAAGATGTCCAGACTTGAGCAGAACATGATTCAGGTACGAAAAGAAGAGACAGATCTGTTAAAGACCGTGAGAAACTGTCTTGGAAGAATTCAAAAGCGGGCAGAAGAAAAACAGATTGCATTTAGGATAGAGCTGCCGCAAGAAGTCAACTGTCCGCATGATGCCAACTGGATTGGGGAAGCAATCGATAATGTTCTGGATAATGCCGTGAAATACAGCCGGCCTGGCGGAATCATAGAAATGAGAATCCAGAAGAATGAAATGCATGCAAAGATTACTGTAAAAGATAATGGGCTTGGAATTGAAAAGGGAGAAGAGCATAAGATTTTCCAGAGATTCTACAGAGGAAAGAACGTGACCACACAGAAAGGTTATGGAATCGGACTTTATCTGGCGAGAAAAATTATCGGCCTTCATGGCGGATTTATGATTGCAAAAAACAGATATTCGGAAAAAGGTCTGATGATCGAGATAAATCTTCCAGTCTGTTAGAAGTTTGTTAGATTTGTCCTGTATGCTGTATGAGACAAGTGAAGGTTCCGATACGAAACGGACACAATTATAAGCAAGGAGAAAAAATCTTATGGAAATGATAAAAGCAGCAGGATTAAAGAAATATTATGTGACAGATAATTACGAAGTCCATGCGCTGGACGGAGTGAGTCTGTCCGTAGAAGAAGGGGAATTCCTGGCAATCATCGGTACATCAGGAAGCGGGAAGACGACATTACTTCAGATCCTGGGCGGCCTGGATGAACCCACTGCAGGTGGCGTCTGGATACGCGGCAACAGTCTGAAAGATATGACGGAAGATGAACGCACGATATTCAGGAGAAGGAATATCGGATTCGTATTTCAACAGTATAATCTGATCCCTGTTATCAATGTATATGAGAATATCGTACTTCCGCTCAGACTGGATGGTGCAGAGATTGATGAAAAATTGCTGGAAGATATTGTCAGAACGTTAAAGATTGGAGAAAAGTTAGAGAATCTCCCGGAAGAACTGTCCGGCGGACAACAACAACGAGTGGCAATTGCAAGGGCGTTAATGGTAAAGCCGGCAGTACTTTTGTGTGACGAGCCAACAGGAAATCTGGACTCTGTCACAAGTATGGAAGTAATTTCATTGTTGAAGACTTGTGCAGCAAGATTCCACCAGACGGTGATTGTTGTGACCCATCAGGAAGCGATCGCACAGATGGCAGACCGTATCCTGCGCGTAGAAGACGGGAAATTATACAATGCGGAGGTGTAATGAAATGAATGGATTTACACCGAACAATAATACGAACGTGATCCGGCTGCTTTCGGAAGCTATCAGAAAATGTAATAAAAGCAGAAACCGGATTCTTATGGGAGCAGTCGTTTTATGTATTCTTACACTGACATTTGTCTTTGGAACGGCTTACGGAAAAATAAATGCAGAATATACGAAAAATATTCGGATGGATGGAACAACGGCATCCACTTACATAGAAGAGGGAACAAAGCAGCAATATGAAAAAGCACGTTCCTTAGGATATGTAAGAGAAACCGGAAGAAGAATGAAAATGGGTGAAGCCACAGAATCCGGAAAGAAAGAATCTATCTGTTCCATACAAGTGCTGGATCAGACTGCATGGGAAAAGATGATGAAGCCCGCCTATACCGGTGTCCATGGAACCTATCCCAAAAAGCAGCAGGAAATCATGCTTCCGGTAAAGACATTAAAAAAGCTTGGAATTGATAATCCGAAAAGAGGGATGAAGATAGCACTTGATATATCGATCAGCTTTTTTCAGACAGAAAAAGAAGAGTTCAAATTATCAGGCTGGTACAGTGCTTATACAGAAGATAATGGAAGAAGCAAAGCAATCGGATATGTGTCAGAAAAGAAACTGAAGGACTGGGGGTATGATATCGAAGAAGGTTCGGATATTCTGATCTGTCAGTCGAATGCCATGGACTGGAAGGATACAGAAGAAAAATTATACGAAGATGTACCGATGAAAGACAATTCCCAACAGATCATTGCGACAGATACGGCGAAGAATCGGGCCGTAAAAGAGGTGACAGGAAGTTACGGGATGGCAGCAGTGGAGGCAGTTGTGATTATCTGCGGAATGTTTTTGCTTGTCTACAATGTGATGCAGATCTCCATGGCAGGCGATATCCGTCAGATGGCGCTGCTCCATACGATCGGTACAACGAAAAAGCAGCTCCGTAAGATCTATATCCGGCAGATCATGCGGACGATAGTGCCGGGAGGTATTGCAGGTATAGGTTTGTCGGTTGTGTTATTGCGATATCTGATACCGCAACTATTGGGCAGACAGTATCTGAATGGATATGGAGGCGCAGAAGAACTGCAGATCTTTCGGGTGGAAATCTTGTTGTTAGCGGTAGTCTTCACGTTGTTGGTAATCTTGGGTGCATCGGAACAGGTGATCTGGCAGACTGTAAACAGAACCTGTATAGAGGGAATGCATTACACGGAGCAGAAGGGAAGCAAGAAACAACAGCATGGAAAAGCAGGTCATGCAGATAAAGGAGCAGTCTTAAACAAGAAAAAAAGAAGCGAAACACAGGAACTGTGCTTTATGGCATGGAAGAACGTCACAAGATACAGGCAGGGATTTGTCATTACAGTTAGTTCATTGTTCCTCGGAATAGAAATGTTCCTGATTGTCATGGTGATCACAGATGGAAGTGATTATGCGAATATCATTAATCAGAGACCGGATTTCCTGATCGCAGGGGAATTCAGTGAGTCTGCACAAAAAGATGGAAGCGGGACAGAATATCAGACACAGTCGCCGGATCAAGATCCACTGAGATCAGAAGGAAATAATTTCGAATTATTATATGACAATGACTACGATGAGTTTTCACAGATATCAAAAAAAGTGCGGAAACAATTATGGAATCTTGACGGTGTGAAGAAGAAGGAATCCTACATAACCGAAGGAGCATACGTGCTTTCCGTCATATCCAGAGATGGAATACGCCCGCTGGAAGAGGATACTTATCTGGGAAACAATGTAGAATATGCGGAAGAAATCAGTATTGATTATGCTTCCGGGGCAAAGATGATCAAAGGCCTGGATGCTGATACCGTTCAGATTGTCAGCGAAAATGAGATAAAAGCATTAGAAACATATGTAGAGGAAAACAAGCTGAAAGTCGATATGGACAGTCTGAAAAACGGAACAGGAGTAATGATCATCCATGATCATAAGCTGTCACAAAAGCAGGAAAAACAGGCAGAAAAAGCAGTGGGAGAAACGGTATGTTTATCTCCGTTAAAGAACAAAGAAGCATGCATCCGGTGGAATTCCATGACGGACAAAGAAAGGGATAAGGAAGATGAGAAAATAAAGGCAGAAACGCCGTCTACAGAATATACGTTAAGCGGCTATCTGGATAATCAGGCAGATGGCTTCCCGGAGATCCACCAGACCTGGCATGGTGCAGAAGGAGATATCTATTATCTGGTCAGTGAAAAAGGATTTAACCGTTTATCTACGAAGAGAAAGACATTTTGCATGGAATTAAACGTAGAGAAAAAGAAAGAAAAAAAGATTATGCATGAAATCCAGAAGATTCTTTCGGCAGAAAACCAGCGGCGGAAAAGCAATACACAGACAAGCCCGGACGGCGAAGGAGAAGCAGGCATTTTCTACATTGCAAGATCAGATCTTATGCAGAAAAATGTAGACTACATCCATGGAAACAGAATTATGTTCGGAAGTATCAGTGTAATATTATTGTGTGTCGGACTGGTTAATTATTTTAATATTATGTTTACGGGAATTGTGGGCAGGAAAAAAGAGCTGGAGATTATGAGAAAGATTGGAATGACACGCCGGCAGGAAAGAAAGCTGTTATTGCTGGAAGGCAGCTATTATGTACTGCTTGTCGCAGGCCTTGTAGCGTCAGTTGGATCAATCATACTAAAAGGAATCAACGTTTATATGAGAAAACAGCTTTCTTATTTTACCTTTCATTATCCGGTAGGAGCGATTGCAGGAAGTATTGTAATTATGGAAATAATGTGCGTTATAATTTGTAACCTGCTTATATTGAAAAAAATGAAAAAGTAGGTTAAATAAATAATTTCACCAACTGCGTCTTATCCAGCACAAAAATCGATACATCCATAAAAAGATGCGCCAGTAGCGTACTAAGGATCACACCGTTGGAAGTCAACAGGAATCCACAGTGGAATCCATACCAGCATACGATGGCGGAATAACTTCCCATCAGTACCAGAAGCGGCAGATTTCTTGCGACACCTTGCAGTGTTTCTTTGATATCTTCCAGTGTAGAATCAAAGTACAGGAAACGGCCGACTGCCAGTGTGATAAAATACATGATCAGTGAATCATAGTTCGAATCATGGTAGATGAACTTGATATATAATAAGATCAGAATAATATAAAAGGCAGAGATCAGCCGCACGGACGCCTTTTGTCTGGTCGGAATTGCAGTTAACGGAACGAACAGGATATCGAACCAGTTTGTCATAAATACAGAAAATACCAGAAATAAAAGTAAGATAATGTTCTGGTATTTCTGCCAGTAAAAGGCAGCTTGTGGGATCCGCTCATCGATAATATAATAAAGAGACAGGAACAACAGTACCGAAGTACTGGAAAATACCATCTCATAAAAGCTTTCAATAAGCGAGATTTCTTTTACTTTGTGGATATGGTTCAGCTTCCGGATTTGTTTTGGCGTCAGATCCTGTGTATTAAGTTTATAGTGTTTCTTAAGCTTTGCTGCCAGAATAACGATCGCAAGCACTGCGATCAGGCAGAGCAGGGAGACAAGCATGAAGCCTCCGGCATTCTTAAAGTTAAAATAATGAATCAGATAATATTGGAACATATCATATACCTTCTTTGATGTAATATTTTTTCGGTTACATATTGTAGCACTTTGAAAAAATATTGCAAATAGGAGAATTGCCAGTGGCATGTCCTGTAGATGTGAAATTGAGTTAAGTGTCAAAAAAATTAAAAAAAGTGCTTGCATTTTAGAAAACATCATGCTATTATAAATAAGCATTGTTGATGCGGGTGTAGTTCAATGGTAGAACACCAGCCTTCCAAGCTGGA
>ERZ857750.4081-NODE-4081-length-11297-cov-4.022149_pt1 | contig 11297 bp, 7 predicted proteins | sample MGYA00519915_ERZ857750 | MGnify/ENA primary metagenome ERZ857750 (study PRJEB31778, sample SAMEA3449358) | human gut metagenome | biome: human gut; feature: human-associated habitat; material: faeces | place: United Kingdom | collected 2010/2012 ... | reverse complement strand
TGTTGTTCCTGTTCGTCGGCTTCGGCATGTTCAACTCCAACGCCCTGGCCGCCATCGTATTCCTGATCATCGCCGCGGCGAACTTCGCCAACGTGATGAGCGCGACCCTGACGTTCCACGACCCGTCCGGCGGCGCGAACGCCATCACCGTGAGCATCCTCGAGAAGGACAGGCTCATGGGCCTCGCCCAGGAGATCCAGACCCGCGTGTTCGCGGACGCCGACCAGCTGCGCCACGAGGAAAGCATGCACATGGCCGAGAAGCAGTACACGGCGCAGACCAACAGCGTGCTCATCCAACAGCAGATGCTCGCCAACCAGCAAGCGCAGGCGGACGGCCCGCAGCAGGAAAGCAAGTAGACAAAAGGCATTAAGTCCCGGCGAGTTCGACGCGCCGGGACTTTTTCATATCTTCCGCGCTTATATCTCCACCCCACGAGCCAGGGACAGGTAGTGACGCAGACATCCGCGTCTCCCAAGGGAGCGGGGAGAAGAGACCGTCCACGACGGACGACGTCCAGACGGGAGTCCGAAGACGTGGCGGTATACCGAAAGGAACGACAATGACATTCAAACCGGCAAAGGCCATCATGGCCTCCATCGCCGCGGTCGCGGCCCTCGCCGCGGGCGCGGGATCCGCGGCGGCGGCCGAGACGTCCGTCTCCGCGGCCGACCTGGCGAAGAGCCAGCCCATCACCGTGAAGGCCGACGCGGACATCAGCTCCAAGAACCTCGTGGCCATACAGCTCGCCGCATACTCCGCCGCGCAGACCGACGGCACCAACATCACCGGCTACGACCTGAAGGACGCCGGACTCGCCGCCGCCGTCGACGACGCACTCACCAAGGCCGGCATCAGCCGCACCGCAAGCGGCAACGCCAGCACCGTGTACGAGACCGCGAACCCGATGGCATGGGTCGTGACCAACCTCCTCGACTCCACGTCCAGCCCATGGGCCGGACAGCTGCGCAACTTCCTCGACCAGCTCAAGAACGAGCAGGCCGTCAAGGCCGCGGCCGGCACCAAGCTCGCCAAAGGCGCCGACGCGAACACCATGACCGCGAACGTCACGCCGGGCGTGTACGCGATCATCGACCGCACCACGGATGGTAAAGCCTCCATCGCGACGATGAACGGCACGGGCATCAACGGCATGACCACCCTCAAGGGCAAGGACGGCAAGACCTACAAGCTCGGCGAGGTCGAATACAAGGTGTCCGACGCGCCGGTCCCGGTCAAGAAGATCGTGGAGGACGGCCAGTCCAAGGACACCAACGAGACCGCCATCGGCAAGACCGTGAACTACAAGGTCACCGCCAAGGTGCCGAACTGGACCGGCTACGACCACTACTACCTCGCGCTCAACGACACCATGAGCCAGGGCCTCACGTTCAACAACGACGTCAAGGCCACCGTCGCCGGCAAGACCGTCACCGTCAAGACCGTCAGCGACAACGGACGTATCCGCATCCTGTTCGCCCCGACCTCCGACAACTCCAGCGACATCGTCGCCGACAAGGCCAACTATCCGGTCGACGCGGACATCGTCGTGACCTACAGCGCGACCGTGAACAGGAACGCCGTGATCGGCGGGAACGGCAATCCGAACGGCATCGAACTGGAATACTCCCATAATCCGAACACCGTCACCGACCATGAGACCACCCCGGGCAACACCGTGAAGACCTACGTCGGCGCGTTCGCCATCGTCAAGCAGGACTCCAAGGGCGCCAGCCTCGAAGGCGCCGAGTTCAACGTGTACGAGGCGGGCAAGACCACCCCGGTCAAATTCGTCAAGACCGGTAACACGTACCGCGTCGCCGACAAGACCGAGACCACCGGCACCACCACGACCGTGACCGCGGGCAACGCGACCATCACCGGCGTGGACGGCGCGTACGACGTGGTCGAGACCAAGAGCCCGTTCGGCAACGCCATCAAAGCCAGGTTCACCACCACCGTGACCGTGAACCAGAAGACCGGCGAATACAAGGCCGCCCTCACCAAGGCCGACGCGAACCACCTCGTCGCCTCCGACAACAAGTTCACGCTCACCGTGACCAACTGTCGCAACATCGGCGACATGCCGAAGACCGGCGCGACCTGGCTCGCCATCTACACGACGGCCGGCCTGCTCCTCGTCGCGGCCGGGGCCGCGATGTACCTGCGCCGCGCACGCGCATGACACCGATCCGCGGACCCGTGGCGGTATGAAGGCCGACACCACGGGTCCGCGGACCCGTAAACGGACCGAAAAAGAACGGAAACCCACGACCGGAAGGGATACGGAGAGATGGCCACACACGGCACACCAAGACGGACGGCCGCCCGCGCATGGATGAAAAGCCAGGCCGCGGCCCTCGTCGTCATCATGATCGGCACGCTCATCCTCACCATCCCGCCCGTCCTCATGGGACTGAACATCCACGGGAACACGAACACGACGAAAAGCCACACGGACGCCAGCCTCGCCCTCGAGAAGAAGGAACGCGAACGGATAATCTCCCGCGCCCGCGAATACAACCAGCGTCTCGCCAGGGACGGCCAGCCCGTCATGGGCGAGGGCATCGACCCGTGGAACGGAACGGACCAGAGCGTGTCCGAACAGGACAAGGACTACAACACGCAGCTCGCCGAACCACGAGACGGCGTCATCGCATCCGTCTCATATCCGAAACTCGGCATAAACCTGCCCGTCCGGCACGGCACCGGCAAACACACGCTCGACAGCGGCGCCGGACACATGTACGGCACCAGCCTGCCGGTCGGCGGCACGAACACGCACACCGTCATCAGCGCGCACACCGGACTCGCCGACCGGATCATGTTCGACCCGCTCCAGGTCGGCAGGGGAGCGAGGAAGGGCGACCTGTTCACCATCAGCGTGCTCGACCGAACTCTCACCTACAAGGTCGAATCCATCACGACCGTCGACCCCGACGACTTCAGCGGGCTCACGATCCGGCAGGGAAAGGACCTGGCCACGCTCCTGACCTGCACGCCATACGGCATCAACACGAAAAGACTCCTCGTCACCGGCATCCGCGTCCCGAACCCTCACGGGCATACGGGAGGATCCGGAAAGACCAACCACAACTGGCCCTGGCTCGCGGCATGGACCGCGCTGCCATGGCTGGCCATCACCACACTCGTCCTCCACGCCAAGGGAATCCTCCCGACGGCAAGGAGGAAACGCGGGAAGAACACCATGAAGAGAAAGGAAGAACATGGCAAGCACCACGCATAGCCCCATCGCCAGAACGTCGGCGGGACTGGCAGCCGCGGCCATCCTGCTCGCGGGCCTGGGCACGGCCACAGCCCGCCACGCGCAGGCGTCGGACGGCAAACCCGCCTACGCGTCCGCGACGGTCACCACGATCGCGGACGGCACCGGACACGGCACCAACGCGCAGACGTTCGTCAACTCGAAGAACGGGTTCGCACCCGGCGACGACTCACCCCACGACGGCGTGGTCGCGTCCGGCGACACCGTCGAATACAAGCTCCGCCTCGACTTCACCGCGGCCGGCAAACGAGACGTGACCGTCAGCTTCGACACGTCCGCCGCGCAATACCTGACACCCGCCGCGGGCGGCAGCTTCTGCTCGGCCGGCAAGCAGGTCACAGCCAAGGGCGACACCGGCTCCTGCACGTACACGGTGCCGGCCGGCGTGGTCGAAAGCATGACGCAGACGTTCTTCATGAAGGCGAAGGACACCGGCGGCACCGCGAAGACCGGACAGATCCTCAACGTGAAGGTCACGCGCGGAGGCGACGACGGGGAGACCACCACATACCGCACCGACGCGATCACCGTGGTGTCCGCGCCCGCCGCGGACGTCGAGGTCGACAACGGCGGCATGAAGGACAACCACTGGCCGGCCGAACGCACCACGCTATGGGAGGACGGCAAGAGCCTGTCCGGCTACTTCGACCTCAAGGTCGTGCCATTGCACTACAAGGACTATTCGTCCAACGGCGCCAGCACCAGCGGCCCATGGTCCGGCACGCTCGACGTGAGCGCCTTCCCGGCCGGAACCACGTTCAAGCTCGCCGGCAAGACCGTCAAACCGTCCAACGGACGCATCCGCGTCGAGAACGCGTCCGGCAGCCAACGACTCGACTGGACCAGCCCCGCCATCAAGGGATGCGACGCGGACGGCAAGGACGCAGCCGACTGCATCCACGACGGCGAGGTCAAAGCCTACGACGTAAGACTCGACGTCGACGAAACCAGCTTCATGGCCGAAGGGCAGGACGCTTTGAAGAACATGGGCGACGGACACGAGCCCGGCACCGGAAGCGACCGCGACAAGAGCACCGCCGACGGAGGGACCGGCAGCATCGAAGGCTACCCGTACCCCAACAACAACACCAGCCGCGCGTTGATCAAAAGGTGGACCCCGCCGACCCCGCACGGCAGCATCTACATCTTCGACAAGACCCTCGAACGCCCCTACTCCTACGGGCACACCATCTTCGACGACGAAAGCCTCACGTTCGACAAGGCCGGAGGCAGGCAGACCGTCACCCACCACACGTGGACCAAGGACGACTCCGACAAGGTCGCGCACGGCAGCCTCGTGCACACCATCCTCACCGGCAGCCAGACCAAGGACAGCTCCTGCACCACGACCAACGACAGCGTCGACGCGAACGGGCAGGAACACCACCGTTCCGGCTGCTCCGTGACGTTCTGGGACAGCTGGGACAACACCCAGCAGCAGTACGCGGGCAACCTCACCGCCACCAGCAGCATGGACGGCCTCGAAACCATCCCCGCCGACTGGATCAGAACCTACTGGACCGAAACCGCCGTATCCAACTCGCACATGACCGCCGACGCGGACAGGAAGGCCGTATGGCATGAGGGCGAGCCGGCCGGCGCGGACCGGGCGAAGGCACGCACCATCAAGATCGTCATCACCCCGCAGAACACCGCCACACTGTCCAAAGGCTCCATCGAGGTCGGATACGACATGCTCATGACCGGACAGCCCAAGGAAGGCACCGGCAACATCAGCGCCCACGACTACATGCGCGGCGAATACGCGGCATGGGGCGACTGGACCGACAGCGACTACGTGACCATCGTCGCGCCCGGCAAGGCCGCGAACGGCGTGGGATACGAGGCCGAGATCACCGACCAGTCCGGCAACAGGCGCGACATCGACAGCCGTCCCGGCGACACCGTCACCTACACCGCCGAACCGACCGTGTCCAACGTGCAGTCCAGCCGCACGCCCGTCACACCGACCGCGACCGTATGCGTCGACGCGAACACCACCAACCCCGTCAACGACAACACGGCATGGAACATGACGGCCGCGCCGGCCGGCAAGACCGGACCATGCGCCGGCTACAGGACCCAGCTGACGTTCACGCTCAACACGACGGACGGGTCCACGCTCCTGTCCTACGACCAGACCGGCAACGCGAGCCTTCCCCGGATCGTCTGGCACGGCACCACGTCCAACCTCGCGGCCGGAACCGCCAAATCCACCATCATCCTCGACACCCGGTTCGGACAGGTCGGACAGATTCCCGCATCCGACGCCAAGGCCACGGCCGACGCCGAATACCTCGTGTCCACCGCGGGCGGAAGCAGCGGAAGCATCAGAGCCGACCAGGCCAAGGTCGAGATCGACGACCCGATCTCCTACACGTGGAACACGTACGTCAAGGACACCGGCATGACCGGCAGCATGCGGACCGTCATCAAACTGCCCCGCAACGACGACCAGGCCATGACCGGCAAGAACAACACCGGTCTTGACGGCTCGTGGAACGAATACGATCTCGGCTCGTCCCACTACACGGGCACGTACACGATGGAAACGGAACCGACCGTCGACACGGCCGACTCCACCACGACCACCCTCCGATACGCGGTCGAGGACATCAACAGCCTCACCCCGGCCGACTACACGTGGAAATCCTGGAACCAGATCGAGGACAAGAGCCAGATTCGCGCCATCCTCGTGACCTCCGACATCCAGGAGGCCCAGGACGGCACCCAGGCCGACGGCAGGAAGATGATGGTCGCCGCATCGACCGGAACCATCACCATCAAACCGTCCGGCAACACCGAACACGACCAGTACAACATGTGGATCGGCGCGAACCACGTCCAGCATGCGGACACCACGCAGGAACGCATCCCATGGCCCGCCAAGACCACCGTGGTCATGAGCAGCCTGTCCGGCACCGTCTGGTGGGACCAGGACCGGAACACGCTCATCGGCAAGACCGAGAACCGCATCGAAGGCGTCACCGTGAGCCTGTACAAGACCGGCGCGGACGGCAACAAATCCGGTCCGGCCATCGCCGCCACCAAGACCGCGGCGGACGGCACCTACCGGTTCGGACACCTGCACTCCGGCAGCTACATGACCGAGGTGAAACGCGAGAAGGGCACCACCACCGGCAGCGGCGTGCAAACCCTCACCGACACGTACTACGGCAGGACCATGAGCGTGGAGAACACGCGCAGCTGGAGCAACAAGCTCAAGGAACAGGCCAGGGACACGTCCGACCGTATCCCGCTCGGCATCGGCGTGGACAAGACCCGCATCGACTTCGGCTACGCGAAACCCGACCCGAAGGCCACCGTCGACAAGACCCGCACCGGCCTGTCCTGCGACGACGCGGCATGCACCGTCAACTGGGACGTGAAGGTCGAGAACAAAGGCAACACCCGGTTCGACGCGTCCAGCGTCCTCACCGACAGGATGAGCTCCAAGATCCATGACGTGACCGCCACCGCGGGCACCGTCAGCATCGAACCAGGCGGCGCGAAACAGGTCGCCACCAGCGGCGGCCACAAGTTCGTCCTCACCAACGAGGGCGTCCTGTACGCGTGGGGCGACAACCAGTACGGCCAACTCGGCTTCGAGCCCGACACGGACTACGGGTACACGCCGTCCAACACCAACAGGCCGACCATCGTGGACGGCACGTGGAGCAAGGTCGCAGCCGGAGGCAAACACTCCGCCGCCATCGACACGGACGGACACCTGTGGACCGCCGGCTGGAACGGCAAGGGCCAGCTGGGCACGGGAGACACGGACAACCGGACCACATGGACCGAGACCGCGTCCGACAGGACGTTCACCGACGTGGCGTGCGGCAACGACTTCACCCTCGCCATCGCGGCGGACGGCACCCTCTGGAGCGCCGGATGGGGCACTCCCGACTGGACGCAGGTCCAGCCGGGAACGACGTTCACCCAGGTCAGCGCCACCGCGAACACCTGGGCCGCGCTGCCATCGAACGGCAGCGTCCGGTACAGCACAGACAACAATGCGTCCGCGAGCACAATCGGAGGCAACGTCAAGCAGGTCGCGGCCGGACCGGACACGGTGCTCTGCCTCTTCGCGGACGGCACCGTCGGAAGCAATAACGGCGGCGTCGCCGGGCTGAAGGACGTCAAATCCATCGCCGCGGGCCACCACTCCTACTACGCCATCACCGACGACGGCCACCTGTGGACCTGGGGCTGGAACGGCGACGGACAGCTCGCGAACGGCCGGACCGGCAACGGCACGTATTGGACGAACGGCGTCACTGCCGGCAACAAGGACATCGTGGACACGCCAATCGACACGGGCGTCACCGCATCCGCCGTCGCGGGCGGAGACCGTGACGCGCTCATCGTGTCCGACAAGGTCATGATCGCCGGATACGACCCGTACGGCGACGGCAAGTCGGGCGCCATGCGCGACACCGGCCTGAAAGGCACGACCACGACGGTGGACCCGACCGCCATGCCCGTCACCCCGACAGGAGAATCGGACGACGGCACGGACACCACCCGCACCTACAGCCTGTCCTACACGGTCGAACCGGGCGGCCAGGTCGTGTTCCACATGACCGGCACCGTCAACCGCGAGGACAAGACGCAGACCGTCCGCAACCAGGCATGGTTCGATTCGACGGACACGCCCTACAAAGGCACGCCGAACGCGCGCGCCAACGGCAAAACCATTCCGGACAAGCCCGACGACACGAAACTGGACAAGTCGTCCAACGACATCACCGGCAACCCGTCCTGCATGACCGGCACCGACTACCAGGGCGCCGACCATGAGCACACGTTCGCAGACTGGCACGAGGACTCCTGCGACCAGGTCGGCGGCATCACCCCCGCCTACACCAGGAAACCGGTGCTGGGCGGATCCCGGCCGCGACCGTCACACCGGTCCTCGGCACGATCAGCGGCCTGTACTGGCGCGACACGAACCGTGACGGCATCCGCCAGACGGACGAGACCGAACGGATCGGCGGACAGAAGGTGTTCCTCTACGACATGCAGGGCCACCAGGTCTCGACCACCACGACCGCGAAGGACGGCACCTACCGGTTCACCGGATTGAGACTCGCCTCCTACACCGTCCAGTTCACCCGCGTCGACCGGGCCGATTTCACCAAGACCGACCAGGGCGACACCGATCCGGCACGCGACATGTCCTCCACGGACTCCGACGCGTCCACCGGAGAGGACGAGTATGGCAGGGCCACGCCGACCATCACCCTGACCGAAACCAGCCCCGACAAGCCCCACATCGACGCCGGCGTGGTCCCGGCCACCGACTGGACGCGCAGCATGCCGATGACGGGCCTGGGCATCCTGCCCGTCATCCTCATCCTCGGCGTCGCATGCACCGGCGCGGGAGTGGGAATGTACGTGAGGAACAGCAAGAGCAAGAAGGAGAACACGAATGACAAGGCATGAGCATCGCATCCGCCACACGGCGGGACACGCCATGTGGCGCGCCCTCGCGGCCATCGCGGCCGTCACGGCCGCATTGGCGGGAGGATTGGCGACCAGCACGGCCCTGGCCGACGAACCACAGAAATGCGGCACGTCGGACACGGTCTGCTACGCCGGATGGAACGCCAACGGTCTGAAACAGATCGCCAACGATTTGAGTCTGAATGGTACGGGCAGCCGATATTATCCGGCCATGGAATCGGACCTGCAGAAGGACGTGCGCGGCAGCATCACCCTGTCGGACGGGTCCAAACTGCCGTTCCGTCTCATCGGCATCCTGCACGACGACCTCGCCGACGGCAGCGGCCGCAAGGCCGGCCTCACGTTCATGGCCGTGAACGCCATGCCGAAGGCCTACTGCATGAACGGCAGCATGCCATCCGACAACACCACCACCTGTCAGGGAGGAAACACGAACAAGGGAGGCTGGCGTGACAGCGGTCTCCGCCGGTGGATGAACGGGGGAGAGGTGTGGGACATGTTCCCCGAATCCTTCCGGACCGGCGTGTCCGCCGTGCTGAAACAGTCCAACAGCATGGAATATGGAAACACGTCCGGCTCTACCGCTTCGGCCACGTCCGACAGGCTGTGGCTCGTGTCATACAGGGAGCTCGTGCCCACCATATACGACGGATGGAAGAATTATGGCGGATTCCAAGCCATAAGCCAGGAAGGCGGCCAATACGAGTTCTTCAAGGGACGCGTGACGAACAACTACTCGTCCAACACGATCCTCGCGAACATGTACCTGACCGCCTCCGGCTCGCGGCCGGCGGGTCTCATCAGCTACGACGATTGGTGGGAGCGTTCGTCCTTCCCGGCCAGCACCTATTTCTTCCTCTACGTGAACCCGGACGGCGGCCCCAGCAGCGACTTCTACGCGATCGACCGGTTCGCGCTCGTGCCCGCCTTCTCCTTCTAACCCCCAACCATCATGCGGGCGGGGTTCATCCCCGCCCGCCCCGAACGGAAGGAACGCAACATGGCAGTGCCGGCCAGCAAACGCGCCCGGGCCATGTTGCCGACCGGATGCATGTCGCCTACCGGCCGTCCCGAAAACGGTGGTTTTCAGGATGAGGGACGGAACGTGGAGACCGTCCGCGACACTCCGGCGGAAAACGTTCCAAAACCCGTCCCGTAATCAACGTTCCGAAACTCCGTGTCTTTGATGGGTAATGGTATGGTTTGGGACATGACGAGCATGATTTACGGATACGCGAGGGTCAGCACCGGCGACCAGACCACCGACCTGCAGAAGGATGCGTTGGTGAAGGTGGGATGCGACCGGATCTTCACCGATGTGGCGTCCGGCGCGAAGACGCACCGTCCGGAACTCGACCACATGCTCGACCTCCTGCGCGAAGGCGACACCGTCGTGGTGTGGAAGCTGGACCGTCTCGGCCGAAGCATGCAGAATCTGGTCGACCTGATGACCATGTTCGACGAGAGGGGAGTGCAGTTCCGCTCTCTGACCGAATCAATCGACACGAGCACTCCCGGCGGCACGCTCGTGTTCAACATCTTCGGCAGCCTCGCCCAGTTCGAGCGCGACCTGATCCGCGAACGCACAAGCGCCGGACTTGCGGCGGCGCGCGCACGAGGCCGGAAAGGAGGTCGTCCGGCGAAGCTCGACGAGAAACAGGTCAGGGAAGTCAGACGTTTGTATGAATCAAAATCGGTGACGGTAGACCAGATCGCCGCGATGATGCATGTGGGACGGTCCACCATATACAGATGCTTGGAGAAAGACAGATGAGCCGTCGCCGCGGCTCCTTCCGGAAAACTCGAGAGTTCCGTAGCTCCTTCGGACCCAAGTGCCGACATTCATATTCGCCATAGGCCGATACGTCCATTCATTTTAAGTGTTGAGCTTCAATGTTGTGCAACACTTAAAAAAGTACGGCACGCCCCGCATGGTTATCGCATTTATGTGATATACTAGGGGGAGCGGGAAGGCAGAAGGCCGCCTGCGACCCCAGTGACGAAAGGGAACATGATGGACGTCGATTATCTGGACATGCACACCGGCGAGCTACGTCGGGGCGAGCTGAAGGACTATTCCAAGGCGGCCCTCGCGCGGCTCGACAAGGCGTACGGCTACAAGTCGTTCCGCCCCGGTCAGCTCGAGGCCGTCAACTCGATCCTCAACCGGCACGACCTGATCGCCGTGATGCCGACCGGCAGCGGCAAGAGCGTCTGCTACCAGTTGCCCGCCCTGCGCGACGGGTCGTTCACCGTCGTCGTCTCTCCACTGCGCGCGCTCATGCGAGACCAGGTGCAGGCCCTGCAGGCCAGGGGAGTGCCGGCCGCGCTCATCGATAGCGGTGTCTCGCCGAAGCAGCGCCAGAGCATCTACGACATGGCTCATGGCGGGGGACTGCGTATCCTGTACGTCGCGCCGGAACGGTTGTGGACCGATGATTTCCTGTTCTTCGCGCAATCCACGCGCATCGACCTGATGGCCGTCGACGAGGCGCACTGCGTGCTGCAGTGGGGCAACGACTTCCGTTCCAGCTACCTGCAC
>ERZ857750.4079-NODE-4079-length-11298-cov-12.876101_pt1 | contig 11298 bp, 9 predicted proteins | sample MGYA00519915_ERZ857750 | MGnify/ENA primary metagenome ERZ857750 (study PRJEB31778, sample SAMEA3449358) | human gut metagenome | biome: human gut; feature: human-associated habitat; material: faeces | place: United Kingdom | collected 2010/2012 ... | reverse complement strand
AGCATTGCTAAAGAAACCCGGTTCTGCCTCGTGCGGGACCGGGTTTCTTGCTATCTCGGGCCTAAACCACCACAAAGGGGACAGGCACCTTTGTGGTGGAAATGGTCCAAATGTTCGCCAGATCTCGTTTCGCCTGTGTTACACTTTAGCGCGATGTAGTACATACCCGAGGCTGAAAGGAGCCAAACATGTTCAATAACACGCAGCAGCTCCTAGGCCTAGCGCTACTAGATTGGATAGCGCGCTAGGGTTGTAATCTCGCTATAACGATTTGTTGTACCCGGGTGCGCTATCGTCCGCCGCTTTTGGGCGTGATGAGCGACACGGGTATTTTTTCTATCTTGGGGCACTCTATCTCTCCTGAAAGCCATCTGTATCTTTGGCCTATCAGGAGGAAATCATGAGTCGCAAAATCGCAATCTTTGACACTACTCTGCGCGACGGAGAGCAGTCTCCCGGCGCCAGCATGAATACTGAGGAAAAGCTCGTCATCGCACGTCAGCTGGTGCGCATGAACGTGGATGTGATCGAGGCAGGCTTTCCCATTTCGAGCCCCGGTGATTTTCGCTCCGTACAGGAGATCGGTAAGATCGCGGGCGACCGTTGCACGGTATGCGGCCTCACCCGCGCAGTCGACAGGGACATCGAAGTGGCCGCAGAAGCCCTCAAAACGGCCCAGAGGCCCCGTATTCATACCGGTCTGGGTGTGAGCCCCAGTCACCTGCGCGACAAGCTCCATATGACCGAGGACGAGGCGATCGAGCGCGCCATCCACGCCGTGAAGCATGCCCGTAAGTTTGTCGACGACGTAGAGTTCTATGCCGAGGACGCGGGTCGCTCCGATCAGGAGTTCCTCGTTCGCATTATCGAGGCCGCGGTCAAGGCCGGCGCTACGGTTGTGAACATTCCCGACACCACGGGCTACAACATGCCTTGGGATTTTGGTGCGCGCATTCGCGATCTGCGCGAGCGCGTGGCCGGCATCGAAGACGTTACGATCTCGGTTCACACCCATAACGACCTGGGTATGGCCACGGCCCTTGCGCTCGAGGCCGTCCGAAACGGCGCGACGCAGATCGAGTGTACGATCAACGGTTTGGGCGAGCGCGCGGGCAATACGGCGCTTGAAGAAGTTGTCATGGCCATGAAGATGCACGAGCAGGATTTGGACGCGCACACCGATATCGTGACGACCGAGCTCGCGCGCGCCTCCAAACTCGTCAGTTCTATCACCGGCATTAATGTGCAGCCTAACAAGTCCATCGTGGGCGCCAACGCCTTTGCCCACAGCTCGGGCATTCATCAGGATGGCGTGCTCAAGGCTCGCGATACCTACGAAATCATTGATCCCAAGGACGTGGGCGCCGCCGGTTCCGAGATTATCCTTTCGGCGCGCTCGGGTCACGCGGCATTGCGCCATCGCCTCGCCGAGCTGGGCTACACCTTTGGCGATGAGGAGTTCGAGGCTATCTACCAGCGTTTTTTGGAGATTGCCGACCAAAAGAAGGAGGTCTTCGACGAGGATCTGGAGTCGATGATCCAGGAGCGTCAGCGCGAGGTCAAAGCCATCTACACGCTCGATGCGCTTCAGGTTTCTTGCGGCGACCCGCTCATTCCTACGGCTACGGCAACCATTACCGACGAGGACGGCGAGGCCCACGTGGTGTGCTCGACGGGCACCGGACCGGTCGACGCGGCGTACAAGGCGGTCGACAAGGCAATTTCTGCCCATGGCGAGCTGACGGAGTTCAACGTCAAAGCCATTACGCGCGGCATTGACGCCATCGGTGAGGTGACGGTGCGCATCACCGCCGAGGACGGCAAGATCTACACCGGTCGCGGCGCGGATACCGACATTATCGTGAGCTCGGCCAAGGCTTACATCAACGCTATTAACCGCATGATCCAGACCAACCGTTCCAAGGCGGGCAACTAGTAACGACTAGCCGGGCATGCGCCCGCACGAGAGGGGAATCACATGGCACGTTCCATGACTGTAGCAGAGAAGATTTTGGCGGCACATGCAGGCCTGGACGAGGTAAAGCCGGGCCAGCTGGTTGAGTGCGACCTGGACATTGTGCTCGCCAATGACATTACCGCGCCTATCGCGATCGATGTCTTTCGCGAGCTGGGTGCGACTGAGGTATTTGATCGCGACCGCATTTGCCTGGTGCCCGACCACTATGCGCCCAACAAGGACATCAAGAGCGCCGAGCAGACAAAGAAAATGCGTGATTTTGCGCACGAGCAGCATGTGACGCACTATTACGAGCAGGGTTGCGCGGGTATTGAACACGCATTGCTGCCCGAGCGCGGCGTGGTGGTGCCGGGCGATCTGATTATCGGTGCGGATTCGCATACCTGCACCTATGGTGCACTGGGGGCGTTTTCAACCGGTGTGGGCTCAACGGACGCGGGTGTGGGCATCGCTACGGGGCGCGCCTGGTTTAAGGTGCCGCCGACGATTCGCTTTGAGATCAATGGCGAGCTCACGGATGGCGCCACGGCTAAGGACATCATCTTGCACATCATCGGCATGATCGGTGTGGACGGGGCTCTCTACCAGGCTATGGAGTTTGCCGGCAGCACTATCGAGAACCTGTCGATGGAAGGTCGCATGACCATTTCGAACATGGCGATCGAAGCGGGCGGTAAGGCTGGCATTATCGAGGTCGATGATGTTGCCCGCGCCTGGCTCAAGGGCCGCTGCGAGCGCGATTACGTTGAGTACCACGCCGATCCGGATGCCGAGTATGCGCAAGTCATCAAGATCGATGCGGCCGACATTAAGCCGTGCGTGTCGTGGCCGCATCTGCCGAGCAACACCCATCCGGTCAGCGAGAGCCGCCACATCACGATCGACCAGGCAGTGATCGGTTCGTGCACCAACGGACGTATCGAGGATATGCGTGCTGCGGCCGAAGTCATGCGTGGGCATAAGGTTGCCGACGGGGTGCGCTGCATTGTGATTCCAGCGACGCAGGCGGTCTTCCGCCAGTGCATGAAAGAGGGCCTGACCGACATTTTCTTGGACGCCAACTGTGTGTTCTCCACGCCCACGTGTGGTCCGTGCCTGGGCGGCTACATGGGCATTCTGGCGGCGGGGGAGCGGTGTGTCTCGACGACCAATCGCAACTTCGTCGGCCGCATGGGCGACCCCACGTCCGAGGTCTATCTGGCCTCGCCGGCTGTAGCGGCTGCTTCTGCTGTGGCGGGGCATATCTGCGCCCCGTCTGACCTGTAAAGGCTACGGGGTCCTTCGACCTTTGCTCGCTACTGCGGACAGTCCTGACCCTTATTTTGTTCGCCGAAGGCGAACGCTAACTTTCCATTAGCTTTTTTGTAGTCGAAACGAGAACAAGGGATTTGATATTTGCTTGCGTCGAGTTCCGCACGAGCCGGAGAGCACTTAATGTGCTCTCCGTGCGAGCAGGACTGTTCGAGTAAGCAAATATCAAATCCCCCGCATTCCATGTTTGAACGGAGAATGATATGAACTTAGAGGGCAAAGTTTTTCGATATGGGCGCGATGTTGACACGGATGTCATCATTCCCGCTCGGTACCTGAACAGTTCTGACCATGCGCATCTCGCGGCGCATGCTATGGAGGATATTGATCCGACGTTTGCCTCTGCCGTGAAGCCCGGTGACATCATTGTCGCCGAGGAGAACTTTGGTTGTGGCTCTTCGCGTGAGCATGCTCCGGTTGCCATTAAGGCTGCGGGTGTGTCGTGCGTCATTGCCAAGAGCTTTGCGCGCATCTTCTATCGCAATGCCATTAATGTCGGTTTGCCCATTATGGAGTGCCCTGAGGCGGTCGATGCAATGCGCGCGGGAGATACCGTGAAAGTTGACACCGAGGCAGGTGTCATTACCAACGAGCGCACCGGCGAGAACTTTACGGCTGAGCCGTTCCCGCCATTTATTGCCGAGATTATCGAGGCCGGTGGTCTTGTTGCGCGCACGCGCGCCAAGATTGCCGCGGCAAAGGCACGGGAGGCGTAGGCGATTATGACGGTCAAGTTGGATAACCCGTTTGCAAACGGACCGAGTAGCGAGAGCTGGAGCTGCAACGTGAAAAAGACCTATAAGATCTGCTGCCTGCCGGGCGATGGGATTGGCCCCGAGGTCATTGCCGAGGGCAAGAAGGTGCTGGCTGCGGTGGGCAAGCGCGCCGGCGTGGAGTTTGCTTTTGCGGATCACCTGATCGGCGGCGCGGCGATTGATGCCTGTTGTGACCCGCTGCCCGATGAAACGCTTGCGGCGGCAAAGGCGTCAGATGCCGTGCTGTTGGCATCCGTCGGTGGCCCTAAGTGGGATTCGACCGATCCGGCGGCCCCACGCCCCGAGCAAGGCTTGCTGCGTATCCGTAAAGAACTCGGCCTCTATACTAACCTTCGCCCCGTAAAAATCTACGACGCACTTGCTGGCGCATCGACGCTTCGTCCCGAAGTTATCAAGGGCGTTGATATGGTACTCGTCCGCGAGCTTACCGGTGGCATTTACTTTGGGACGCATGAGCGCTTCTACGATGAGGATGATGCGGGTGCCAACGGTGTGGCTGGCCAGCGCGCGGTTGACGTGATGGAGTATCACGAGTACGAAGTTGAACGCATCGCCCGCCAGGCGTTCGAGGCGGCTCGCAAGCGCCGCGGCAAGGTGACGAGTGTGGACAAGCGCAATGTACTGGAGACGAGTCGTATGTGGCGTGAGGTCGTGCATCGCGTGCACGATGAAGAGTACCCCGATGTGCAGCTCGAAGACCTGCTTGTCGACAACGCCGCCATGCAGCTCATCAACCGACCGGCGGACTTTGACGTCGTGGTAACGGAGAATATGTTCGGCGATATTCTGTCCGACGAGGCTGCACAGATTACGGGCTCACTCGGCATGCTCGCCTCGGCTTCGCTGGGCGACGGCGTTTCGCTGTTCGAGCCGAGCGCCGGCAGCGCGCCTGACATCGCGGGACTCGGCATCGCTAATCCGCTCGCGCAGATTCTGTCGGCGGCAATGCTGCTCACCTATGCACTCGACATGGGCGAGCAGGCCGTCTGGATTGAGGAGGCCGTGGCGCGTGTGCTGGACGAGGGTTGGCGCACCCGCGACATCGCCGACGCGGCGACCCCGGCCGACAAAATCCTCGGCACCGTGGCGATGGGCGACAAGGTCGTCGCCGCCCTGTAACATCGACGCGACCAAAACCACCACAAAGGTGCCTGTCCCCTTTGTGGTGGTTACCAGGGTGTTCTGGCGGTTGAGGACCCGATGGCTTCGTGGCGCTTGAGCTCGCGGCGCATGGTTTGCGAGTTGAGCCAGGCTGCCTGCCAGCCACGGATGGGGTAGCGCGCTTCGTCGAGCTCAAACTGCGTATAGCCGCAGGCGTTGATAATCGTCGTCCCACACGCGTGTTGCCGCTCGCGCTGAAAATCGGGACCGTAGCTCTGATGCACATGCCCGTGCACCATGTAGTCGGGGCTCCAGGACTCAAGCGCTGTGTTAAAGCATTCGAATCCTCGATGTGGCAGATCATCCAGATCGCCCATGCCGGCGGCGGGCGCATGGGTCAGCAGGATGTCGCAGCCGCCGACCATCTTCACTTTGCGTGACAGCTTGCGCACGCGCTTGGACATCTCGCGTTCGGTGTACATGTTGGCGCCGTCGCGATAACGCATGGACCCGCCAAGGCCCGCAATGCGAATCCCTCGGTACGTGTACACGTTGTCTTCTACGCAGATACATCCGCCCGGTGCATGACGTGCGTAGCGGTCATCGTGATTGCCACGCACGTAGATGAGCGGTTTGTTGATGACCGTAACCAAAAACTCAAGATAGTCCGGGTCCAGATCGCCGGCGGACAAAATCAGGTCGACGCCCTCAAAGCGTTCCTTGCGAAAGCACTCCCAAAGGCATCGTTCTTCGGTATCGGCTGTGGCAAGGATTTTCATAGGGCAGGGACTTTCGGCTCATCGTCGGGTTGTGGAATGGTGCCCACCACGTTGTCGGCCAGCCAGTTCATCTCGACGATTTGCGTGCTCGGCAACGGGGGAAAGCCCTCGATCTGCACCACGCCGTCTTGGCCATGGAGCTCGCCGCCAAATGGATTGATGGAGCCCTCGACGATGCCATTGCGGAGCAGCTGAACAAGCTTGCGCGTCTGATAAGGCAGGCCCGGAGCGTAGCGAATGTCGATAACACCCGAGCTCATGCCATACCAGTAGTTGACGGCGCGAACCTGGCTGTCGTCACTGGTCTCATCCCAGGTGCCATGCAGCAGGCTTCGCACGATAAGCTCGTAGTATCGACCCCAGTTCCATACCGGCATGGCGATGCCGACGACCTTGCCATCGACCAGGCGGTGAAGTCCGTAGGCCGTGGGGTCTTCGAGCGACTTTGACATGTCGGCGCCGGTCATGACGCTCACGCCTTCGCGGCACATTGCCTCGGCAAGACCGCCGGCGGGCACATCGCCCCAGGTGAGGATTACCTGCGCGCGAGGGTCGAGCAACGAGGCGCCGATGGCAAAGGCGTTGATCTCGCTAAGTGCGCCCGACGCAAAGACCGACGCGTGGTAGCCAATGCGATGGTTGTCCGCCATGCTGGCGGCAAGGGCGCCCAGGAGGAACTTGGCCTCGTACATCTTTCCAAAATACGAGCGCACGCTTTGGTGGGGAAGGCCGATAGAGCAGTTGAGGAATCGCACCTGGGGATACTCAACGGCAGCCCTGAGCGTATATTCCATCAGGCGGTGCGAGGTCGAGAAGATGACGTTTGCTCCATGTTTGACAGCCGTTTCCGCGGCGGCGTAGAACGCGTCCGGATCGTGGCAGTCCTCGAACGCCTCGGTGCGCACGATACCGCCAAAGTGCTCATCAAGATACTGACGCCCTTGGTCGTGCAGGCTGTCCCAGCTCGACGTCGCACAGGGGAACTCATGGATAAAGGCGATGCGCAGGGGGTTGGCCGCCGAATAGACGGTCTTGCCCATAAAGAAGTTGAGCACACCGGAAGTGGACTTGGCGGGCGTCTCCTCCTCGTCGACGCTCGGTGCTTCGACTAGATTGACCTTGTCCTCGTCATTTTTGCCGGCAATGACCAGCTCGCGCCAAATCTTGCACAGGCGGTTTACGACGATATCCGTCGGTGTATCCAGCAGGCGGTCCTGGTTGTACACATTGAGGTAGACGAGCATGGCGTCGGCAGGCGTAATGTCCAGGTGGTCGCCGCCCGCGCGAAGGTAGGCGCGCTTGAAGAGTAGGAAGGTGTGGCGCAGGTAATCGACCTTTTTCTGTGGCCACTTTTCGACAAGGTTTTGACCGAGCATCTTGGCGAGCGTTTCGTAGCTTCCCTCACGGGAGAACTCGATCTCGTATAGGGGGCAGACGCGCCAAAACGCGCAGAACTCGCCATAGAGGCGGCTTTCGACGGAATCCCATTTGCCGGGGTTGAGGCGGGTGACCTTGGCCGAAACCGTCGGGGCGTCCAGGAATTTGAGGACGCTGACGCGTTTGTTGCCTTCCTGGACATAGAACCGATGCATGAACTCGGTGACGATGATGGGGTCGCGATAGCCCTCGGTCACTTGGATGTCGTAGAGGTTGGACCACTTGCGGGCGAACTCGGTGCTAAATGGCAACAGGGGCATAAAGTTGCACGAAAAGGCGGACTGACGGCCCTTGGTAACCGTGCCGACGACCATTTCGAGCGGAATGTCCCTTAGGCCGACATTCTCTCGCTGACCCAAGGGGAGCTGGGCGACGAGGCTATCGAGGTCCGTAAGGTACGGGTGCTCGCTTTGGCTGATGGCGCGTCGACGTCCTTGCTCGCCGCGCTTGCGTGCTTGACGATAGGCCTCTTCCATGGTGTCTACTCCCTTAGTCGTTTAAACAACGATATAAACCATGGTACCACGATGCGAAACCACCACGAAGGTGCCTGTCCCCTTTGTGGTGGTTTTAGGCGATGATGGGGGCGATGGCGCGAATGCAGGCGTCGGCCGCCGTGAAGGTGGTGCTATCGTCGCTGACGATAAAGATGATTTTGCCCTTGATGCCAAAGTCGCCGATCTCGCTAAAGAGCACGTAGGGCTCCTTTTCAAAGCCCGAGATGGGAAGCACGGCGGCCTTGGTGGCGTCGGTGAGCTCATCTGCCAGCGCGTCCAGTGAAGCCCACTTGGACGTGTCCTTGACCGCGACGGGGACGGCCACGCGCCCAAAGGGCATGAGGTGCACGAGCGTGTTCTTGGAAATGTTGGAGTTGGGGACGATGATGATCTGCCCGCAGGCGTCCTCGATGGTCGTATGGCGCCAGGTGATGTCTTGGACAACGCCCGACACGCCGCCGACCTCGATATTGTCGCCGGGCTTGATGATGCCCATAAAGGTCACCTGCATGCCGCCGATAAGGTTTGACAGCGTGTCCTGAAAGCCGAGCGAGATGGCGATGCCGCCGACGCCAAGAGCGGCAACGAGGGCGTTTGCGTTAATGCCAAAGCAGTTGTCGAGGATAAAGCTGCCTCCGATCATCCAGATGACAGCGCGCGCGATGTTGATGAAGATGCTTGATGAAGGGAGTGGGTTATCGTCGCGGTTGAGCAGGTGGTACAGGGTCTTGGACGCGACCTTGGCGGCAACGGCGGTGCCGATGGCCAAGATACCTGCCCAGATGATGTTGTGGACCCATCGTTGTGCAAAGAAATGAAGAATTGGCTCAAACAATTCCATGTAGGGAAACCTCCTAATGATCGTCCAACCATGATACCCACCAAGAAGCCCGTCCGATCACATCGGACGGGCCGATAACTTGAGATGGGGTGGCCGCGGTGGCGTAAGCTGGGGCGCCGGCGAGCACGCCGGCAAGGAGTGCGGCGGTCAAGCAAGACGGGGAAGAGGTCTTCTCATGGCAGTTTCCTTGGTTCTTGACCAGTGGTCCCTGCTGACGCTGGACTATCGACATAATATGCGAAAACCGCCGCAAGGGTGCCTGTCCCTTTGCGGCGGTTTTGACGTTTGCGCAGATAAAACCTGCCAAAATAAACCTGTCCCTTTTTGGCAGGTTTTAGCTCAGCAGCATGCGGTCGTTGGCGAGCTCGCCGCCCGAGACCTCCTCGAACTTCTGCAGCAGGTCGGCCACGGTGAGTGACTTCTTCTCATCGCCCGCCACGTCGTAAATCACGTGACCTTCGTGCATCATGATCAGACGGTTGCCCAGACGGATGGCGTCGTTCATGTTGTGCGTGACCATGAGCGTAGTCAGGTGGTTCTCGTCGACGATCTCCTCGGTCAGGTTGAGCACCTTCGATGCCGTCTTGGGGTCGAGGGCCGCTGTGTGCTCGTCGAGCAGCAGCAGGCGCGGCTTGGTGAGCGTGGCCATCAGCAGGGTGAGTGCCTGGCGCTGGCCGCCCGAGAGCAGACCGACCTTGGCGTTGAGGCGTGTGTCCAGGCCAAGGTCCAGGCGTTTGAGCAGCTCAACGTACTCGTCCTTCTCGGCCTTGGTGACGCCCCATGAAAGACCGCGACGCTGGCCGCGGCGCTTGGCGAGGGCTAGATTCTCGGCAATCTGCATGTCGGCTGCGGTGCCGCGCATGGGGTCCTGGAACACGCGGCCCAGATACTTGGCGCGCTGAGACTCGCTCAGACGCGAGATGTCGGTGCCGTCGAGCTCGATGACGCCCGAATCGAGCGGATACACGCCGGCAATCATGTTGAGCAGCGTGGACTTGCCGGCGCCGTTGCCGCCGATCACGGTCACAAAGTCGCCGTCGTTAAGGGTGAGGTCGACGCCGGTGAGTGCGCGCTTCTCGGTGACGGTGCCCTTGTTAAAGGTCTTTTTGACGTGCGAGAGCTTAAGCATCTGCCTCATCCCCCTTCGTGTAGGAGCTGCGGAGCTTATAGCGCTCCCAAACCACGGGCACGCACAGGGCCACGGCAACGATCACGGCGGAGAGCAGCTTCATGTCGTTGGCGTCCATGCCCAGCTGCAGCACGATGGCGCGAATGAGGAAGTACACCACGGAGCCAAAGACGGCAGAGGCAAGACGGACGCTAAACTGAGTCAGACCGCCGGGCAGCAGGCGGCCGAGCACCTCGCCGATGACGATAGCAGCAAGACCGATAACGATGGCGCCGGTGCCCATGCCAATGTCAGCATACTTCTGGCTCTGGCAGATGAGCGCGCCCGAAAGGCCGATAAGGGCGTTGGAGAGCACGAGGGCGATCATCTTGGTGGAGTTGGTGTTGACGCCCAGGGCGCGGATCATGTACTCGTTGTTGCCGGTGGCGCGCAGCGCCGAACCGATCTCGGTGCCAAAGAACCAGTACAGGATGGCGACGATGGCCACGGCCAGCACAATGCCCAGGATGATGGCAACGGTGGACTGCGGCAGGCCCGTCATGTGGCTGACGGATGAGAAGATGGTGCCCTTGGCAAGGATGGGCGTGTTGGACTTACCCATGATGCGCAGGTTGATGGACCACAGGCTGATCTGCGTAAGGATTCCGGCGAGGATTGCGGGAATCTCAAAGACGGTGGTCAAGATGCCCGTGACGGCGCCGGCGATGGCGCCGGCGCACATGCCAGCCAGTACGGCGAGCAGTGGGTCGACGTTATTGTTGACGATGAGCACGGCGCAAACGCAGCCGCCGAGGGCAAAGCTGCCGTCGCAGGTCATATCGGGGATGTCGAGCAGGCGGAACGTGATAAACACGCCGAGCACCATAATGCCCCAGAGGACGCCCTGCGAAATGGCGCCCTGCAATGCAATGAGCATGCTTCATACCTCCTAGGATAGGGTGGACACGTGATTTTCCATAATAGCGGTAACACTGCATAAAAGAGCTGCGGACGGATGTTTTGTCTCATCCGAAACAAGCAGGGCGAACGCCGGTCTTTGGCGTCCGCCCCTGTGGCTCAGATATTGAATAGCACGGCAATGGCGCGAGTATGGGCCCTAGGCACATCGCCGCGCATGCCGCTACGCGTCCAGGGCGGAGAGGTCGATGCCCAGGGCCTCGGCCATTTCGTCGTTCTTGACGACGACCAGGTCCTTGCTCGAGAGGTGCGTGATCGGCATATCCTCGGGCTTGGCCTCGCCCTTCAGGATCTTGACGGCCATCTCGCCTGCAGCGTAGCCCAGGTCCTCATAGTTGATGGAGAGGGTGAACACGCCGCCGGCCTTGCACATGCCCTCCTCGCCTGTCACGAAGGGGAGCTTGTTCTCCTTGCAAATCTGGCCGACCTGTGAAGCGCCCGCGGCGATGGTGTTGTCGGTGGGGGAGTACAGCGCGTCGACCTTGCCCACGG
>ERZ857750.4071-NODE-4071-length-11323-cov-2.456514_pt1 | contig 11323 bp, 9 predicted proteins | sample MGYA00519915_ERZ857750 | MGnify/ENA primary metagenome ERZ857750 (study PRJEB31778, sample SAMEA3449358) | human gut metagenome | biome: human gut; feature: human-associated habitat; material: faeces | place: United Kingdom | collected 2010/2012 ... | reverse complement strand
GTCCTGCCGATATACGCTCCTTCTTCATCTATGTCGTCTATCATGACTTCCATAGTATTTCCCACCTTAGCCTCGTTTATTTCCCTGGAAATGTCGAGCTGTCTGCGCATTATCGCATCTGCGCGCATCGCCTTGACGTCTTCATCTATCTGATTTTCCATATCTCCCGCAACAGTCCCTTCCTCGCGTGAATATGCAAATACGCCAAGTCTCTCGAACCTCGTTTCCTCGACGAATTCCAGGAGCTCTTCAAACTCTTCCTCAGTCTCTCCCGGGAATCCCGTGATCAGCGTCGTCCGAATGTGGATATCCGGAATAGCTTTTCTCAGTCTGCAAAGAGTATCCTTAATGCTTTCCGTCGTCGAATGACGGTTCATGCTGCTCAGCACATGATCCGAAATATGCTGCAATGGAATATCGATATAATGACAGATTTTTTCTTCCGAAGCCATCACTTCTATCAGTTCGTCCGTGATTTTATCCTCATAACAATACATCAGTCGGATCCATCGCAGGCCTTCGATCCTGCAAAGCTTCCGCAGCAGCTTAGCCAGCATAAGTTCTCCGTAAAGATCTCTGCCGTACTCCGTCACATCCTGAGCGATAAGGATCACTTCCCTGCAGCCTTTGAACGCCAGTTCTTCCGCTTCCTGCAAAATATTTTCCATCGGTCTGCTGCGGTATTTCCCGCGGATCTGCGGGATCACGCAGTAAGCACAGCAATTATTGCATCCCTCTGCGATCCGAAGTGTCGCAGTGTACGGGTTTGCCTCCGTTTTTCTCTCGGAAAATTCCATGAATTTTTCTGGCTGGCAGCTAAACAATTTTTGCCTTTGCCCCCGTTTGAAATTCTTCACGATCTGAGGCAGTTTCTCATAGTCGTTGACTCCAAGGAAAATATCCACTTCCGGCATTTCATCGAACAGTTCACTTCCGTATCTCTGTGACAGACATCCCGATACGATCAGTATCTTCTTTTCGGCATCCGTCTCTTCTGCTGCCGCCTGATCATCTTCTTCCTCAATAAAATCCGCCATTTCAAAGATCTTGTCGATGGACTCTTTCTTGGCGTCGTTGATAAATCCGCAGGTGTTGACCAAAATGGCATCCGCCTGTGCCGGATCATCTGTCATATTCATGCCGGAGCGTTCCCAGATCCCGGCGATCCCCTCTGAATCGTTGAAATTCTTCGGGCATCCTAATGTTTCTATATACAACTTCATCGTTCTAAATCCTCTGTACTCTCTTTCATGTTCTGCAGATCCGCCTCGGAAATCAACACCTGTCTCGGTCTGCTTCCGTCTGCCGGTCCGATGATCTGTCGTTCTTCCATCATGTCGATGATCCGCGCCGCCCGGTTGTAGCCTATGCGGAATCTGCGCTGCAGCATTGACACAGAGGCCTGCTGTGCCTGCACCACCACTTCTATCGCCTCAGGCAGGAATTCATCTTCCTGGTCTCTGTCGTTTCCACCTGCACCCGAAGTGTGCACCCGCTCGATGGAATCCAGCACATTGCTGGAATACTCTGTATCCTCCACCTGAGCCTTTACAAAGTCGATCACGTTCTTTACTTCCTCGTCTGAGATAAACGGCCCCTGAATCCGCTTCGGCTTGCCGCTTCCCAGCGGATTGAAAAGCATGTCGCCCTTTCCTACCAGTTTTTCCGCTCCTGACATGTCAAGGATCGTCATAGAATCATGATGAGAGGAAACAGCAAAAGCGATCCGCGACGGGATATTGGCCTTGATCAGGCCTGTTACAACATCTGTGGAAGGCCTCTGGGTCGCAACGATCAGATGCATCCCGGCTGCTCTTGCCTTTTGTGCCAGACGACAGATCGATTCTTCCACCTGCGATTTGGCGACCATCATCAGGTCAGCCAGCTCGTCGATTATGATGACGATCTGCGCCATCACCAGATCCTCATCGCCCCGCTCCTTTATTACTTTATTATAGCTTGCCATTTCCCGCACGCCTTCTTCTGCAAATCTCCGGTACCGGTCATCCATCTCTGCCACCGCCCAGTTGAGAGCAGCTGCAGCCTTGGTCGGCTCTGTCACCACCGGTATCAGCATATGCGGGATCCCGTTATAGTTGGAAAGTTCCACCACTTTCGGGTCGATCAGAACCAGCTTGACTTCCTCCGGCGTCGCTTTATATAAAATGCTGGTAATGATGCTGTTGACACAAACGCTCTTTCCCGATCCGGTAGATCCTGCAATCAAAAGGTGGGGCATGGTTTTCAGATCTGCCACGATAGCGTTTCCTTCAATATCCTTGCCCACTGCAAAACTGATCTTGGATCTGGCCTTGCGGAATGCCGGAGTATCTATGATATCCCGGATCATTACCATGCTGTTCTTTTCGTTCTCGATTTCGATCCCCACGGCAGGTTTGCCAGGTATCGGCGCCTCGATACGGATGCTGCGAGCTTCCATATTCAATGCGATATCATTGGCCAGATTAGTGATCCCGCTAACTTTTACTCCTACGTTAGGGTGCACTTCATAGCGGGTTACCGTAGGACCCTGGGTCACATTGGTGACCTCCGCGTCTATATTGAAACTGTGAAGAGTATCCTCCAGCTTCGCTGCTTTTCGCCTCAGGTCGCTCTCACTGTCCATGCTCTGCCCGCTTCCGGCAGGGCTTTTATGGAGCAGATCGATCGGCGGGAATTCGTAAGTTCCCGATGTCGGCACAGATACATTAAAATCTTCTTCCTGCAAAGTGCTCTTCGCAGCTTCGGCCTTCGACAGTTTCGCTTCTGTCGACTTCGGCGAAAATCCACCGATGATCACCGGCGTATTGCGGAATTTCTTCACTTCTTCCGAAGCTCTTTTCAAATCGTCCGCAGCTGCAGCGACGCCTGCCGCCGATACTGCGTCATCCGGATCAAGCACAGGTTCCGCTGCCGGTTCATCCTTGTGAGAATCATAAAACATATCATCATAAGCAGAGGCTCCGTTTTTCGGTTTGTTTCCTTCACTCATGTAGCCCAGGATCTTTTTCTGTCCTGCGCTCAATCGTCCCTTTTCTGTACTCCGATCTCCAAGAGTTTCTGCATCGTGAAGTTCCATTTCCATCTGCTGCATGCTGATCCGCTTTTTCATCTCCCGTTCTTTCAGCTTGGCTTCTCTGTGCTGAGCCATCTTTTCCTGCCGGAGCTTCAATTCCTCCAGGAATCTGGAGACCGGGGTGTTCATTACAAGAAGAAGACAGATCACAATGATCACGATGGACATTATATAAAGTCCCGGGATCCCGATAAGCTGTACGATCAGACCGCCTGCAGTCATCCCGAAGGCGCCGCCATCGTCCAGCACGATCCCATTGCTGTAATGAAATGCAATGTCCCCCAATCCATACCGTAATGCCTTGGGATCCAGAAATCTAGCCGAATTGATCAGTGAAAGCGTCAGGAATATGATTATAAGCAGTATGACAGACTTGACCCCTGTCCCGATGGTTTTTTTTGCAAAAAGCAGCACGCCGTATAAGATGAAATAATACGGCAAAAAATAGGCTGCAAATCCGAAGCATCCCTTAAAAAACTCCGAAAGGACCCGGCCCAGCTCCCCTGCAGCCGATGTCTGCAGCGCTATCACCAGGAAGATCCCCACTGCGATCACGATGATCGCTATGATTTCATCGCGGATCCTGTGATCTCCCCCTGGCTGCTGCTTTGCGGCAGTCTCCTGGGCAGCGCCCTTTGCAGACCGCCCTTTAGAACCTGCAGTGCGCCTGTTATTATCCTTCGAAGATGCTTTTTTCGTTGTTTTCGCATTTTTTCTGCTTCTTGCAGCCATACTACAACTACCTTTCTACGCAAACATCAGCGCATAGCCGATCACGAAAATAGCTAACGCCCATACATAAATGGTAAATCCCGTAAGTTTCTTGTTGGAAACCAGCTTGATCATTGCTTTGATAGCAAACAGTCCAGACAATGCCGCTACGACTACACCGGCGATGACCGGTCCGATCTGCGCGATGGACATGCCAGTTTTGAAAGCATCTGGTGCTTCCACGATCACTGATCCTAAAATCGAAGGGATAGAGATCAAGAATGCAAACTTCACTGCAAATTCACGGTTCAGACCAGAAATCAGACCACCGAATAAAGTTGAACCGGAACGTGAAATTCCAGGGCAGATAGCAACGCCCTGCATCAGTCCAACGAACAGTGCATGACGGAACTTCATTTCCTTTACACCCTTATTATTTTTACCCATCTTCTCGGCAATCAGCAGGATCGCGCCGGTTATGACCAGACCGGTGCCGATCGCGATCAGGGATAAGTAAAGAGATGCAAACAGATCATTGAACACCAGACCGATGATCGCCGTCGGTATGGTCGCCACGATGATCATGAATCCAAGCCGTCTGGTTGGATTGGCATTGACCCGCAGTCCCTTTCCCGTGAAAATATCTTTGATCACGGCTCCCAGTTCCTTCACCAGTTCCACAATATCGTTCCAGTATACGATGAATACCGATATCAGCGTGCCAAGATGCAGAAGAACCGCAAACGGCAGCACCTGCTCCGCATCAACACCAAAGAAATACTGCAGCAGTGCCAGATGACCAGAGCTGCTGATCGGTAGAAATTCCGAAAGCCCCTGTGCCAGGCCTAAAATGATTGCCTGCAAATACGTCATGATTAAAATCCTCCTTGCCTTTTATTCATACATAATGGATTATACCACAGCCCCATGGCAAATCCTATGTGTTTTTCCTGTGAATCTTACGTAAATCCCGAAAAAAAAGGGAAATACCTTTACATCTGCGGGCTTGCGGTAGTATAATAATATCCCAAGATATGACTACAGGAGGACAGTGTTATGAAAAGAAAACCCAATATTGCAGTCGTAGGTGCTACCGGCGTTGTAGGCTCTACATTCCTGAAAGTACTGGAAGAAAGAGACTTCCCGTTCGAGAACATCTACATGATGGCATCTAAAAAATCCGCAGGAAAGACACTGACATTCAAGGGAAAGGAATACACTGTCGAAGAGCTGACAGAGCATTCTTTTGACAAGCCGATCGATATCGCCCTCTTCTCCGCAGGTGGATCCACCAGTGAGAAATTCGCACCGATCGCAGCCGCCCACGGTGTTACAGTGGTTGATAACAGCAGCCAGTGGAGAATGGATAAGGAAGTTCCACTCGTTGTTCCGGAGGTAAATCCGCAGGACATCGCATGGAACAAGGGCATCATCGCCAATCCGAACTGCTCCACCATCCAGGCTATGGTAGCTTTAAAGCCGCTGCAGGATAAATACGGCATCAAGAGAGTTGTTTACTCTACTTATCAGGCTGTATCCGGTTCAGGAGTAAAGGGTATCAACGACCTTAAAAACGGTCTTGCCGGAGATGACGAACATCTGCAGGCTTACGCTCACCCGATCGCAGGAAACTGCCTGCCGCACATCGATGTGTTCACTGACAACGGCTACACAAAAGAAGAAATGAAGATGATCAACGAAACCCACAAAATCCTGGGTGATGATGATATCAAAGTTACTGCTACTACCGTAAGAGTTCCAGTATTCGACTCTCACAGCGAATCCATCAACATCGAACTGGAGAAGCCGTTTGAACTGGAAGACGTTGTGGAACTGTTCAAGAACTCTCCGGGAATCGTGGTACAGGATGATGTGGCGCACAATGTATATCCTCTGGCAAGAGATGCTGCCGGAACAGATGCTGTTTACATCGGACGTATCAGAAGAGACTTCTCCGTGGATAACGGACTCAATATCTGGGTCGTTGCGGACAACATCCGTAAAGGTGCTGCTACCAACGCCATCCAGATCGCAGAAAAACTGGTTGCTGAAATGGACGACTAGCAGATCTGCCTTAAACAACTATATATGAATTTCGCAAGTGCTATAAATTTCCAGGCTTTTGAATCATAAACCTGAGTTTGTAGCACTTCTTTTTTGGGCCTCTTTCCCTGCATAAAAGCCCTGATCAGCTCTGAAAAAGAAGAAAAAAATACATACTTAAGAAAAAGTACGTACTTGCGTTTCACGTAAATTATTATATAATTTGAAAGAGAACAAGAACGAAACAAGACATCATACGAGGAGGTACACTTATGGTTGTATGGCCAATACTCAGTTCCCTTATCATGATTTTTATTTTGATCGTCCCGGGAGTCTTCTTTAAAAAGAAAAATATTCTCACAGAAGATCAGAACGGTGCGATCAACAGCATCGTCGTCAATCTCACCTGGCCCTGCCTGGTCATCGATGCGATGCAGATGAAGTTCAGTCTGCAGGTCCTCAAAGACAGCGCCTACATACTGGTGGTCTGCCTGCTGATCCTGGCAATCATCTTCGCTATCAGCTTCCCTGTCGCCAAGCTGATCAAGCTGCCTAAAACCAAGCAGTACCTGACTGTATTCATGCTGCTGTTCGGCAACACCGGATTCATCGGGATTCCGGTCATCAAAGCCCTCTACGGCACCGACGCTGTATTTTATGCCGCCATCGTGGAACTGATCAACGACATCCTGATCTTCACCGTAGGGATATTACTGATCCAGCTTTCCGCAGGCGCAAACCTTAAAGTAGGATTCAAACAGTTTATCAATCCCGGACTCATCGGCGTTATCATCGGTCTGGTTCTATTCCTGCTGAACATCCAGCTGCCGAACCTGATCGGCGGCTCCATAGAAATGATCGGTAACGCCACCACACCTCTGACCATGTTCTGCATCGGCTTTCAGATCGGAGGACTTAAATTCAAAGAAATCGCAGGAGACTTCCAGGTCTATGCTATCTGCTTTGTTAAGCTGCTGATCGTTCCGGTACTGACACTTCTTGTGGTCAAACTGTGGGCAGGAGACTTCTCTATGCTGGAAAAAGTACTCATCATCGGTTTTGCTATGCCGGTAGGTGCCGTAGCATCCATCTTCAGCCAGCAATATAAAGGCGAAGCTGCCTTTGCAACCAAGAGCGTGCTCCTCTCCACCGTGCTGTCGCTGATCACGATCCCGATCTTCGCCATCATCATGGAGCTGTAAAGAGACCGTCTAAAATCGAACGCAGAATGTGGTCTGGCCGTTGGCAGAAGAAGCGCTGATCTGACCTTTGTGCTGCTCTACGATGCTTTTGGCGATAGCAAGTCCAAGGCCATAACGACCTTCGCTGCGGTTTCGCGATTTGTCGATACGATAAAATCTTTCAAAGATCTTCTCTTCCTCACCTTTCGGGATTTCTTCTCCGCGATTGGTGACCGTAAGGAAGATCTTTTTATTTTCCTTACTACCGGCACGGGCTCTCCGGCTATTTATTCTACCGCAGATATCACGGCCAGCAGCGCCAAACTGATTGCCAAATCTTCCGAGGGCATCGTCATCGAAGGCAAAAATTCCGTCACCATCAACGACTGTGAACTGACCGATGACAACACCACTCTCAACGGGCAGTCCACGACATACAAGAACATCTTCCTGTATCAGTCCATGAGCGGCGATGCAGCGGACGGACAGGCGGAATTTACGGCAACCAACAGCGATATCACAACCAACAAAGGCGATACTCTGTACGTTACCAACACAACAGCGTCCATCAACCTGAAAAACAACACGATTACCAATAACGACAGCGAAGGGAACTTTCTGCGGGCACAGGCAGATTCCTGGGGTTCATCCGGTTCCAACGGCGGGAATGTCACCCTGACCATGACCAAACAGAAAGCGTCTGGAAACATTGTCATCGACTCTATTTCCACCCTCGACATGACTATGAAATCCGGCTCTTCCTATACGGGCACTATCAATGGCGATAACAGTGCCAAGTCCATCAAGCTGACTCTCGATAAAAAATCCAAGATCAAGCTGACAGGCGACAGCTATGTCACCAGCCTGGATGACGCCGACACCGACTACAGCAACATCGATTTCAACGGCTACACGCTGTACGTCAACGGTACCGCCATCAACAAGTAAACATCTCTACCACTAAAAAAGAGGCTGCAGCAACAGACCTTTCACATCTGTGCTGCAGTCTCTCTTATTTTTTCTGCAAAGCCGGTATGCATTGCGAAGCCCAATATCCGTGGAGTAGTATTTGTGCGGATATTGGATAGTTATCAGCCCGTATAAGCATCATCGGCAGTATTTTTTTTGCCAACCATTGTTTTTCTTCTTCGTTATTTTGGATCAGCCAAATACTTTTCCTGTAATTCCGGAAACACCTTTGTCTCCAATACTGTTATTTTGCATTCGTGTTTCATAAAAGCCTCCTTAGATTTCAATGTGTCGGCTTCGACAAGCTAGAAGTTATTTATTCCTTCTTTTTCGGTTTTAGGATCGGCAGTTCATCATACCTTGCATGAAACACCTTGCTATTTTCCCATATCTTCTTTACCTTTTTCAGACAATGCTGGATGCTGCATATAAAATATTTCCTTCTGCCTTTCTATCTCTGCTTTCAGCTGCTCCTTTGTTGGTAGATATGTGAGATACTTTGACATAAAAAGTCTGTCATTATCATGCAAAACGGAATATCTTGCTATATCCTCATCTGTTTCTGCACAAAGTAATATTCCAAGTGTAGGATTATCTCCCTCTTTACATTTCAGCTCATCATACATCCGGACATACATATCAATCTGTCCCACATCCTGATGCGTGATTTTCCCCATTTTTAAATCTATAAGCACATAACATTTCAACTCAATATTATAAAAAACCAGATCTATAAAATAGTCGTCTGTCTCGGTGATAACATGCTGTTGTCTGGCAACAAAAGCAAATCCCTTTCCCATTTCCATAAGAAAGTCTCTGAGATGTGTTAAAATAGCCGACTCCAAATCACTTTCAATATAAGAATCTTCATTTTTAAAGCCAAGAAATTCTGCAATAATCGGACTTTTTAGCAATTCAAATTTCTTCTTTTGATTTTCCGCGTTTTTCTGTAGCATTTCATTAATGACCGCATCTTTCTTGGGCGACTGCATTAATCTGTAATAATACTGTGTGCTGATATTTCTATCTAAAGTTCTAACACTCCAGCTTTCTTTTGCAGACTCGTTCATATACCACAATCTGGCATTTTCGTCCGATACACGCAAAAGTGTTCTAAAATGCGACCAATTTAGATTGTGAACACATGTGTTCACAATCTGCTCATCTGGAAAAGCAAGATAAAATTTGCGAAAATATTGCAGATTTCTTTTTGAAAAACTTTTTCCATATTCTTTCGTAAGTTCCTCCGCTAATGCTTCAATTAAAGCCTGACCATATTTTGCCCTTTCTTTTCCCGCCTGTTCCTGCTCCACAATACGCTTACCAACATGCCAATATGTGAGCACCATAGCCTTATTTGCTGCATTATAAGCCACTTCACGACCAGATGAAATAATTCCCTTTATATCAGTAATCACATCCTGATAGTTAACAAAATCATTTGTCATATCAGCTTACCTCACTTTCCAAGCCTCCATAAGTCCCGATTTAACGTTCTACAATAAATACCATCACTGGTTTCACGCTCTATTTCTTCGCATTTTCTTCCGATTCCAGCATGTACTTATCAAAGTCAGACATAAATAATCCGTCCTGAATGACACAATATTTTTCAGCCGTTCATCATCCATGACACAGCCTTTGATGGTGTAGTCCTTTTGAACTATCCGGAAATTCCGGATAGTTGCATTTTCCTCTCCTGTGTCAGCCATATATTCTCATCCTCATATTTTTGTAAGAAAAATCGAGCTTTCTCGCAGCGTTTTCACTCCTGAAAAGCCCGGAATCCATCAAATTCCAGAGATATTTATTTTTTCACTTTTTCCAGCACTGCCACACATTCCACATGGCTCGGTTGTTCAATAGAAAACATACCCAACCCCTATTGTACAAGGGAATGTTGGAACGCACTTTTCCCCTTAAAATCTAGGGTTTCGAGCCAGTAAAAGACTTGTATTGTTCTATTTCTTTGTATAAGAAAATAGCAATTTATGTATCTATTTCCTCCGCAGCAACAAACCATTCTGGCTTAATCATAGCATAATCAGAAAGCCTTAAAATAAGATTATCATCGTACACAAAACTACTATCTCTCCACTCATCATATAATCTAAGAAATGATTGATTTAAAAACACGATCATTTTATCTCTATTGGTTTCTGGCGGATTATTCATATCAAAAATCACTTCGGATAGTGGAATTAGATACTTAATACAGTAATACTTACTATTTTTATAATAGTCCGAAATCATCCCTTCTATATTAAGTAGCCATTCAATATTTTGTACTAACTCTGGGCATCTTGATAAGGCTACAAAATATTGATTTTCTTCAAGATGCTCTCTATACGCAAACCCATTTACACAGTAATCTTGGTTTTCATTATATCCAAGTCTTGATCTTATATAGTACATATTCCCGTTCCTATATCTAAATTCATCATCTAATAATTGCAAGTTCCCATTATAGTACATATCAATATGACTATTACCTTTAACGACAGTCACTCCATATTTCTTAAAAAATTCCGAAAACGGTGTTTCTTCAAGAAGTAACTGCTCTAAATTATTATTCGAACGTAAATCTGCACTATTCAGTCTTCTCGACAAATGATACATTTGAATATACTCTAATGACTCATCAACGACATAGTCTGCAAGAAAATCTTCAACCCATTTCCAAGGCTCTTTTTCGGTATTGTAATAAATAGATTCGTATATACTATTCATCTCTTCCCTTGTGAGATTTAACAATTCCATTATTCCTTTTTCAAGAGAATCATGGTTGACTGCATCAATATATTTCAACTTGTTTCACTCCTCAACTTTTCTTTGAAAATTGTAAAACGCTATTCGCTACTCGTTCTTATCTGTTCTCCGTCTGGAAAGACGAATGACTGTTCAAAAGTAACCTCCATCACATCAGCTATCTGTTTCAACTCCTCAAGGGTAACTGTATCTCGTTTCAGTTTCTTACCAAAGTTCTGTGGAGTCTGACCTATCCGCCTTGCAAGTTCCGAAACGCTTATATTCTTTTTATTACATAATTCTTTAATCATATCAGATGTCTTCATCGTTATCCTCCATGTCTAAAACGCACCTCACTTAATACATTATAAACCATTTGGTTGATAAATTCAATCCTGGCACGGTTTTGCTCTGTAAATTTTCTATGAACGAAAAACACCCTGCATTTCTGCAAGGTGTTGATGTAATAGTTCCTATTCAATTATCTCTTGAGTTCAATAGTCATGCCGGATTTAAATTCGAAAATTAGTTTATCATCATAAACTGTGATTTTTTCAATAAGCCTTCTGACCAATTGCTCATCATATTCTGTGAT
>ERZ857750.4069-NODE-4069-length-11323-cov-12.921370_pt1 | contig 11323 bp, 8 predicted proteins | sample MGYA00519915_ERZ857750 | MGnify/ENA primary metagenome ERZ857750 (study PRJEB31778, sample SAMEA3449358) | human gut metagenome | biome: human gut; feature: human-associated habitat; material: faeces | place: United Kingdom | collected 2010/2012 ... | reverse complement strand
ATAGCGAAAACCGTCCCGCCCACAACGAAAACCATCACAACATTCGACGCTTTTCATCAAAATCGCGATTTTCACCGAATGTTGTGATGGTTTGGAAGCCCCAACCACCACAAAGGTGCCTGTCCCCATTGTGGTGGTTCTGAACGATGCCTTATGCCGAGGCCTTGGCCTTGCGGCGCTTGCGGACCGCGTGGATCACGATGTCTAGCAGCAACAGCACAATGGCAACGACCACGATAAGCACGGCAAACTCGCGCTTGCCCCAGTGGCGACCAGCCAGCGACTTTTGCTTGTCGACGTCCTTCTTGCTGTACTTGGTGCGCACGCAGTGCACCAGCAGGCGATGGTCGTTCACGCCGTAGGGCGTGCAGGTGACGAGCGTCACCTTGTCCGTTCCGGGCTCGATGGTCAGCGACTCCATCTCCTCGGGCAGCACCACCTCGGAGTCCACCATCTTGTAGGCGAGCGTCTTGTTCATGGTGTGCAGCAGCACCAGGTCGCCGGGCACCAGCGAATGGATGTCGTCGAACATGCTCAAGTTGCGCATGCCCGAGTGCGCGGTGAGCACGCAATGCGTCGAGGTGCCACCCACCGGCAGGCTCGTGCCCTCTAGGTGGCCGACGCCCGCCATAAGGACTTCCTCGCTCGTGCCGTGGTAGATGGGCATGCTCACGTCGATTGAGGGGATATCGACCCAGCTCATCATGGGGTCGCGGTCAAAGATAAGTTGCTGAGCGTAAGGCTCGATCTGGTCGGCGGAAAGCTCGGTGGCCTCGCCCGCCAGTTGCTCGTTATAGGAGCGCGCCTGCAGCAGGATGCGCTCGCGCTCCTCGGCAGACAGCGCGTCCACGGTGCTGGACACCGTGCTAATCTGGTTGAACACGCCCGAGGCTTCGAGCCGGTCCAAGATCCACGGCCAGGTCATAAGGCCCACGCCAATAAGGATGATGACGATGGTGATGAGCCGGTCGGCCCAGCGCGGCAGTCGCTTGCGGCGGCGCTTAGGCTTTGGTTGAGGTTTGGGCTGAGGGCTTGAGCCGCCGTTGGCCGCGGCGTTATTGCTCTTCATGTGTTTGGCGCCCTGCACCATCACCGGTCACTCCTTTACAACTCAAGTTGTCTAAACAAATAATAGCCGATTAGCGAGCTCATGCGCCGGACAACGCAGCTAGACTGCACTGTCCGGGCCACGTAACTCCACTCAACCAATCAAGCCATATGTTGCTTTCATCGTCTCGAGCAACTGCGCCATCGTTACGCCCGCAACCCCGATCTGTTTCAGATTGACGTCGCCCACCTCGCAATCTTTAACAAACGCAAGCATATCGCCCTTCAGTTCTCTGCCCAGGTCGACACCTTCCGACTCGCCAAGCAGCTGAGCAAGCCTCAGCGCATCGCGTTTATGCTTTTTTACCTTCTTCGAATCAACGTTCTCCCCCGCTTCCCTTCTGGCTTTTAGGTCGAGATACGCCTTCGCTTTGAACGGGACAATGTATTCCGTCCCCAGGACCGAAACGCCGCCTACGGTTCGAATTCCCTGAAGGAACAAGCCGTAGTAAGCATCGTCCAACAAAATTGCCGAAAGACTGCTTATGTTTTCATCAACGTGAATTGGCGCCACATCAATCCCCTCACGACCCTTTAGAAAGTCGGGGCACTTCGCGAAGAGCTCGATCATATGGGGGTAACCCGGCCTCTTAGGCTCTGTAAACCGATAAAAACATGAGCCTTTGCCTTCGCCCCAACCGCAGCGGTAACCGCCATCACGCACCAAAGTCCATATAGCTTCTGCTGTCTGAGGCAACCGGTCATCGGCGACAATTACCACATCAAAATCGTGAGTCGCCCTGAATGAAAGCCCCGCCTCCGCGAGCAAAATGTCGCATGCCGTGCCGCCGATAAGAGCATACGATCCTGCGGCTTTTTGCATATGCTGCTGAAATTCTTGGAGACCTTCTACAGCGCTTCTTGCCATGGATATTCCTTTCCAAACATGCGATCGACTTCGAGCTGAATTCGCTCATCGTCGATGGCCGCCAAAGATAGCGCAAGCGAAATGTCGTCGACACGGGAGGAGTCGGCAAACACGGGCGCATAGCGCCACACTTGGATCATCGCCGTCTCGTTATCCGGCAACTCCCCGTCTGCGACTTCGAGGTCGCTCAGTTGACGCCATGCACTTCTTAAGACGGCCTTTTGTTCCATGCCCGGCGCAGCGAGCATCGAACGCGCAGCGAGCGCCGTCTCCCCGGCGTCAACAAGATAGTCGATCTGCGGGGTCTTCCTTGCAAAAAAGACCTTCGAGACAGGCGAGGAGAGCTCTGCCATGTGCTCGCTAAGCAGAAGATCAACGGCAACAGGGAGCACGACAACACGTCGCTCGCAACGCTCGCGCCTCGCGAGCCCCCTGTCAACAAGCTCGGTTATGGCCTCACTCGCGCGGCTTGCCGAAATCCCAAGCGCGCGACAAAGGTCATAGGGGCGATATGGCTCCTGGGCTGCTCCCCAGATTGCGGCAGCCTGTGCGTTGGGTGACATCTTGGTCGCGTGATTGCGAAACCAGGCACCGCCCCTCTCCGTGCAGGCTGTGCCCATAAATGGAAGAAAAGCCTGTCTACCTGGGCAGACAAAGGGAATCCCTTGTGCGACCAATGCTTTGCGCTGACGCGCGTCGGCATCAGGAAACGAAACGACAACAGGAATCTCCGCACGCAAGGCTAGCTGACTATAGACTCTCTTGGCCTCGGGAAGCCCGACGCCAGTAGGCAAACTTGCAAGCAAAAACGAAAAACCGTTTGCGTCAACAGCGCGGACCTCAATCGCCCGCAGATGCAGCGGCAAGCGTGCGGATCCAGGCCAAGTTTTGGCCTTGGCGGAGAGGCCTAGTGCTTCTTGTAAGTAGATTAGCGCTTCGTTCATTTCCATCGTTTTCGTTTGATTCCAGTTTAAATTGGAATTATACATTATTTTCGGAATTAACGAGATTCCTTTCGTGCATAAGCCCGCATTTGCGTTTTCAAAATGTCCCGGATCGGCGGGGCGATTCGGGATACAATATCAATAGAAAACGACGCACCCCGCGTAAGTGTACGAGAGCGCGGGCGGCCTAGTTTTCAGCTTTTGTTAAATGCCCGGGATCCGACCCCCGGGCATTCTTATTTGCGCTTGTTGCGGCACAAATGCCTTCTACCGTCCGCACCGCGCGTGCGCCTACGGACCTTAAACCGAACCTCATACGAGTCAAGAAACGCGATGACGAACGAGCCCACTGCCGCGAGGGCGGCGAGCGCGTTAAGGAATTTCAGCATTTGGGGACCTCCGATCGAGTCATCGGCCGCCCGCGCACGGGATGCGTCGCAAGGATATTTTACTGCGAGCGTATGCACCCGCAGCTGGTAAACGCGATTTTGACAAACATTTGTTCGATAGTTACCCACACGGTTCCTCGTCCAGAGGAGCCTAACCGCATTGTCCGGATTTGCCCGATGTGTTTGAGTTTTCAAAATGTCCCGAATCGGCGGGGCGATTCGGGATACAATGTCAATAGGAAACAACGCATCCCGCGTAAGTACTTTGGAGCGCGGGCGACCAGTTTCCGGTGTTGTTAAATGCCCGGGCCTCTAACCCCGGGCATTCTTATTTGCGCTTGTTGCGGCGCAAATGCCTTCTACCGTCCGCACCGCGCGTGCGCCTACGGACCTTAAACCGAACCTCATACGAGTCAAGAAACGCGATGACGAACGTGCCCGCATCGGACGATGGAGGCTGACGGCGTTATCCCAAAAAACGGGGCAGACTCCAGTGCGGAGTCTGCCCCGAAAAGAGAATGGCAAAGCAAGAACATCGATGGACGAGAAAAGTGTCCGCAAGTCTTATGGCCATCACATCCCACCTGCCAAAGGGATGGGTGAGTGAGCGTTACTCCTGCTCGGACTCCTCAGCCTGCTTACGGCTGCGGATGAGGTGCGCCACGCCGATGCACAGCACCGCGCCACCAGCGATCCAAGTGAAGGTCACGCCGTTAAGGCCGGTGAGGGGAAGGCTGGAGCCCTTCTCGTTCTTGACGGTAAGGGTGACGGTACCGCCGTCGGCTGCCGGGGTAACCATGGTGGGATTATTGCTCCCCGCGGTTACCTTCAGCATATTCGGGTCGGTGTTATCATCGAGCTTCTCGCCTTCGAGCTTATCGAGGCCCTCGGCTTCAATGGTGAAGTTAAAGTCTTTCAGCGTGTTGTAGCCGGGGTTGCTGCCCTCGACCTCGTGCACCGTGTAGGTCCCGGCATCGAGGCCCTTAACGCTGATCTCGCCCTCACCATTAGTCGTAAACTCATAAGCGGTATCGCCAAGATTGCCTTTCTCTTGGACATACTCGCCATTGGAGGACGCGCCGTCAGGAGTCGTGGCTTGAATGGTGAACCTTACGCCCTTAAGCTTCTTGGCCGTCTCCACAGAGTCAACCTTGACGAGTTTGAGCGCGTAGGTGTAGTCGCGGACGGTATCGGACACGGACTCACCCGTTCCTTCGCCCATGGGATTGTTGGAATAAATGAGTTTTACGGCGTTGTCGTTACCCGTGCCGCCGACAGTAACGTTCGTAGCCTTCGTGGGATCAAGCATAGCGGTGTAAGTGACAACGACATTGGAGCTACCGTCGAGCGCCGCGCCAGCCTGTTTCGCAGCAGCCTTGAGGTCGGTAAACTTAACAGTCAACGTGTTAGTTGTATCAATCGAAACATCGTAACCGGTCTTGGCGCCAGAAGTCGTGTTGCGTGGAAGAATCGTATTACCGATTTTAACAACGACGCTGCTATCATCTGCCGTCAGACCGCCAGAAAGCTTATCGCTGAACTCATAATGGTAATTATCGAACGTAGCGATATTGCTGGCAACGGTACCAGTCAGCATATATTTAACTTGCTGGCCCATCTGCGAGTCGGCCTTGTCGGCCCAATCGCCGCCGTCATCGTTTTTGATCTTCTTCACGACCGTGGGGACGCTCTTCTTGGGGGCTACCTCAACGTCAGAGCCACCGACAATGGTGAAAATCGGCGATGTGTACACGTCAGTATTGCCGGTCTTACTGGGCGCATCGGTCACGAAAAGCCAGTAGCCTTGGTCCAGACTCTCAAAGTTACCCTTGCTGGAATTGCTTGGCTGTGTCCAAGTAAGCGCCTTGTCCCCCTCCAAGGCCTCGGCAATCAAGTCCAGAACCGTGCCATTATCAACCGCCGTAGTCTCTCCATAATTAGAGCCCTGAGTCGTGCTGATGAACTCCGCCCACGTCTGGGCGTCATCATTTACGTTAGGTACTTCAGGAACGTCTTTGAGCGCAGTCGTAACGAAGGCTTTCACATTATCATTAGCCCACTGAATATCGGAAAGCGTCTTATCACCTGACCAGATATTTCCATTCTTATTCTGCGTGACCTTCGCGGTAAAGATCTGGATGCCCTTGAAAGATGTGTCGGCATATTCAGTGTCAGGGTCAGTGATAATCACCTTGCCCCTCTCCGTAGCCACCGTTGGCACACCCTCAGCTGCAAACGCCATCGTGACCGGGGCCATGACTCCACCAAAGCTCAGCGCTGCTGTGAGGCCGGCGGTTACTGCCAGGCGTGCGATGTTCTTGCTCATGCTCATCTTCTTTTCCTCTGCTTTCTGCTCGAATTCCATTTGATCTAAATCTGTCTGTCTGTGTCTTAGCATCTGCTTCGCTACGTCTCGCCCCGCTCTCTGTGGGGCTGCCAGCTACTCTTTATGGCTGCCACCTCCCCGCTTGACCAGGAGCGCGACCACGATGAGCGCGGCTCCGGCGACCGCTGCGGCGGCCGCGGCGTACATTGCCATATCGCCAGTCGAGGGCATAAAGCCTCCGGTGGTAATGCTAGGGGGTGTGCCGGTGGGCGTGTTGATGAGCGACGCCTCCAGGCTGCCCGTCGACCCGTCCGCGCTGTCGGCGCGCAAGGGCGACTCGGCCGTGATGGTGAGCTTGGGCTTGGCGGCGGCCACCTGCTTAACGTCCAGGCCCTCGGCCTTGACCGTCACGGAGCGCGTGCCCTCAAAGGCGGTGTAGCCCTTGGGTGCCTTGAGCTCGCGGACCTCCAGCTTGCCCGAGTCCACGCCCGAGACGGTCACGCGGCCGTCCTCGCCCGTGGTGACGGTGGTCTTGCCCTCTGCATCCCACGTGCCGTCGGCCGCCAGCGTGCGACCGCGGTCGTCGGCGATGCCCAGGACCGCCCCGGACAGCGGCTTGTCTCCGTCGCTGCCGCGCTTGGTGAGCGCGAGATCCCAGGTGTAGGCGCACGCATCGTCGCTCGGCGTGCGGGTGAAGCCGGCGTCGCCCGACTGGTCGGCGAGGGGCGAGCGCGGGTAGCGCAGGTAGACCTCGTTGGGGTTGCCCTTCGCGATGCCGTGGTTGCATGCGCTGTTGAGCGGCGCGTTGTACACGGCGACCACGCGGGCGCCCACGGCGAAAGCGTCGGCCCCGCCGAGCGCGGCGATCAGGTCGCCGGTGCGCACGGTGAAGGTCTTGCCGTCGGCCGCTACCTTGGTGGCGCACTGGGCCGTGATGTCGGTCCAGCCCTTCGCGGGGTCGGTGCCGACGCGGCCGTCCTTACCAGTCGAGACGGCGTCGAAGCCGCCGTCCGTGCCCGCCGCCACGTAAACATGCATGCTCGCGGCGACCTTGGAGGGGTCGAGCCCCGCGCCCATGGTGTCGACGAACTGCACCGTATAGGTGTCGTAGGCGGTGAGCCCGGCCGGGACCGTGGCCGAGAGGCGCCAGTACAGGTCGTCGGCAGCCGTGGCGTCGGCGGCCTTCTGCCAGGCGGCGGTGCCGTCCTCCAGCACGTGCTTGGCGACCTTGGGGGTCGCCGCCTTGGGCTTGACGGTGACGGCGCCGCCGCCGACCAGGGCCATGACCGGCGCGGTGCCGGCCTCGCCCTGGGCGATGGCGTCGTCGTCGGCGACGATGAGCCAGTAGCCACAGGGCAGCTTGGCCGCCGCGCCCGCTTTAAGGGTCACGGGCACGGCGCCAGAGCTCTGGAGGGAACGAGCGAGCTGTGCGCTCAGCGCGCTCGTAAGGTGAGAATCATTGTTGAGCCACTCGGCAGCTTCCTGCGCGGTGGTCTGGGAATTGGGCATGCCGGCGCTGTGCAGCACGGGCAGTGCGGCGTCGCGCACGGCGTCGCTTTCCCAGGCGAGGTCGGTGGCGATCTTGGCGTCGCTGTCGCCGTCGACGACGTTGGCGCTAAAGATCTGGTAGGCGTCATAGCTGCTCGCCACGGTGCCGCTCACCGTGATGGAACCGGTCGAGGTCGGCGCGGCCTGCGCGGATGCGGGGAACACAACCGCGCAGATGCCGATCAAGAGGGCAAGCAGCGCAAACAAGATCGGGAAGGAGCAAACTTTCTTATTCACGACGCTCACCTCCCTTCGCATTCGCCTTGCGACGAATGTGCATCCAGGCTGCAGCAGCGCAAAGCACCGCCGCGCCGGCAAGGTACGTCAGAGTGACGCCCGACATACCAGAAAGGGGCAAAGAGGTGGAGTAGGTGTTGGTGAAGGTGGGGATGGACTCGGGCTTGCTGACGTCGAAGGCGACGGGAACCTGCTTGTTGGGATCGATATCAATACCGTCAGCGTCCTTGATTTTGGTAAAAGTCACTTTCTCGGCCTCGATTGAACCGTTCTCCTTGTCCTTCATCGTGACATCAAATCGATAGACCGACTTGTCGTACGTATAGTGCGAGAACAGCGAAAACTCTGTACTCTCGCGCACGTAGTACTTGAAGTCTTTTTTAGCGCCACGACCCGAATCATCAGAATCTCCCTGCTTCAAGCTGGCAAGGTCATACTCAATATTTGGGAAATCAAGCTTCTGGGACTTTTTGCCGTTGGCCTTAGTCGTAACCCTCTCAGCGTTCTCGAACCCTTCGTTATCCGCAAACTCGAGCGTGAACTCCTTCATCTCGCCACCCTCAACGACCTTAGTCGCCGCTGGCGTCCAGGAGCCGACAGAGGCATAGGGCTCAATTTTGTTGATAAAGGTCGGGTTATTCTCGCCACCGATAACAACCGTAGTCTTCGTGTCATCCGAGGTGTTAACGGAATAGCTTCCGGAGGCAAGTGCTACGAAGTTGCTACCATCCTCGTTCTTTTTATAAACTGTTACTTCTTTTACCTTGTAATACTTAATTGGAATCGACATGAGATGGTCGATATTGTATGGATTGCTATCAACTGTTGCCACGATCTTGTAAATGGTCTTATCGAATTTGGTGTCTAATTCGTTTTCGCCGCTGATGGGTTCCTCAACTAGATAGAAAACGTATTGTCCCGAAGAATAGTCCTTGCCAGAGTCGAAGGTGATTTCGCCGCTTGTTTGGTCAACAGACGCCTCGCCCGCAACACTGCAATTGCCCATATCTAATGTGCCGTCCTCTTTCCAAGAAGGCTCAGTGGCACCATCCTTGCGGAGCAGCTTAAATTTGTAATTGTGTCCGCTAAGGCTTTGCGAGATTCCCTTTTCATCTTTAAGCACCTTAGTGGCATTGAGCTTCATGCTCGGATAAACGCTCAGATCATTGACTTCGCCGACGGTGAGGTCGCCGTTGGTCATAATGCCGCCGCCATGGGTGTACGAGTAGTTGCCGCTGATGATGGTCGTAGCTGCCAATTGCGCATTTGCTATGGCATCATCAGTCGGATGGGCCTCCAAACCGAACATGTACTTGGCCTCGGCACCGCCGTCGGCATCGATGGTTATCTTCGCATTATCGCAAGTGCCCTGCCAGCCAGCTGAGCCGCCGCCGAGCATCTTGCCGAGCACAACTGCAACCGTCTTATTGCTGTCATTCTTGCGCACCAGGAAGAAATCCTGGTGACCGGCCTCTTTGAAGGTTGAGGTAATGTAGTTAGAATCGCTGTCCTCGTTCTTGCCATTACCTCCGGCAGACATGTGATCATCATAACCATGATCCGTATTGTTGTAGATTGCGGCACCATTTGAGTGCGAGACAATCGTCTCTCCCGTGGGGCAGGCACCGATGCCACCACCCCAGCCGCCGGCATCATTTTGAGTGATCAGCGTCTTTACGATATTGAGTTTGCCGTCTTTCTGGATAAAGACGCCGCCGCCGCCCCAGTCGCCGCCGCGGCTCTCACCCGTCATGGTCTTGTTGTTGGTGATGTAAACCTTGTTGGACGTGCCCGGCTCAGTCCCAATAACGCCGGTAGTACCGGTGGAAATACGGAGACCACCGCCCTCGGCGTTTACAGATTCGTTGCCGGCAATCGTGCCGCCAGTCATGGAGAACGTGATGATTGGCTGACTATAGAAACCAGCGTAGATTCCGCCACCGGCCTCATTGGAGCAATTGGCAGTAACGGAACCACCCGCCATAGTCAGCGTTCCACCGTTCGTAGATGCAACGCCACCGCCGCCGAGCAGGCCGAAGTTCTGAAGGTTGGAATCAGTAACGCGAGCGTCAGCTCGGTTGTTAGTTATGCAGGCAGAGCCGCTAATGGTTACGGTTGCACCCTTGGTATAAACACCACCACCGTACCCACCGCCGTCGGTGTTAAAGCCATTGTTGATTTCATTGGCATATGTTGCATTGCCCGAAATGACACCGCCGGAGAGATTCAACGTGACACCGCTGTCGGCAAAAATGCCACCACCGGAAGCAGCCTTATTCGCTGCGATCACACCGCCGGTCATGTTGACCGTGACTTTCGCGCCCGCTACGCACAGGCCGCCGCCCCAGCCGCCACGTTGCTGATTGAGATTCGCGCCAGTAATAAAACCGCCATTGATATTCACATGAGTTTCGTTGCTTTTCCCCTCGGCAAAGATGATATGACCGTTGTTGGTCAAATCCCTCGGTGTCGTGATCATGCCACCGTTGAGGTTAAGCGTGCCGCCATCCGCAACAGAGATGACCTGTTGGACCGAACCCCTGTCGGATGCAGCAACGATTGCTCCGAAACCGCTGACGACATGCATAGTCGTAGTCTCGGTGGTGCCGAGATTATCTTTATTAGGCGTGCTCGTGGTTTCATAATAGGTTAGGCTCTGAGGAGTACCATTGTTGACGCCGGTCCATGCCATAGTTGCAGGCTCGCCAGGGTTCTTGATGACAGCGAAGTCTTATTATCGTCCACTTCGGCAGAGTCTTCAATGGTAAGTGCACCACTCGATACCGTAATGAACGTGCCATTGTTGCCAGTACGGTAATAAAGCTTGTAGCCCGCAAGGTCAATAGCGGTGTCCTTGTTAATGGTAATCGGCGTCTCCGACCAAGCATCGCCCTTCAAACGATAGTTGCCACCGTTAGCGAACTTATCAGTAACATTTCCCGCTATTTTGGTATAGCCGCTAGTGTTCTCGCCAGTAAGTGCGGTCGAATCCTCACCGTTCGCGTCGTCATCCGCAGGCTGCGCAGCACCCTCGGCTTCCGCGTCATCAGACAACGGGGGCATCTCGGCAGTGCCGTCTCCGGTCTCGCCGCCCTCGGTCTCGTCACTATTCTGGTTTTCGCCATTTACGTTGGTACCGTCTACACCAGTCGCTCCGTCTGCAACGGTCGCCTCAGTAGAAACTGTCTGGGTATCGTTGGCAATGGCCTGCGAGATTGGAGGCATGACGAGCGACAGTGCCAGGCTCAACACGGATGCTCCGCACAAAACGCCTGCCAGTACACGGCGCGTCGCTTTATTACTCTGCTTAGATTTGCCTGAATTCGCTTTCATCGATGTCTCCTCCCCAAGAGACCGCGATCTTGCTCTTTCACAATCAAACGTATCTGCGCAACCTGTAATTGCGCACGTTTAGTAATCCATATTGTAACGATTGTTTGAACATCTGAGCAACAAAACCGACAATTTTGTAGCGAATTCTCAATTCTCTTGACATTTGCTCGGATTAACCTTCGTTTATTCGCTATGAAATATCTATTTCTACTGGTAATTAAGCCAGTTATCATTTTTTAATAGCATTTTATTTATTTGCACAACATTTTGCTCAAGAGCATGCGTCCTGTGAACGGTCGAAAATCGACCGTGAACGGTAGATCATTAACCGGGAGGAATAGACTACCAAATTGATGGGAATATCTTTAACTCATCGGTGGTTAGAAGCATGATGTTCAGACAACGTTATTTGAATTTTCGCGCAGATTTTAGGTATCAATTCACCCAAATCGCCAGAGGCCACCGCAAAGGAGCCTGCCCCCTTTGCGGTGGTTCCCCCCCCCGGCGCTATAGCAGATGTTCCTCGATAAAGATCGCGATGCCGTCTTTGTCGTTGCTGGCGGTTACAAAA
>ERZ857750.4067-NODE-4067-length-11325-cov-4.283319_pt1 | contig 11325 bp, 10 predicted proteins | sample MGYA00519915_ERZ857750 | MGnify/ENA primary metagenome ERZ857750 (study PRJEB31778, sample SAMEA3449358) | human gut metagenome | biome: human gut; feature: human-associated habitat; material: faeces | place: United Kingdom | collected 2010/2012 ... | reverse complement strand
AGCCTCCAATAAAATATATTTTATAGATAGACAGTAGGCAATACAGTCTAACTTTACTCTACTATTCTATCAAAATGTCATAGAATTGCAAGTATTTTATATAGTTTTCAGTTTTTCTTTAGAGTAATTACAAATATTCCTTTCAATAATTCTATTTCTAGTGCTCCTATTAGCTTTCACTATCTTCATACTGCTGCCTAACACCATCTAACGAAAAAAGAAGCCGTATTAACGACTTCTTCTTAAAGGTACGATTTTTTCATCTTGGCTTTCTAATTCTTGAGTCTGAGACAATTCTTCCTCAATCGCTTGAACAATATTATCACGCTTTTCATTAGCAGCGATGTTCAAGACAAAGGCTATCCCAACTGAAGTCACTAAAAGAGAGTTACCTCCTTGCGAAAGGAAGGGGAAGGTAACCCCTGTTGATGGAATCAGCCCTGAGATTCCTCCGATGTTAACGAAGACCTGCATTAGCATTAAGGCACCTACACCCAATGCCATCATAGAGTTAAAAGGATTTCGTGCCTTAACTCCCACAATCATAACACGAAGAATGAGGAAAAAGAGAAGGGCCAGAATCAAGCCAGCTCCGATAAGACCTAACTCTTCAATTACAATTGAAAACACAAAGTCTGTTGTAGCTTCTGGGAGATAGCCAGTTTTCTCAATCGAATTTCCAAGTCCAAGACCGAACCAGCCCCCATTACTCATAGCATAGTAAGAATGAGATAGCTGGAGACCAGATCCAGTCAAATCCTTGAACGGATTAAAATATGCTGCGAAACGCTTGGCAACATAACCGAAGATAGGTACCTTAGCCATGGTTTGAACCCCAACCAAGGCAATTAAACCAAGGAAGGCTGATGAAATCCCTACAATGCCGGCAAATAAGGCCGTGAACCAACGGTAGCCAACACCAGAAATTGAAAACATAACTACCGTAGTCAATACAATGATAGCCGCATTACCCAAGTCAGGTTGGATAGCAACCAAACCAATCATTACAAGCAAATAAACACGCCAGTCATTAAGTTCCTTACCATTCCTAGGAATCCATCTATTCTTCGTCAAAGCTTGGTAGTCATAACGTTCTATAGCAGACTGTTTTTTTGAAAAAGTGTGTGCCAAAAACCAGACAACAATGATCTTAAGGTACTCCGCTGGTTGGAAAGACAAGGGACCAAGCACAATCCAACCATTGGCACCATTAATTTCCCTAGTGAAAAACTTAGCAATGACCAAAAGTAAAATCTCAAAGGCAATAACACCACCCAAAAGCTTATCTTTCCTGAGAAAGTTCAATTTCAGTCGGTAGATGAAAAAAATAGAGAACAAGGATAGCAACCAAAAGGCCCCTTGGTTCATAACAGATGCGAAGGGATTGGCTCCAAAGGCTACTAAACGAGCACTCGTTGTTGAATACACTACTATTAAACCAACTATGGATAAGATTAAATAAGGTATCAAGATGGTGTAATCTAAAAGATGCTTCTTTTCAATTTTCATATCTTTAAAAAACTCATACTTTCTATTACGTTACTCTACATTTTCTCTTAAAATATAAAGCTAACAGCTTATATTATAACACTTTGATACCTTAAACTAAAGCAAAAGCTAAATTAACCGTTTTCAGGACTGGAAATCTGATTTTTTATCTTACCTTCAGATAGGTTTTACAATGAGCTTTCTTTGATAACTTTGCTACTTCTCATGTTTTCTTTTACGACAAATAAAAAACGGGACCAAAGTCTCGTTTTTTTTGTCTTATTTTGTACCGACACTGATACGATTAAGTGCTCGACGGAGAGCAACCTGAGCACGTTGAACTTCATCAATACGGTCAGATTTAGTTGCTTCTTCCAAGTCACGTTCGGCACGTTGCTTGGCACGTTCGGCACGAGAAACGTCAATGTCGCGTTCACGTTCTGCTGAATCGGCAACGATAGTAATAAAATCATCTTTAACTTCGATGATACCACCGTTTACGGCAATCCAATCGACGTGACTCTCGTCATCCACACGACGAACCTTGAGTTCATCCACTTCAAGTGGCGCAATCAAGTTAATATGGCCTGGCAAGATACCAATTTGACCATCTTTAGTAACCGCGTGGATAAAGCTGGCATGGTGGTCATATTTAAGACCATCTGGAGTTACCACTTGTACGGTCATTTGTGCCATATCTTCACCTCATTAGTAGCCCATAGCCTTAGCTTTAGCTACTACATCCTCAATTGGACCTACGCTACGGAAGGCATCTTCTGGAAGATTATCATATTTACCTTCAAGGATTTCTTTAAAGCTACGAACGGTTTCAGCAACTGGAACATAAGAACCTGGTTGACCTGTAAACTGTTCAGCAACGTTAAAGTTTTGTGACAAGAAGAATTGGATACGACGAGCACGTCCAACCAATGTTTTTTCTTCGTCTGACAATTCATCCATACCAAGGATAGCGATAATATCTTGCAATTCACGGTAACGTTGAAGCACACGTTGAACTTCAGTCGCAACAGCATAGTGTTCTTCACCAACAATTTCAGGTGAAAGGGCACGTGAGCTTGATGCCAATGGGTCAACGGCTGGGTAAATACCCATTTGTGTCAACTTACGTTCAAGGTTGGTTGTTGAATCCAAGTGAGCAAATGCTGTAGCTGGCGCTGGGTCAGTATAGTCATCGGCTGGAACGTAGATGGCTTGGATTGATGTAACAGAACCTTTTTTAGTTGATGTGATACGTTCTTGCAATTGACCCATTTCAGTAGCAAGTGTAGGTTGGTAACCAACGGCTGATGGCATACGACCAAGAAGGGCAGAAACCTCAGAACCTGCTTGAGTGAAACGGAAGATGTTATCGATGAAGAGAAGCACGTCTTGACCTTCGACATCACGGAAGTATTCCGCAATTGTCAAACCAGTAAGAGCAACACGCATACGTGCTCCAGGTGGTTCGTTCATTTGACCGAAGACCATGGCTGTTTTCTCAATAACGCCAGATTCTTTCATTTCCCAGTAAAGGTCATTACCTTCACGTGTACGTTCACCAACACCTGTAAACACGGAAATACCACCGTGCTCTTGGGCAATGTTGTGAATCAACTCTTGAATAAGAACGGTTTTACCAACACCGGCACCACCAAAGAGTCCGACTTTACCACCTTTAAGGTAAGGGGCAAGCAAGTCGATAACTTTAATCCCTGTTTCAAGGATTTCAGTAGATGTTGACAATTCATCGAAGGTTGGTGCTTTTTTGTGAATTGGTTCACGCTCTGCATCTTCTGCAAAAGGTGCTTCCAAGTCAATGGTATCACCAAGAACGTTAAAGACACGTCCAAGGGTATCTTTACCAACAGGAACGCTGATTGGACGACCAGTGTCCAGAACTTCTAGTCCACGAGTCAATCCATCAGTAGATTCCATGGCAATGGTACGAACCACACCTTCTCCAAGTTCAAGAGCTACTTCGAGCACGATACGTTTAGACTTTTGTTCGTCAGTATAAACGACCAATGCATTGTTAATCTCAGGGAGTTTATCACCAGCTGCAAACGCTACGTCTACAACAGGACCAACAACCTGAGCAATTTTGCCTGAGCTCATTGTTTTCTCCTTATGATAGTTTTTTGGATGACAATCATCCCTTTTTCATGTGTGTCTAATTAAGACAAATCTCTGCTATTCAAGTGCACTTGCACCACCAACAATTTCAGTAATTTCCTGAGTGATGGCAGCTTGACGCGCACGGTTATATTGGATTGTCAAATCGTTAATCACATTCTTAGCATTATCAGTGGCTGTCTGCATTGCAGTCATACCCGCTGCGTGCTCAGCTGTTTTGGCATCTACGATAGCACCGTAGATAAGACTCTCCGCATATTGTGGTAAGAGTTGATCCAAAATAGTGTCACGATCTGGTTCCAATTCAAACTTGGTCAACACATGACCTTCTGATTCATTGGGATCCAAATCAGCGATAGGAAGCATTTGTTCCACACGAACTTCGCTAGACAAACTGTTAACATGGTGGTTATAGCACACATAGAGTTCATCAAAAAGTTCATTTTGATACATTCCTACAGCTTTAGAAATGATTTTTCCGACTTGTTCAAAACTAGGTTGATCTTCAAGGCCACGAAGTTCAAAAGCAACATTCATGTTACGAGCCTTGAAGAAATCTGAACCCGTTCCACCAATAGAAATGATAGCATATTCATCTTCAGAATCATGGTCACGTTTAATCATGTCCAACACAGCTTTAAGAATTGTTGAGTTGTAACCTCCAACAAGTCCTTTATCTGAAGTAATGACAATGTAACCTGTCTTACGAACTGGGCGTGCATCCAACATTGGATTTGACGAACCATTAATCAATTCTGAATGTAGAAGATCTGTTGTGATCTGTCTAATTTTTGAGGCATAGATTTGGAAATCTTTAGCAGCTTGCTCAGAACGTGTCAATTTTGAGGCAGAAACCATTTGCATGGCTCCTGTGATTTGACTCGTTTTCTTAGTTGAAGCAATTTTTGCTTGGATTTCTCTTAGAGAGCCTGCCATATGCTGTCCTCCCTATTTCTATTTGTATTCTGACTGATCTTTGAAAGCTTGGATAGCTTCATTAAGTACAGATTCCTCAGGAAGATCCTTAGTTGTACGAATAGTTTCAAAGATATCCTCATGGTGACTATCAAAGTAGTCATAGAGTGCTTCTTCAAAATCCAAGATTTGATCAACCGGAACACTATCCAAGAAACCGTGTGTCAAAGCGTAAAGGATAACAACTTGTTTCTCAACTGGAAGTGGTTTATGAAGCGGTTGTTTCAAAACTTCGATTGTACGACGACCACGGTTCAATTTCGCTTGAGTCGCAGCATCCAAATCTGAACCAAATTGCGTAAAGGCTTCAAGTTCACGATATGAAGCCAAGTCAAGACGAAGTGTACCAGCAACCTTCTTCATCGCTTTAATTTGCGCTGATCCACCCACACGTGATACGGAAGAACCTGCATCAATGGCTGGACGAATACCTGAGTTAAACAAGTTTTCTTGCAAGAAGATTTGTCCATCTGTGATTGAGATAACGTTTGTTGCGATATAAGCTGAGATATCTCCGGCTTGCGTTTGGATGATTGGCAAGGCAGTAATTGAACCACCACCAAGATCATCTGAAACTTTAGCTGAGCGTTCCAAAAGACGTGAGTGGAGATAGAAGACATCCCCTGGGTAGGCTTCACGACCTGGTGGACGACGGAGAAGCAATGAAAGTTCACGGTAGGCCACGGCTTGTTTAGACAAATCATCATAAACAATCAAAACGTGTTTTCCGTTATACATGAACTCTTCAGCCATTGCAACACCAGCGTAAGGTGCGATGTAAAGCAATGGTGATGGTTGTGATGCTGAGGCAGTCACAACGATTGTGTAATCAAGAGCACCATGTTTACGGAGAGTTTCTACTTGTGTACGAACTGTTGATTCTTTTTGACCAATAGCCACATAAATACAGATCATATCTTGACCTTTTTGGTTCAAGATAGCATCAATGGCTACTGAAGTTTTACCAGTTTGGCGGTCTCCGATGACCAATTCACGTTGACCACGTCCAATTGGAACCAAGGCATCAATGGCCTTAAGACCAGTTTGCAATGGCTCAGAAACTGATTTACGTTGCATAACACCTGGAGCAGGTGTTTCAACTGGACGGAAACCTGTTGTTTCGATATCACCAAGACCATCAACTGGTTGCCCAAGTGGGTTTACTACACGACCAATAAGGGCTTCACCAACTGGAACTTCCATGATTTTTCCAGTACGTTTAACAATATCGCCTTCACGAATTGCTACGAAATCCCCCAAGATAATGATACCGACATCATTAGTTTCAAGGTTTTGGGCCATACCATAGGCACCATTTTCAAATTCGAGCAACTCACCACTCATAGCGTTATCAAGACCACGAGCACGTGCGATACCGTCACCGATATAGGTAACGACACCAGTTTCAGTGACGTCAAAGTTTGGCTGGAAGTTTTCAATTTGCTTTTTAATTAAAGCGCTAATTTCTTGTGCGTTAATTGCCAAAAGTCACACCACTTTCTATTTCAAATTCGTTTTAAAGGTTTGCAATTGACTGCGAATTGACGTGTCAACAACCTTATTTTTTGCTTTGATGACGAATCCTCCGATGAGGTCCTCATCAATTTTTTCTACTAAACGACGTGTCTTAATCTCAAATTTTTGTGAAACAATCGCCAAAAGTCGGGCTTTTTGTTCCTCAGACAAGGGACTTGCTGATGTCACTGTAACATCGTAAGTATTGTCTTCTTGATCAAAGAGCTCAAGGACCAATTTCAACACATCATAGAGAATGTTGGCACGGTCATTGAGTGAAATTACCTCAAGAAAATTGTTCATATACACTGAACAAGACTCTTGAAACAAGCTCAAACTTTCTTTTTTAGCTTCACTTGTCACATTTTCCTGCGACAAGAAGGTTTTTAGATTTGTTTCAGCAAAAACTGTTAGGATTTGCCTTACTTCTTCTTGGATTGTTGACACGGCGTCTTGTTCAAAAGCGACTTCTACCAGGCTTCTGGCATACTGCTCAACAAGAGCTTGTGTTTTCTTATCCATTAAGCATCTCCTAATTGATCAAGATAGCTATCAATCAAGTCAGATTGCGCTTTAGCATCAAGGTTTTGTTTCATAACTTTTTCCGCCAAGAGGACAGTCAAGTCTGCAACTTCACCTTTAACGCCAGCAAGTGCTTCCACACGGCTTTGGGCGATGTCTTGATTTGCTTTCTCTTTCAAGCGTTTAGCTTCATCATGTGCTTCTGCAATGATTTTTGACTCTTGAGTTTTACCAGTTTCCTTGGCCCCATCAATAATCTGAGCTGCTTCTGTGCGAGCACCAGCTAACTCATCTTGACGTTTTTGTGCCAAGCTCTCTGCTTCTTGACGAGCATTTTCAGCACTATCAATATCTGTGGCAATTTTCTTTTCACGAGCGGCAAAGATTCCTGTAATTTGATCCCATGCGAATTTACGAATGAGGTAATACAAGAGAAAAACTGAGCCGAGCGTAATAATGATATTACCAAGTGTCGTACTATTAATCAGTAATGACATTTCATTTCTCCCTTTCTTAATTATTCTTCGTTGACTTTATCACCAATGTAGTTAGAACTTAGGATAATAAAGACATAGGCTTGAATGAACCCAATAAAAGCTGAAAAGGCAACCCAGACAAGGTTCAAAGCAAAGGACACCGGTGCTGCAAAAGCAGACCATGTCACCAATTGAAGAATCAAGCCAGTTAGTACCTCACCAGAATAAATGTTACCAAACAAACGCAAAGCTAATGAAGCAAGATTGGTTAACTGTTCCAAAATGTTCATCGGAAGCATTGCTGGATATGGTGAAAGGTAGCCCTTTAGATAGCCTTTAAGCCCCTTTTTACGGATCCCCTCAATATGACTAATGAGGGTAATAATCAAAGAAAGAGTGATAGTAACACCGAAATTCGATGTTGGAGAAGACCAAAAATTGTAATGCTCACTTTTAACAGATACAAGCAGACCTAAGTTGTTTGCTGTAAACACAAAGGTGAAAATTACAAACAAGAGCAAACTATAATTTTTTGTGAATTTTCCAAGTTTTTGAGAAATGGTGTTGTTCACAAATTCATAGATGAACTCAAGTACATTTTGTTTTCCCTTTGGTTTAATGGTCATCTTACGACTTGACCAAAAAACCACTCCAAAAACGATAATTACTGTCAAGAGAGACATGGCAAGGATCGTCAAGTCAAAATCAATCCCAAATAATGAGACGGTTGGATTACTTGTAGTTTCCACTGCTCATCCCTCCTTCATCTTTTTTATTTGTCTATTAGACAATGTAGCTAAGGGCAAACAATACGAAGAAGGTACCTTCGATGAAGGCAACACCAGTAAACATCAATGTTTGAAGTTTGCTAAACATCTCAGGTTGGCGAGCTGCAGCTTTAGCGATATTGGCAACGAGGATACCCTCACCAACAGATACACCCATAACGGCCAAACCGAGGGCTAAGATAGTTAGATTCATAGTAGAATTCTCCTTTTTAATTATTTTTACCCTGCTATTTTAGTCCTATTTTCCACGAAAGTCAATAAATTGACGGTTTTTTAGACGTTTTCACTGACTTTGCCTAACGTTTTCATTTTACTTACACAAGCGTTTACTTTTAATGAAAAACTTTCTGCTTATTTCATAAAAACAAGCCTAACCTTGTGAGATTAGACTTGTTTGGGAGATTTATGAAAAAAGAAAGATACACTGTCTGACTTAAAACCAGAACATGTGAGCGCTACTGAACCAAGTTCAGTAATACTTATTAGGATGGTAATAGTATAGCTTGAGTTACTCAAAGAAAGCTGAAGGGGGGATTATTTATAAAATATGAAAATAGTTATTTATTCTTCGCCACCCATCCAATAGCATCTGATGGAGGATTATCAATATCAATCCAGATAAACTCAATACCAATTTCACCATTTTTAAATTTGCTTAGACGAATACCATTGATTTCTAATTCATATAAACGTTGGGCCGTTAGATATGGCTCTCAGTAAAATTTATTTGGTTTATAAGTTACTTAAAACAATTATTTAATCAAACTGTTTAGTAAAACATATCCTTTATAAATAACTTTATTTTTTCTTATAAAAAAATATTAGTTGGATATCTTTTCTTCAAAATATGATAACAAACTAGGAGAAACAATTGCATGCTTTGCGAGGTGAGATAGTAATGTTTTTTCAGTTGATTTTAAAGGTAAATGTGTCTTACACCCATAGAAATATTCAATATATTTAAGAAAACGAATTAAAAATTTGAAGTCTTCTTTTCCTCTAAAAAAATAACTAATATCAAAAGGTTTCACCTTTTTATAATACTGTATAAGTCTAATAATACCTTTTCTTTTGGACTTGAAACGACTTAGTAAATCTATAAAACTACTAGTATCTTCGCCTTTACCTTTTAATTTAGCTATTTTTCTTGCTAACTGAATTTCATAGCGTGAAACTAAATATTTAATATCTATATCATCTAATTGTTCACCATCAATACCTGCATTAAGAAATACTATAGAAAAATCTTCTATGTCTATACAACTAAAAATATTGAACTCTTGCAAATCCAACACAAATCTATATTTTAAGCACAGCATGCAGAATAAATTATAGTCAGTTAATTTATCAATAAAACTCTGGTGCAATTTTTCATATTTAGATACTAATTCATCAAACTCTGTACTTCCTCGATTGTATCCAATTTCTTCCTCTATAATTCTCTCAATGACTTCAGAGGAAGTATAATAATTCTCTATTGAATAAAAATCGGTTTGATAGACTCCTTCATAACAAGATTGCAATGAACCTACATTATCGTAATCTTTATCTATAAAAAATAATAATTGATTTTTAGGAAGCAATGATTCTTCTCTACAAATTTTTTGATGTATTTTTAAAACTTCGCTTTTTCCACCACATTCATACTGATTACACAAAGGGTAGCTTTTCAACAAACTATAATGAACCTCTTTAAATTTATTAAAGTAATAGAATCTATCATAGCCTTCAAAAAAGAAATGATAGGTATCCATATTCTTATTTTTTCTTTGAGAAAAATCAAGCCATGCAGATGCCGCATTTTTAGATTTTTCTCTCATCTCCTCCGCTCGACTATTCTTCGTCATAATTCTTATCTCCACTAAAAACTTCAAAATCAGTAACATTATCAAATAGGTTTTCAAATATGAAAGGAGAATGTGTAACTGCAACTAGAAAGAATAAGGAATTAGAGTTGGAGATGTCCACTAGGAATTCTTTTTGCCATTCAATTGACAATGACAACTCTGGTTCATCAAATAATACAATAGTTTCTTTATCTTCTAATAGTATTTTTGAAAAAATAGATACCAATTGTTTTTCACCAGAAGATAGTTGATTTAATTCAATTGTCTTCCCTTCGTCAGAAATGATTGAAACTTCTAAAGACGACTGATCATAAATAAACTCTTTGTTAATAAAGTATTTGTTAACGATGTCAACAAAATGTTTAATTCTATTATCTATTTCACTTAATTTTGAATAATTTTCCAAAATTTTATTCAATAGATTCATAAGATACTTATCTTTATCCTTTGAAAAGCCATCTTTTTCAAATTTATCTATAATAATATCAATTGTTTTCTTTTCAACTCTACTCCCTAAACGACTCAATGCAATTCTAATTGTTGCGGAATCAGATTTTTCAAGTTCTGAAAATTCAAAATCGTCGTCAGTAGTATATTCATTTAACAAACCTGTTGTCATTTGTTCATAGTTTTGGCTTGTAACTGTTTTTATACCATATAAAATATTATCAATCTGTTTTTTTACATCTTCCATTCCAAAATTTATCAAATTTTCTTTTATTTCTTCACGGAATGGAAGGTCGGTAATGTCATTGCTTGCAAAAATCTCTTCTTCAATTCGCCTATAAGTTGGGAAGTACAATATTTTTTTATCTTTTTTAAAAGCCTCTATTCTACTAACAAAAATTTTAAAAGGATTATCATACTCACTAATACTTGAATGACTTATATGTGAATTATCATATATAGTGGCTAAACAATATACAAAATAATTATAAGGCATTTTAGATGTAACTCTATTTTTAACGTGCAATTCTCTCAAGTTTAAATCTTTAAAATTAGTAGAATTTTTTACTTCGTCAATAATTGATTTATCTATATCTCTTGCCCATCTCTTAAATACAATATCATCACCACGGATACTTTTTGCTTTAAGTACATTCCTGAAATCTAGATTTCTAAATTCCCATGATAAATACTTCAAATAAATCTCATCTTCATAAGGAGAATCTATATAATCCAATACTTCATCTTTTGAGAATTCAATTATCTCTTGTTCATCAAATCCAATAGAGATTGTTGTAAAATTAATTTTTTTAAGTTCAATATAGTTACCACTTAGTAAATAGTATAAAATATTTAAAACAGTAGTCTTACCAACACCATTCTCTCCTACAAAAATATTAACAGCATTATTAAAATGTATACTTACCGTCTTAGAATCATGTAACCCTTGTATTTTAAAGCTTCTCATATAAACCTCCATTCGCCCTATTATACCACAAAAACACGGCATTACACCGTGTTTCTGTGTTTATTTCACCAACTTCTTCATCTCATCAATACGTGCTACGGTCGCGTCGTACTTCGCTTGGTAGTCGGCTTGTTTGTCGCGTTCTTTTTGGACGACTTCTGGTTTGG
>ERZ857750.4066-NODE-4066-length-11327-cov-2.616395_pt1 | contig 11327 bp, 12 predicted proteins | sample MGYA00519915_ERZ857750 | MGnify/ENA primary metagenome ERZ857750 (study PRJEB31778, sample SAMEA3449358) | human gut metagenome | biome: human gut; feature: human-associated habitat; material: faeces | place: United Kingdom | collected 2010/2012 ... | reverse complement strand
AATCACAGGATTGACGACGCGTGAAAACGACTTTGTGACCAACCTGATCATGACATCTACCCACGACAATCTGATGTTCTTTACTAATACAGGAAAAGCACATAAGATAAAAGCTTATGAAATACCGGAAGCGACCAGAACAGCCAAGGGAACTCCTGCTATCAACTTCCTGAACCTGATGCAGCGTGAGAGGATAACAACCGTTATCCCGTTCAAGGAGTTCCGGGATGATAAATATCTAATCGCAGTGACGAAGAACGGTACTATCAAGAAAACGGCTATATCCCAGTTTGATACAAATAGAAAGACCGGTCTGATCGCTATCAACTTAAAGGACGGAGACGAACTGGTTGCTATCAAACAGACGACCGGAAACGATAAAGTCATCATCATTACTAAGAATGGCAAGTGTATCAGCTTCTCCGAAGACGATGTACGTCCGATGGGAAGGATCGCCGGAGGCGTGAGAGCCATTAAACTGGAAGATGACGATGAAGTAGTATCAATGGAACTGGTACAGCCAGATGAAGAATTGCTGGTAGTAACTACAAATGGTTACGGTAAGCGGACTCCGGTCAAGGAATACAAGGTACAGGCAAGAGGCGGCAAAGGACTTCTTACTTACGACAAGAGCAAGTTCAAGAAGACAGGTCCTCTTGTAGGAGCTATCGTTGTCGATGACGATGATGAAGTTCTGCTGATCAATTCAGAAGGCACTATCATCCGCATCAAAGCAAGCGAAGTTTCCAAGCTGGGAAGAGCGACCCAGGGAGTAAAGATCATGCGGACTGATGAAGACACCAACATCATTTCCATCGCTAAAGTGATCAACGAGGAGGAACATGCAGAAGATGCGAAAAAAGCCTTAGAAAAAAAGGCAAAAGAAAAAGTAAAAAAAGAAGATGATGGATCCGAACAGACGACTTTGGATCTCTAAAAAATAACAAAAAGAGGAAGAAAGCATGAAACGAGTTTTTTCGGGCGTACAGCCTACAGGCAACATCCATATAGGAAATTATTTGGGAGCACTCAGACAGTTCGTAGAACTGCAGGAAGAAAATGAATGTATCTACTGCATTGTAGATCTCCATTCCATCACGGTACCGCAGGATCCTAAAGAACTGCGCAAGCATATTCTAGATGTGGCGGCTCTTTATCTGGCCATAGGTATCGATCCTAAAAAATCTATCGTGTTCGTGCAGTCGGATGTAAGCGGCCATGCGGAACTTTCCTGGATCCTTACATGGAGAACTTTCCAGAATGACGCAGTTCAAGGATAAGAGCAAGGGTAAGGAATCTGCACCGACAGGATTATTCACTTATCCGATCCTTATGGCAGCAGATATTCTGCTCTATGATACAGATATCGTTCCGGTAGGAAATGATCAGAAGCAGCATATTGAGATCTGTCGTGATATAGCAATGCGTGTCAATAACAAGTACAAGGATACCTTTGTGATCCCGGATGGAAGGTTTTTAAAATCGGGAGCACGCATCATGTCGCTTGATGATCCAACTTCCAAGATGAGCAAGAGCGCAGAAATATTCACAGCCGTATTTCTCTGCTGGATGAGGACAGCAAGATCAAGAAATCCATCATGCGTGCGACTACGGACTCTGACGGCGAGATTCGCTTTGATACGGAAAACAAGCCGGGTGTCAGCAATCTGCTGAGCATTTACAGTGCATTCTCCGGTGAATCCATCGATGATATCGTAGCGAAATACGCTGGCTGCGGTTATGGGGATTTCAAAAAAGATCTGGTTGGAATCACGCAGGAAGCTGTTGCTCCCATCAAACGGAATTTCAATGAGATCCGTGAATCGGACGAACTGAAAGCCATTCTGCGTGACGGTGCAGAAAAGGCGAATACTATAGCAGAAAAGACCATGAAGAGAGTAAAGGATCATTTCGGACTGGGATTTTAGGACAAATTTAGAATATAAGCGGCATTTGAATTCCGGATGGGTTTCAGATGTCGCTTTTGAAATAGTAGGAGATACTATGAAAAAACTGCTGGTAATTGGCAGAGAAGGAAGACTTATAAAATATGCTCCGGAGCCGGATAGGCTCAAAGAGTATAATATTGTCTATGCTCCGGTGTGAGCACGGGATGAGGAACTTCTCACAAAAGGAAAGGACGCTGACTTTATTCTGGTGGATGCTATCGGGAGCATATCGGGAAACGTGATCCGGCAAATGGCAAATTTGAAGCTGATCCATTCAGAAGGTGTCGGTTATCAAGGTGTAGATCTTGATGCTGCAAAGGAATGCGGTGTTTACGTATGTAACTGTAAAGGAATGAACGCTTCCGCAGTGGCGGAGCAGGCGGTGCTCCTGATGCTAGGTGTTCTGCGGGACGTCTGCGGCGGAGACCGAAGCGTCCGGGCGGGGAGACAGATCGAAACCAAGGAGCAATATATGATCGAGGGAAATCTCACAGAGCTTTCAGAGTGCACGGTGGGCCTCATCGGCTTTGGTGATATTGCAAAAGCAACGGCAAGTCTACTGCGTGCTTTTGGTGCAAAGGTGGTCTATACAAAGAAGTCCCCTGCTCCGCCGGATGTAGAAACACGTTATGGCGTATCGTTTTTGCCGCAGGACGACCTTTTAGCAGTCAGCGATATCGTCAGTCTGCACGCACCCGTCAACGATGAAACTCGCTATATGGTGGACGCTTCGTTTTTGGAAAAGATGAAAGATACGGCGTATCTCATCAATACTTCCCGCGGAGAACTGGTGGACAGCAAAGCGCTGATTGCTGCTCTGGAATCAGGGAGCATCGCAGGAGCAGGACTGGATACCATCGACGGCGAGCCGGTCAAATCCGACAATCCCCTTCTGCAGACTCCAGAAGAAGCAGGCAGAAAACTGCTTCTCAGCTGCCACATCGGGGGCATCACCCGCGCCTCCTTCAGCCGCGGATACGCTATGATCCTGGAAGCTATAGAAAAAGTCAGCCGCGGCGAAATACCGGATAATATTGTGGGGTAAAGATGTCATTTGTTATCTGCATTAAAGTGTAATCAGCATATATTGCAAAATCTTCGTTTACACGGAAAAATATGAAGAATCGGGAGTTTTCAGAGATCTCGGGGCGACAGCAATTTGTAAAATCTTTATTTGACAGATTTTCTGACCAAAAACGAGAATCTCACCGAATCATATGAAGCAATTCAAGATTCATTTCCTTATATGAACATTTTTTTCGATCATATAGGGAATGAGTTTTAAACAAACCAACTGTAACTTCAGAAAAATGATCAGCATTCTCGATAAGCACCAAAAAATTTGCATTTCGAAGATTTTGGTAGAATCCAGAGAATCAAATCATTAAAGTTTTCTTTGTTAGACGGCAATTTTTGCCGAAACGAAGATTTTGCAAATTGTTAGAGATTTTACGTAACCATAAACCAGCCGCAGGAAATCTCTTGAGAACCATATCCAGATGTTCAACAGGTGCAGGCAGCACCAATACCCCCCTAAAAAAGAAAAATCTCAGAAAATACAAGGAAAATATTTACATCCAGACTTAAATATGATAGCATTAGAGTAAAGGAGGTAAATAATGGAAAATAAGAGATTTTTAGAACCGTTCCTGCTGGAGGAGCTGGAAATCATACTGCGTAAGAAAGAACAGGTCTTGCAAGAGTTGAACGGACAGCTTAGGGGGATGCGAGGTGGCTCGCTCCATGTAAAGCATAGAAATGGAAGAGTGTATTACTGCGAGTATGCGGGTGGCAAAGAAATTGGAATCAGTAAAGATGAGGATAAGATTTACCGACTGGCGCGAAAAGAATATCTTCAGAAAGCGATCCGCCGGATTTCGGAAGAGTGCGTGATCCTGAAAACTATGATCCAGAAGGCGCAGAAGTATAGCAGTGGAGAAAAAGAAGCCGAATTTCTACATAAAATGACGGAACTGGATTGTAGAAAAGTCTGCTGGTCGGAAGAAAAATATAACTGGGCAACGACAGACTATCCTAAGAACACCTTATATCCGGAAAACTTAAAATATGCCACAAAGGCAGGAAGAAAGATGCGTTCCAAGTCAGAGCGGACGATTGGAAACAGGCTGGAGGATCGAGGGATCGTGTACTGGTACGATTCTGTTTTGGATTTTGACGGCGGGGTCTGCTCTCCGGATTTCTGGATCCGCAAGGATTCAGGTCTGTTTGTTATCTGGGAGCATCTTGGTCTTTTAGGTGATCCGGTATATGACAAACAAAACGAACGGAAAATAGAGATCTATCATGGAATGGGATTTCAAGAACATACTAATTTGATCTTGACGACTGAGGAAGACATTGAAAATCCGGGAGTGCTGGACGGGATCATCGAGAGATTTCTGTTATCTTAAAGACTGCCTGTCCCCACTGACCTACCGGCAACGCTGCTTCGAGAAACAAAAGAGACCGTTCACAGGTCGGTTCTGCCGATCTGCCACGGTCTCCCTTGTCATATGGAAATATGGAACGGACTTTTTCGTACGCCGGACGGATTCCGGCATTTATGATGTTACGGATTTACTGAACATGCAGAGCTCGTTCGCGCAGTTCCAGTTCTTCTGGATCAGTTGTTTCATCCAGCACGATGTTGTGCGGACGTTTCTTCTTGGTGTCTGGTTCTACGCAGACAAATGTGATAAAACCCTCTACGTTCTGACCGCCTGCGATCTCACACATGGCTTTAACGTGGATCATCATGCTCGTGGTTCCTGTCTTGACGATCCGTCCGTAGATAGTCAGGATATCGCCCTTTTCAACAGGCCTTTTGAACGTGAATCCGTGAACGTTGACACACAGAACATCCTGTGGTCTGCCGTGTTCTGCAGCGGCAGTTACGAAACCGGCTTCCACCAGCCATTCAGCTGTTCTGCCGGCAAACAGTGTGCCGTGATGGTTCAGATCTTCAGACTTTACCAGGTGGGAAATTTTAAAAACCTTCATAGCATACTCCCCTTTTTTTTAGTTTGTTATCTTTCATATACCCCTTTTGGGATGAACCCAGTATATTCGTTTTTTTATAAAAAAGATATAGAGAATCGGTACTAAGTTGAAGAATACAGGAAATAAAAAGCTCTCAAACTATAGTTTGAGAGCTTTGCAGTTGCAAGTAGTCTAGCAGTTACAAATGTTTCAAGCATTTTTCAGAACAGTTACTGGTCTATTTACAGATGGCTGCAGCTTTTTTCTCTGCCTTTCTCTGCTTGATGATTTCGCGACGTTCTTCCGCTTCTTTCCAGAGCTTTTTTTCAAGTTCGGTTTCAGGAACGTATTTTCTTCCGATTGCCTGAGGGCGTCCGTTTTTACCCATGCAGACCATTGTGAAGTTGGCGGACAGTGCCTTTTCCGGACCGCTGTGAGATTCCAGATCTTCGGATTCTACGCGCACCAGGACTTCCATCGAAGTGCGGCCTACGTATACAAGAGAGGCAGTGCATGTAACCAGTGCTCCGACGAAGATCGGCAGGTGGAACAGCAGTTCATCCACACGTGCGGTCACGCAGTTTCCCTTACTGAATTTCATAGCGACAGCTGCTGCTGCCATGTCCATAAATTTCATGATCTCGCCACCGTGTACATTTCCTGCCACGTTTGCCTGATGAGGCAGCATGACCTGACTCATTACGATTTTGTGTTGTACTTCCATGTTGTTCTCCTCCATTGTAGTTACAGTGATGCCGGACGAAGTCCGGCGCGGTTTACAGTATTATATTTAAAAATCAGGATCCGTTGATCCCCAGCCGGTGATATCTACCGTTCTTGTTGACAGCGTGATATCAAGATCTTTGGCATAATCAAAATAAAGATCCACCTGATCCATGGTCAGCATGTCGGATGTCATGAGGCCAGTCTGATGCATGTGCCCATCCAGCATCAGTTTAGAGAACAGGAAACCACCTTGTCCTGTCAGATACATCTCAGCTGTGATGCCCGATTTGGCGAAAGACTCCGCAAGTCCCGGAGCATTTACCAGCGTAATGACTTCGATATCTCTTCCGTCTTTTTTTCCGATGGCACTGACTTCCATGTAGCCATCGTCCGAGATAAGACCTTCGTTCAGGATCTGCCGGATCTCATCCTCCGTTTTAGGTGCAGGCGGCAGATGGCGGAGCACCAGGTCATAAGGGATGATTTCCTGTCCGTTAAATTTTTCAGGTTCACGAGAAAGCAGTCCTGCCTGATAAAGAGGTCTTGCAAAGTTCATTCCGGTACCGCCGTATTTGAATACAACGTTCTTTACACCTTTAAAGAATTCATCCGGATGGAGGCTGTAATATACCGGTTCGTCGTGGGAATGTTCATAAAAAGCAATGTCCAGCGGGCTATTATCCCAGGATTTCCCGCACTCACGGTATACCGGGACAGTATAAGGTTCCCGGCGGATCAGCCTGCCGTCGATGTAGGCATAAGAAAGCTCCGACATATCTTCAAGAGCTACCTCCGGCGACCACCAGAAGGGTTGGAATCTTTTCGCTTCTATCCCTTCCCAGACCAGATTGCGTATGCTTTCGCATGTATCCAGATAGCGCATGGCATCCCGTGTTGCCGCACAGATGAGTCCCGGGGCAGAGCCGGTTCCTATAAGTGCCAGCAGCCCTGCTTTTTCGAATTTCGGACCATATACGTCAAACTGATAATGGATGCTGTCCACCCATTCTTTTGCAAATGCTGTGGAGGCGGCATAGTCCTGATAGTGAGCGCCTACTTCCAGTGCGGCATCCATGACGTTTGGTGTGAATGAAAGCGGCAGGGCATTGACTAGAAGGAAAACGCCTCTGGCAGCACTAACGATGGAATCTTTGTCTCGTGCATCTACAAGAACAGGTTCTCCTTTTTTAAGCTTTTTAACTTGTTTCAGAGCATTATGATCCGCGTCTGCGCAGATGATTTTTTCAACGTATGGTTCTTTATCAAAGCATCTGGCAGCTGCAAAACCCTGCGCCCCAAGACCAAGAACCATGACTGTTTTTTTCTTCATACTATTCATGATCGCCCCCCTGTTCGCTAGCCTGCAGCTTTCGAACGCCGTCAACGATGATTTTTTCCACGATATCAGGGAGTGCTTTCTCTTCTTTTCTGGAAAGCCCTTCCGTCGGGATCGGTTTATGAACGATCATTTCGATATTGGCACTTGTCAGATGGCCTGGTTCTTCAAACATTTTATAGCTTCCGTTCAATGATACGGGGATGATCGGTACACCGGGTTTGGTTGCAAGTTTCAGCGCACCTTTCTGGAACTCTCCGGGATCGGGTCCTTTACTGCGGGTTCCTTCCGGGAATATAGCCAGGGAAAACCCTTCCTTGATGTATTCGATCCCACGGTTGATGGCTTCCAGCGATGCGCGCGGATCATCTCTTTCGATGAATACGCTGCGGATCCGTGCGATCCATTTGCCGTAGAGAGGTATTTCACCTAGTTCTTTTTTTGCTACAAAGGCAAACTGGAACTTCTGAAAAGCCTTGAAATAAGAAAAGATATCCGCATAGCCCTGATGGTTTCCCACGAAGACTACCGGCCCGTGATCCGGCAGGTTTTCTTCGCCGTAAACGGTGACGGTACTTCCGAAAATGTCCATCACATGGTTTCCCCAGGTGGTTGTAGATTTCAGGATCCATTTTCGTTCTTCTTCGTAATTTCCGGCGGCTCTTGCGGCTTCGATGTGTTTTTTGTCAGGCTGCAGATGTCTCAGACAGCTGAGCATTTTTATAGCGCCTGGAATGTTTGCAATAATATTCATGTTTTTATCTCCTTGCGGCAGTGCCGTTTTTTTGCATTTTATGATATGTACTTTGATTTCACAATCGCGTCCATTATACCATGACACAGCTGCTGCGTACAGTTGCAACGCAGCCCTTTTGTAAAAAATGGGTGCTATTCTGTTCAGAATAGGATATAATCAGAGTATATCCTATATATGTATGTATATGTGTGGAGGAAAAGAAAATGGTTCTTTTAACTTTAAATTATGTGCCGGGTAGAGAGATCGACGCTCTGGGCATGGTAAAGGGAAACGTAGTGCAGTCCAAGAACATCGGCAAGGATCTGCTGGCTGGATTTAAAAACATAGCCGGCGGAGAAATCAAAAGCTATACGGAAATGCTGGCAGAAGCTCGTCACATCGCCACTATGCGAATGATCAATGAAGCGGAAGCCATGGGAGCAGATGCTGTTATCAGCATGCGATTCGCATCTTCTTCTGTTATGGACGGAACAGCTGAGATCATCGCCTATGGAACAGCGGTAAGATTCCGGTAGCTCGCGCTGCTGATGAGGCATAGTATGAAAACAGGAAAAACAAAAATACAATGGATCGCAGGAGCTGCCGCAGCAGGCGGCTTCTGTTTTCTGCTGCTTCTGGTTTTAAGCGGCAAAGAAGGCTGCCTGGATGATCCCATAAGACATTTTTTTTACGGACTGCGCAGCGATGCGCTGACACCGCTTGCCATTGGGATCACTGATCTGAGCAACACGAAATTTATCATAGCACTGTGCCTGATTCTATTGATCCTGCCGCAGACCAGGAATATATATGGGATCCCGGTTTCCATGGGAGCGATATTCGTCACGATCTTGAACAAGACCATGAAACATATCATCCAAAGGCTGCGACCGGAGGATATAGAGCATCTGGTTCAGGAAGGTGGATATTCCTTTCCAAGCGGTCATTCCATCACCAGCATGTTCGTATACGGCATGTTGCTGTATTTGATCTGGATACACGTGAAAGACCGGCGGCTCAGAAATATATTGTCGGTCCTTGTGATGATCCCGCTGGTGCTGGTGGGACCGAGCCGGATCTACCTGGGTGTCCATTACCCTACCGACGTGCTGGCGGGCTGGTGCCTGGGATTCGCAGTATTGATAGCAGCCATTGGGGTGGTGCAGCGGATCACAGCCGGACGCGAGAAAAAATCTTTACAAAAATCTTTGCAGAAAACTTTGCAGAAAAACAATAGAAAAGAGGGAAATAAATGAAACCAACAGAACAACCAACGCTGATCATCATGGCGGCCGGGATGGGCTCCCGTTACGGCGGTCTGAAACAGGTGGACAAAATAACCGACGCCGGAGAGATCATCCTCGATTTCTCGCTGTACGACGCCATGATGGCTGGATTCAACCGGGCGATATTCGTTATCAAGGAAGAGAACCGGGAGATTTTCCGGGAAATGGTGGATGAACGTGCAGGCAGATTCATGGAAATCGAATATGCCTATCAGAAACTGGAGGATATCCCGGAGGGTTTTGCAGTACCGGAAGAACGGCAGAAACCATGGGGGACGGCACATGCGGTGCTGGCGTGCAGAGAGCTGATCAACGGTCCGTTTGTTGTGATCAACGCCGACGATTACTATGGACCGGACGCCTTCGTGCAGATCTACGATTATCTGACGACCCACAAGGATGACGATGTATACGAATACTGCATGGTGGGTTATCAGCTGAAAAACACCGTTACCGAAAACGGTCACGTGGCGCGCGGCGTCTGTGAGCTTGATGACAAAGGATTCCTGAAAAAAGTCACCGAGCGGACGAAGATCATGCACCACGAAGAGGGCATCGCCTATACGGAAGACGACGGTGAAAGCTGGACGCAGCTGCCGGAGGATACCATCGTGTCCATGAATTTCTGGGGATTTTCCAAGAGCATGATGGAGGAACTGCAAAGCGGCCTGCCGGCGTTCCTGAAGCAGGCACTGGCGGAAAATCCACTTAAGGGCGAGTATTTCCTGCCGGGTGTTGCAGACCGGCTGGTGCAGGAAGGTAAAGCAAGAGTGAAAGTGCTGACTTCCCATGATAAATGGTATGGCGTGACGTATAAGGAAGATAAGGAAGACGTAAGGAATGCGCTCCAGGCCATGAAGGATAAAGGAGAACACTATCCGGAAAAGCTGTGGAAGTAAGAAAAAAATACGAGAAATATAAAATGACCGCCCTTCGATCTGCAGTCGAGGCGGTCATTTTTTATACAGTTTTAGTACAGCTTGGTATCTACTACCTTAGGCTGGTAGCCTTTTTCTTCCAGAGCCTTGAGGATCTGCTGCTTGTGGTTAGTGCCGTAGGATTCCATGGTGATCCGCAGTTCCACAGATGCATTTCGGTTGATAGAAACAAACTGATTATGTTCCAGCTTGATGACGTTACCGTTTTGATCGGCGATGGCAGCCGCTACTTTCACAAGTTCTCCGGCCTTATCCGGCAGCAGTACCGATACGGTGAAGATGCGATCCTGCTGGATCAGACCGTGCTGCACGACGGAGGACATGGTGATCACATCCATGTTGCCGCCGCTTAGTACGAGGACGGCTTTTTTTCCTTTCAGATCCAGCTGATCCAGGGCGGCGACCGGAAGAAGTCCGGAGTTTTCCACGATCATTTTGTGGTTTTCTACCATATTTAGAAACGCCCCGATAAGACGGGAATCATCCACTGTGAGCATCTGTGCGATGTTTTCTTTGCAGTATGGGAAGATCTTCGTGCCGACTCGTTTTACGGCCGTCCCGTCGGCGATGGTGTTGGCAGACGGAAGCGTCACCGGGCCATCGTTTTTCAGAGCTTCTGTCATGCTGGCAGCATTCTTAGGTTCTACACCGATGACCTTGATTTTCGGATTGAGCATTTTCGCCAGAGTAGAGACGCCGGTCACCAGACCGCCACCACCGACCGGCACCAGGATGTAATCGACAGTAGGAAGTTCCTGGACGATTTCCATAGCAATGGTCCCCTGCCCTGTCGCTACGTCAAGATCGTCGAAAGGATGGATGAATGTGAGGTGACGTTCATCGGCAAGTTTCATAGCATATTCATAGGCGTCATCGTATACATCACCGTAGAGTATGACCTCTGCACCATAGCCTTTCGTGCGGTTCACCTTGATCAGCGGTGTTCCGGTCGGCATGACGATGGTCGCCTTGCATCCGAATTTTTTCGCAGCATATGCTACGCCCTGCGCGTGGTTTCCGGCAGATGCAGTAATAAGTCCGTGAGAGCGCTGCTCCTCGTTTAATGTGGCGATCTTGTAAAAGGCGCCGCGAACCTTGTAAGCGCCGGTATACTGTAAGTTTTCCGGTTTCAGATAGATCTTGCCGCCGGTCATATTGCTCAGTGTTTCACTGTATTCCAGCTTGGTGGGCAGCGTCACTTTTTTGACTAGTTCCGCCGCCTCTTCGAATTTATTTAAAGTAAGTTTTTCTGTCATGTTCTGTCCCCTTTTTTATATTTTTTGCTATTTTAATTTATCCAGTACAGCATTTCGATTTTTACTGATGGTGCCGTAGTAGCTGGTCATGCGGGCTGCCACTTTGTCGTCCCAGGTAGAG
>ERZ857750.4057-NODE-4057-length-11348-cov-4.934207_pt1 | contig 11348 bp, 10 predicted proteins | sample MGYA00519915_ERZ857750 | MGnify/ENA primary metagenome ERZ857750 (study PRJEB31778, sample SAMEA3449358) | human gut metagenome | biome: human gut; feature: human-associated habitat; material: faeces | place: United Kingdom | collected 2010/2012 ... | reverse complement strand
TCGTGGAAGCCTACGACATGGACAAGTTAGAAAATGAGTATGTGGCATCTGCGGCCGAAAAGGTCCAGCAGATCGCCCATGCGGCCGGGCTGCAAAGCACAAGCCTTGTCTGGAATACTGCCTACAAGGGCATAGACGACTGGCAGCTTGCTTTGCGGCAGGAAGAAGCAAAAGAAAAAGCGGCCTGATGCCGCGCAAAGTTATGGCAGAGAGTTACCATCGGGTAGCTCTCTGCCTTTTTTAGAAAGGACAGAACAATGGGTATACTCTCTGAAATTGATATGATGAACCGCGACGCCGAGGATGATGCTTTTGAGGTATCTTCGGATAGTGAAACCGTAGATTCTTTCAGCGAAGAATTTGAGCCGGTAGAACCCCCGAAGCAGGAACCGCAAGCGGAGGACGCAGAAGAAGCCCGCAAAAAGGCTGAATTTGATGCCGCCGAAGCCAAGCGCAAAGCTGAATGGGAGGCAAAACAGGCGCAGAAGAAACTGCGGGAACAGCAGGAGCTGGACCGACTTGCCGCCATGTCGGATGACGACGTGATGCAGGCATCCATGAACCGCGTCTCGCAGGACACCGAGCGCCTGACCCGCCGCAACATGAAGCTCTGCGTTATGGAGGATGTGCAGACCGAGTGTCTGACTGACCCCGCCTTTGCCCGGCTTGTGATGAACCCTAAGAAAAAGATAGTAAACTGCTTCCACTACATCAACCGCAAGGCGCGGGAGTATCTGGAACAGGAAATGAAGGACAACGATGAGAAGCCTATGGGCGGCGGTTTCGGCGGTGATGTGCCGGACGAACTCTGCTACCAGTGGGCGCGGGAGTATTTCCGCGATGCCGATGTCAAAGAGGATGCAGAGCCCGAAGAAAAGTTTGTACCTAAGACCTACAATGGGAAAGCGTCCAAAAACGGCAAAAAAGAGAAGCCCAAAAAGGCAGCACCTAAGCCTGCCCCGAAACCCGCAGATGAAGAACAGCTCACCTTTGGTGACTTCGGCACAGAGGAGGCAGCAGGATGAAACTGGACAAACGAGCCTGCCGCCATGCGGCCAATGTCCCGCTGCACATCAGCCTGAATGCCGGTGTGCTGTACACAGAACGGGTGAAATACCTTGTCACTGCCGCAGTCAAGCTGCTCGGTGGGCATAGAGTGCTGGCAGTTTACTTTTATGAATGTGAACGCCTGAAAGCAAATGACCGTATGCCAAAGTGGGTTGTGTTTCAGGGCAAGGATACCTTTGCCACGCTGGAACGCGATGCCGAAGGCAATGTCAAGTGGCGGGATGCTATGGTGCAGCACCTAACAGACTATTACATGGGAGATTTTTTGCAATCCTGCGTGTTTTATAAAAAGGCTGGATGCCATACGATTGCCAGGTATATCGGAGCAAAAAGTGATCCCACGAAAGTTCTGTGGGAACTGAATTGGTACCAGCAGGATATTCGTGACCAACAGACAAAAATCCGCCGCTACAAGCGGGATACTGTAGTTCTGAACAAAATGAGCAGTGTGCCACAAACGCCCGCCAACTTGAAGCGCTGGGCAGATAAGCACATAATGCCGCACTATCTGTTCTATGACTACAATAACGGCCGAGTCAAAACACAGGTGTACTGCACCTATTGCGAGAAGTTTTCTGTAATAAAAAGGCCCAAAAACAACGATGTTTTGCGCTGCCCAAAATGTGACCAGAAGGTCATAGCCAAGGCGCAGGGGAGAAGGGCTGCCTACTATGAAGACAGGGAAACTTGTCAGGTAGTCCAGCAAATCAGCCCGCATGAGCTTGTGGTGCGCATCTATAAGCTGTACTGGTCTTACGTCAAAGGAAAGGATACCACCAGAAAATCCGCGTATGAAGTCATGCGTATATTTGTTTGCGGCGATGATGGCAAAAAGGCGACCATTGAGCCCTACTATTATAGTAGAGACTATGATAGTGTGACCCATTGGCGGCACGGCCATCATCCGGGAGCCTTGTTCGGTATAGAGTGCTTTATTTCTGAAGAAATCGGTGCAATATATCTGCCGGGACTTGAAAAAGTGCTGTATGGCACGCTTTGGGAATACTGCGCACTGCGGCAGTTCTATGAGCAGACATATAACCCGATGCAGGTCAGCTACTACCTGAAAATGTACTTACAGCACCCGCTTTTGATCGAACGACTGACGAAAGTGGGCTTTAGGGACATTGTGTCAGACGTTGTCTACCGCGACGGGTTCAGTGATGCATTGGATGAAACGCAAACCAAAACGCATCGTATTCTGCGCGTGCAGAAAGAAGATGTGTCTTTTCTGCTGGAGAAAAATGCAACCATGGCGATGCTGAAAAAGTATCAACCCTATGTGGCAATCAACCTGTGCAGCAGGAAAGCGCTATTTCAATGGAAAATCGACAACAAAGTGGCGGAAATTCCTACGGATGTGTTCCGGTACATGACGGCGGAAAAGTTCATGCGCTACATGGAGGCGCAATTCCCAATTTATTGTGAAACACGCCCGCTCAACAGATACCGTGATTTGACAATAGGAACGCTGGTGACAACCTATGTGGACTACCTGCATATGTGCCGCAGGCAGGCCTATGACATGAAAGATAAATCGGTATTGTTCCCGAAAAACTGCGCAGCGGCGCATGACCGAGAAGCAGAGCGTATCCAAAAGATCAACGATGCACAGAAAAACAAGGCATTCTGCATGGCCTACGCGGGCTTTGCGCGGAAAGCGGCTCTTTCCAATAAAGAACTGCAAATCGTCTGCCCACAACGAGCCAACGACCTTGTTGACGAGGGAAAAGCGCTGCACCACTGTGTTGGCGGATATATTGACAACGTGGCAGAGGGCAGATGCTTAATTGTATTTGTTCGCCGCGTGGAAGAGCCGAAAAAGCCGTATGTGACCGTAGAAGTGCGCGATGGCAAAATCGCACAGATCCACGGCGATCATAACAGCAAACCAACAGAAGAAGTACAGAAATTCATTGACCTGTGGAGCCGTAAGGTGCTGCCTATGGCTTTACAGGCTGCGTAAGAAAGGAAGTGCTTACATTATGAAGCAAATCGGAAATCTCGCCATCGTCTGCGCCCGGCGCAAGGATGTGACCCTGCGCATTGAGCAGGGGAGAGTAATGGTCCTACTGGACGGCACTTATGCGCCGACAGCGTTTTCCGCCGACTGGGATGACGATGAAACCATCCTGTCGGTGATCCACGAGTTGAATTTCGGCCGCTGCGCCCCCAAAAGCCAATGAGAACCGAAGAATGGCAGGAAAAAGCCGCTTTTATCGACAAGCTGCGGGAACTGACAGACCACCTGAACCGCTGCCGCGCGGCGTATGAAGCCCATACGCCGCTGGTAAGCGATGAGGTTTACGACATTCTGTTTAGCGATTTGCAGACACTGGAAAGTTGGCTGGGGTTGAGGATGAAAAACTCACCAACGAAGATATCATAAAACAGAAAAGTCTCTCATTTACAATGATGATGTAAGTGGGAGACTTTTACTTTACGAATAAGTTATTCTACTATAACTAGAAATCAAAAAAGATGAGTTGTATCTCAAAGAAGAATTGTATTTATCAAGCGTGCTATTAACAAAATTAATAATAAAACCGACGGACTTCACTAAAAGAGAAAATACTCCAATTGAATATCAGAATTGGAGTATTCGAGGATTTCAAAAGGTCTTCGATCAAAAAACGATTCATTCTATTCACTTGTTAATGGAGCTAATCAATTTGGGATGTAAGTGAACATCTCATACAAATTGCGTCTGGAAATATTGTGGGATTTGCTATATTGCAAAAAAATCCTTGTTGTCTATAATTCTATTGAGATACTATTGATTTCGAAGATATGGATATTTATTCGATACATTTCGGCATGTTTAATTATGCATTGTATGCTGCTTTTTCTGTTGCTCAAAGAAAGCTTTTGCGTTATTATGGATAATACAGGAGGCCACTCTCTATGAAAAAGAAATCCAAATCTATTCCGCCTCTCTTATCATGTAGCAATGATATTCTTCGCCGTGCCGTTGTTGCTATCCGAGATTCTAGAGGAGAAGTAAACACTCAAACGCAACTTGTTCTTTCTCTACGCAACAATTTGCAAAAACAGTTAAATAATCGTATCAATACACTGAATCAGGTGTGCGGTGCAGTTATTCCGCAGATACGAATCGAGTTGCTTCCTAATCCTGCCGACATCGCTGAATCAGGAGATCTTCGCATTATCGTTTCTACAAATGCAGCTGCGTCTTACATTATCACGGCGGAATACTTTGATTCGGCTAAAATTTCTCATATTGTGGAAGTTGACCTTGTTCATTATGAGGCCACAGTGAGAGCCAAGCAAAATGTCAATGCGGTTTATGCAGTTCCTAGCATTAAGGCGGTTGAATCGATTTGTGTTGATATTCTTACGGATATTGCGATGTACCATTCTTGGGGAAGTTTTACTTCCCCGAAAAATGATCTTGCGTTCCGTAGAGAATTTTCACAGAAGAAATTGGCTTATGCCTACGAACATAATCTGACCGTTCCGGATGAAGCGAAACAAGTTTGCTTGGATAGCATAAGTTATTACTCTTTTGCGTTTTCGTGTCACGATATCGGAGTAGATAATTTTGACTGCAAGAAGTATGAGGCCATTTGGATTGACTTTTTGAAACCTTACATTTTAGTTGAACCCTCCCTTGAACAACAATTATTATACTTTACTAAGGAAAAACAGCTTTCTCGGCAGAAAGTTCAAAAGGAGTACAAAAAGATTCCAAACCCAGGCCCTTACATTATGTTAGTGATGAACCGTCGTCCAAAACGTCATAAGGAGGCCCAAAAGATTCTGGATTTTTTTGGGCGAAAGAGTTGGAAAAATGGGACAGTAAAGATTGTCCCGCTCTCGATGTATGAAAGAGTTGCTCGTTATTATCCATACCTTGCTTTTTTCAAGATTATTCGGCGGTGATTTTACATCTAATAGTGTAGTCGAGTGACTTATGCTATGGGGGGATTTTATGAGCTATATTGCCTTTCTAGACTTGCTCGGAACCAAAAATCTATCCACTGATGATGCTACTTCGTACAGCAAAAGTATTTCTATTTTCACAAATTGCCTGCAACGTAGCCTTGTTGAAGGATGCGAGGCCTATGCTTTTAGTGACTGCGCTTACCTCGAGGCTTCAACACTGTCACAGATTGTTTCTACGCTGTATACCTTGCGTGCTGAATTACTTATGCAGCAACGCTTTTTTGTAGCAGCAGTAGCATGTGGAACGTTGAATGCTTCTGTTGTTGATAAAAAAAACTTGTACTGTCAAAACTTTTCAGGGGCGGATATTAGCAGGGTATATGTGGCACAAAATGTTCTTAAGGGAATAGGAATCTCGATTGATTCGACAATTATTAGTAAACAGAAGCGAAAGGGACATAAAATTCCACGCACAGACTGCTTCTGGATAAAAAGCTTCTTTGTGGCAGATATCGATAAAATCTCAGAGATTACGACATTCTTTGATTTGCAAATTAGCCAAGATGAGAATGATTTGACTGCTTATTTAGATTACACTCTTCGGGAATACCGCAAGGCAAATATTAAATCGAAGCGGTATGGAAGGTACTATATTTCTTTGCTCATCAATATTTTGTCTGCGGCAACATTAAATCCGCCAGAAGATGAGAATCTTTTTTCGTCACCGCTCTTATGCCGAATTTATAATATATGCAAAAACGATGTGTACTTTGGTTCGAATGCACCAGGGTTTAGTTATATATTTCTTTACTTGTTGGATCGACTCTACACAGAAAATGAGCGAAGTGACTTTACTAAAGATTTTTTGAAGAAAATTTTATCGCTTAATATCGTTAATTGTTACATTTCGGATTTTTCTAAAATTCCAACAGGTTTAGTGTCGCGTTCTGCTTTAAATGCGCTGGCGGAAGATTATTACTTGATTATTTCATCTGACGACACATACTAAATGAGCACGTAATTTGAATAAAAAGCGAAGTAAGACCGAGGACGAAGAAAACGTCCAAACCGCTATAATGCTTTGTACCTGTTTTAGTTGGTGCTATTGCCAGATAATCTTTTTACAATATTTTGATTATTGATGTCTTTCAAATTGATTTTTTGAATTTGGTGTATGAGGGTGTAAAGATAAAAAGAGAATTGACGTTTACCCTCAAGTGTGTTATCATACTAATGTAAATAATTTATGTGTCCTGTAAAGCAATTTGCACTGACACACGTTGTTATTTTTGTACTTTGTGCCTGCAATGCCGTTGACCGTCTGGTCTGTGCATCGCAGGCATTTTTTATCCGCCGGGGGCTGCCCCGTATAAAGCGAGAATGACTTTTGTACTGCTATTGGCAGCGAAGGAAAGTTATTCTCGTTTTTTTGTTTTGGTTTAGCGCCGCCCGGCGTTAAAAATAAAAATTCAAGAAAGGCGAGATTACAATGATGGACGAACTCAAGCAGCAATTTTACGAGGTCATGCACAAGTATCAGAAGCCGTTTTCGGAGGAAGGTGTTACGGCGAATCTTACGCAATGGTACGAACAGAAGCAGGGGCTTTTGCAGCTCCTGCGCAGGCATCCACTATGGAATGAGAAAGAACTGGCAATCGTGTTCCGCGTGGAGGAGCGCCGAGAGATCGACCGTATCACGGTAGACGAAACACGTGCCGCCATACTGGAACTGGGCCGCAGAGCCTGCACCGATGATACTGTATACGAAAACTTTGAAACAGCCCTGCGCGCGGCGACCGCAGACTATGCCCGGATACCGAACGAGTACCGTTTGGACACGATTCGGCAATACGGCGACATCAAGTGCGCACCAGGGCAAAAGGCGAGCCGCATTATCAATCGGCTCTGCCTGAAATTTCATCTCGACCAAATCGAAGAGGAAGCGGAAGCGGGCGAGCCGGACAACCGTTATATGCGTACAGTAAAGCCATACAACGCGCTGTTTGCACGGCTGGCCGATGCTCTGAACCCGGCGCATATCGAGAAAACCGCAGTGCTGTCAATCCACCCCTGCGATTTCCTCGAAATGTCCAACCGTGACAACACTTGGAGTTCCTGCCATTGCTTAGAAGGCGGCGGTTACCGCGGCGGCTGCCAGTCCTATATGGGGGATGCTGTCAGCATGATTTTCTTCACGGTCAGTGATGAGTACACGCAGGACTTCCATACAGCACCGCGCATCACGCGAGAGATTTTCTGTTATAAGGACGATGTGCTGCTGCAATCTCGTCTGTATCCAACGGATTTGGAAGACCAGAAAACCCTGTATCGCAGCATCGTTCAGCAGGCAATCGCTACGTGCCTTGACAAACCGAACCTGTGGTCGATTAAGCGAGGAAAAGATACCGAACCTTACTGCGAATCTGCGGCGGACAGCAACCATTATCCCGACTATGAGTATGGATATGCAGTTGTGTCTCTGCTGAAAGGGGAGACCGACTATGGCCAAATGACGATTGGCTCCGTGGCTCGCTGCGTTTGCTGCGGCGGGGAGCAGAAGGACCACCGCTCGATACGCTGTGCAGAATGCGGCAGTATGTTTGTCTGCAAAGGCTGCGGTAAAACGGTGTATGGATATGGGAGATATATTGATAACCACTTCTACTGTAAGGAATGCAGTTATCGCTGCACTGCCTGCAAAGAGGAGTTTATCGGTATGCCGCGTATCGGAATTGCCCGTTCCGGCGAGCAGCGCAGAATTTGCCCCGCCTGCTATGAGCAGGTGATTGGAGTATGCAGAAACTGCACAATCCATGGTGACTGCCTTTCCATCGGTGCCAATCGTTTCTGCCCGAATCAGATGAACGGCCTTGCCGCATAAAGGAGGAATCCATGCAAGAATTGACGTTTGAAACCATTCTGCGTCTGCCACAGATGGAACTAAAAAAGATGCTGAAAGCCGAACTGAAAAGCAGGGGTTATCCCGTCACGGATAAGCCTGGCTATCTGTATGCCGAGGGAGCAATCCCCGTGCTGCTGGTGGCTCACATGGACACGGTTCACCGTCAGCCTGTTGAACAGATATGCTATTCGGAGGATAGGGCGGTAGCTATGTCACCGCAGGGCATCGGCGGTGATGACCGATGCGGAGTCTGGATGATTTTGCAGATCCTGCGCACAACAAACTGTCATGTGCTTTTATGTGAGGATGAGGAAGTCGGCTGTATAGGTGCAAAGAAATTCACAAGCGGCTCTTTACGGCCACAGGTAAACTACATCGTAGAGCTTGACCGCCGTGGCAGCAATGATGCTGTGTTTTATCACTGCGATAACCCGGAGTTTGAGGACTTCGTCACCTCGTTCGGATTCGAGACGGCAGGTGGTTCGTGCAGTGATATATCTTACATTGCGCCGTATCTGGAAACGGCGGCGGTCAATATCAGCTGCGGTTACTACTGCGAGCATCAACGGTATGAGTACATCCACTTAGAGGAGATGAAACTGAATGCCGCTCGCGTGGCGCAGATGGTAACGCAGCAGACAGAACACTTTGAATATAGGGAACAGCAGGACAACTTCTTCGGCGGGCGAGTTTACCAGTATTCTATGTGGGATATGGCCTCGGAGCGTGGAACCTACAAGTGGCTTTCACCGCTGCCGAAAGAAGCAAAAATCAAGCTGGGAACAGCGGAACTTATCATGTCTCATGCCAAGATTGACCGGCAGGGGAAGGTACATCGCTACATACCAGAACTAAATGCCGCAGTGCAGACAGAGAATTCAGCAGCTATAATGCCAAACGGCAAGAAACCGGTCTATGACACAAAAAAATCAAAATGTCATAAAGTAATACCTCTGGCACAAGCATTAGAATTGCTGAGATATAAGTAAACAAAAGGCCCTCCTTCGCTGTGTGAAAGAGGGCCTTTTGAATGTGGTACTCGGCATGTGCAACAACGAAGAGGTAAAAGATTGCTATGTGTTCGGCAATAGGATGATTATGATAAAATTTGAAGTCTTTTACTTTATTTTAGATGATTAGAAATCTCTACTTTTGACATAGGCTAATTTGACTTTTGCTTTTAGATTGAAATAGTATAATCAATGCAATGTCAGAAAGAAAAATAAATGTTAGAGTGAGAATTAGCGAAGCTGAAATCAGAAAATCTTTGTTCATCGACATCAATTCTCCAAGAATGAAAAAGAATAAGATCATGCAAAAATCGAAAAATGGGTAAAAAAGCAACAACTTTAGGTCGAAGCACTTTGACGTTACTGCACGCGATAGATGGATAATATAACACTGACAAATAAGTGCACCCAGCAAAAGAAGCACAAAAAGAAAAATATCAACGACTAACGGTTGCCTACAAATAAAACGGATATACATTTGATAATAAGGCGAATAAGCTTGGATATACATCGGAAACATATTATTTGCAGTGCTAATATTGTCTAACCCCGCTATTATGTCAACAATATTTGAAGCTTTTTTTAACATAAAATAACTATCTATCTTTTGAAAATATAAAAGACCATGATAACGTGTTTCGTCAAAACTTTCAGGCATAAAATTAAAAAGTGGGGATGCCGTAATGATGTAGTTATCAAGGTCGATAGTGACACCATTTACTGTGGCACAAGCACCCTTTTCAGCAAAACCTTGAACAACCATATAGGTGGGGACTTCATAATAATTCAATGCGCTAATTACATCTCCGATGTTAAAATATTTTAAATAGTTGCTCCCTAAAATAACAGAAATATGGTAATCAGGCGAAACAATATAAGATGTTTCATCGAATCCATTACCGCAATGTAGAGGAATTCTTTCTGCGTTGAATGCTTCTTTATTTAACAGAAGCTGATTGACAGTTATGTAATTTGTTCCATCATGCTCAAAAATATTAATGTTATCGGGAGCAAAAGATTCTGAACCACAAAAGTATTGAATATCCAAGGATTGGTTGATCTTTTCTAAAAATGTATATTCCGGAAAAGATTCCAGCGCTGAATGAAAGTCTTTTAACAACGATAACTGATTCGGATCTTCGATAATAGGAACGATTGGGTCTTCATAATCATAAAGCTTGTATTCATGTGTCGAGTTACCTTTAAGGAGCAGCGTGTGCAATGGTGTGCATACGATAATAATAGAAAACGCTATGAAACCCAAAAGAATACTTACAATTGAAAGGAAACCAGCGGTGAGATATAATTTTTTCTCTTTAGTCATAATTCTAATTGAATTTTATAGGAAGTGGCATATTAAGAAATAATCGTTTTATCTTAATATGCCACTCAAATTGATTTACAATATATTATATGTAAGATTAATTATCCCCAATAGGACCGCAATGCGTATCCCCAGTCATTCAAAATGTAAGGGCTTCGAGCAACAGCGCTACCAGAATTTGCATATTGCCGGTCACTATCTACCAAGACTGTTCCACCGACCGCTTGAACAATTTGAGCCCGAGAATAATGGCGTAATGCATACACTGTTTCAGAGGCGGCACGAACTTTGTTCGCCGAAGGCTCTTTTGCTGCACGGTGTTTAAGCGGCAACCCATCGAATGTATGCTCGACCCACTCTGCGTCCGAGAGATTATCGATAGTAGCAATCCCGTTGTCATCACGCCAGCGGCATTCGTAGTAGATTTCCCCATTTTCATTGTGCTCGATAATAGCCTCAATGGACTGTGGAACAAAAAAATTACTATTGGAATTATCTGCAAAAGCAGGTAACGCCATAGCACAGACCATGGCTATAGCCAAACCAGAAGTAAAAAGATTCTTATTTAGAGTTTTCATTATATAAATCCTCATTATTATAATTTGATTGATTTCGGAACGAACAAGATTTCATCTGTGCACCGATGAAATTAATTACAAGTTGTGATCAATTCCAGTGTTTAAGATTCACTTCCTGTATTTGCACTATAGCATACTTCACATAAGATTTCCATAAATGCGTTATAAAAGCAAAAATAACTGCATGAACGCAGAAATCTTTGTTAAAGACAATAAATTAGCAGCGGAAGAAGAAAAATTGATAAACAAACGGGCTTACTTTTGAGAAAATCGTGCAGGAATACTTAGAAAAACAGAGCCTAGGGCGTACCCCGGATTTGCAGGAAAAGGAGCCGTCAATATCTTCGCCGCCAATAGATTTAATAGCCAGTGCTTTGGCCGATTTTAGAGGGTAAAGCACTATACAGAAAAAGGGCTTCCGCCAACAGATGCGGAAGCCCTTTTTGAGAAGGAGAATAGTGAATATCAGTTTTTCATTTCGGCACGAATTTTATCGTTGGCCTCTTCGACCTTCATGCGGGAGAGGATAAAGGTGATGATGGCGTCCAGCACAAAGGGAA
>ERZ857750.4056-NODE-4056-length-11351-cov-3.677408_pt1 | contig 11351 bp, 7 predicted proteins | sample MGYA00519915_ERZ857750 | MGnify/ENA primary metagenome ERZ857750 (study PRJEB31778, sample SAMEA3449358) | human gut metagenome | biome: human gut; feature: human-associated habitat; material: faeces | place: United Kingdom | collected 2010/2012 ... | reverse complement strand
TGATTCTGTATACAGCAGGACGTGGTATCGGACAGCTGATCACAGCAGGTCAGATTACATATGTCCGTGTGGATTCTTATAAGGTATTTGGTGGTTATATCGGCAAGATTCCTGTACCGACACCGATTTTCCTGGCGATTATCGTTGTTATCATTGTGAACCTGATCCTGAAGAAAACAGCCCTTGGTCTGTATATTGAAAGTGTTGGTATCAATGGTACGGCTTCCAGACTGGTTGGTCTGAATTCAACACTGATCAAATTCCTGACATACGTGATCTGTGGTGTGTTGGCAGGTATCGCAGGTGTTATCGCATCCAGCCGTATTTATTCAGCCGATGTCAACAACATTGGCCTGAACCTTGAAATGGATGCCATCCTTGCAGTTGCTCTTGGCGGCAATGTACTGGGCGGCGGTAAGTTCAGTCTGATGGGCTCCGTTATCGGTGCTTATACGATCCAGGCTCTGACAACAACGCTTTATGCGATGAATGTTAAAGCCGATCAGCTGCCGGTTTACAAGGCCATCGTTGTCGTTATTATTGTTACACTGCAGAGCCCTGTATTCCAGAGTTTCATTGCAAAACAGCGTGCAAAAAAAGCTGCAGCAGCAGTAGAGGGAGGTAAATAATCATGGCTAAGTTAAAAACAACCACAGATTCAAACAGAAAGATTAACGGCAATACCTTCCTTTTGATTATCACAATTGCACTTTTTGCGATCATGTATATCGCAGGTATGGTTATTTTCGCAGATAAGGGTTTTGCAAAACCACAGATGTTTCTGAACCTGTTCATTTCCAATGCCGGTCTGCTGGTTATTGCAGTTGGTCAGACGATCGTTATGATCACAGGCGGTATTGATATCTCTGTTGGTTCCATTACAGCGTTAGTTTGTATGGTTATGGCCAATCAGATGGAGAATCACGGCATGAGTGCTTATGCAGCGATTGCGGTAGCACTGCTCATTGGTCTGGCTTTCGGTATTGTACAGGGCTTCCTGATTTCTTATCTGGAGATCCAGCCATTCATTGTCAGCCTGGCAGGTCTGTTCTTTGGCCGTGGTATGACTTCCATGGTCAGCACAGAGATGATTTCTATCAAGAATGAAACATTCCTTGCATGGGCCAATGCAAAGATTTATCTGCCGTTTATCGGTTCTTACAGTAAGAGCGGGAAGTTCCATCCGGCTTACATTTATCCGACAGTTATTATTGCTCTGATTATTGTAGCGATTATCGCAGTTGTTATGAAATATACCAAATTCGGCCGTGAAGTTTACGCTGTGGGCGGTAATGCACAGAGCGCGTTAATGATGGGTCTGAATGTTAAGAGAATCAAATTTAAAGCTTATGTGCTTGAAGGTCTGCTTGCAGGCTGCGGCGGTTTCTTATTCTGCTTAAACAGCTGTGCAGGTTTCGTAGAACAGGCCAAAGGTCTTGAAATGGATGCCATTTCTGCATCCGTTATCGGCGGTACACTGTTAAGCGGTGGTGTGGGTACACCATTCGGCACCATCTTCGGTGTTCTGATCAAAGGTACCATCACAAGCTTGATCACCACACAGGGTACATTGTCCAGCTGGTGGGTACGTATCGTACTTTCCGCACTGCTTTGCTTCTTCATCGTATTACAGGCAATTTTTACCCGCATGAAGAAGAAAAACGCTTAACATTGACTTAAGCATGCGCAGAAATTCAGGTAAGAAATATGTCTGCACGGCAGACCTGAATTCCGCGCCAAGTTTCGTATATACTCAACTTGAACATACACAGAAAGGAATTAAAAACATGTTAAAGGTGAAAAATTATCAGTTCTGGTTTTGTACAGGTTCACAGGATCTGTACGGTGATGAGTGCCTGTCCCATGTGGCAGCACATTCCAAAGAAATCGTAGAAAAACTCAATGCATCAGGCAATCTTCCATATGAGGTTGTATGGAAACCAACCCTGATCACCAATGAATTAATCCGTAAAACGATGAATGAGGCCAATATGGATGATAATTGTGCCGGCATTATCACATGGATGCATACTTTTTCACCGGCAAAATCCTGGATCCTCGGCCTTCAGGAACTGAGAAAACCTTTGCTTCATCTGCATACACAGTATAATCGTGAAATCCCATACGATACCATTGATATGGATTTTATGAATGAGAATCAGGCAGCTCACGGTGACAGAGAATACGGTCATATTTTTTCCCGTCTCCATATGGAACGTAAGGTGATCATGGGCTACTGGGAAGACAAAGCCACACAGGACAGAATCGGTTCCTGGATGCGTACAGCCGTAGGTGTTCTTGAGAGCAGTCATATCCGTGTGATGCGTATCGCTGACAATATGAGAAATGTTGCGGTTACAGAGGGCGATAAGGTTGAAGCGCAGATCAAATTTGGCTGGGAAGTGGATGCTTATCCGGTAAATGAAATCGCAGAATATGTGAACGCTGTTTCCAAGGGAGATATTGACGCTCTTGTGGAAGAATATTATAATAAATATGACATTCTTTCTGAGGGAAGAGACCCGGAAGAATTCAAACGTCATGTAGCAGTACAAGCAGGAATTGAGATAGGCTTTGAGAAATTCCTGGAAGAGAAAAACTATCAGGCAATCGTAACTCATTTCGGTGATCTTGGAGCACTGAAGCAGCTTCCGGGACTGGCAATCCAGAGACTTATGGAGAAGGGCTATGGATTTGGCGCAGAAGGTGACTGGAAAACAGCTGCAATGGTTCGTCTGATGAAGATTATGACAGCAGGCATGAAGGACGCTAAGGGAACCTCCATGATGGAAGATTACACCTACAATCTTGTTCCTGGAAAAGAGGGAATCCTGCAGTCACATATGCTGGAGGTTTGCCCATCCGTAGCGGATGGCAAGCCAGCTATCAAAGTCTGCCCGCTTAGTATGGGAGAGAGAGAGGATCCTGCGAGACTTGTATTTACATCCAAGACAGGCCCTGCAATCGCAACATCCCTTGTTGATCTGGGGGACAGATTCCGTCTGATCATCAATGATGTAGATTGCAAGAAGGTTGAGAAACCTATGCCGAAGCTTCCTGTAGGAAGTGCATTCTGGACACCACAGCCAGATCTGGCTACCGGCGCAGAAGCATGGATCCTTGCAGGTGGAGCACATCATACTGCCTTTACTTATGATCTTACAGCAGAGCAGATGGGTGACTGGGCAGCAGCAATGGGAATTGAAGCTGTATACATTGACAAAAATACTACAATCCGTAACTTCAAGAATGAGCTTCGCTGGAATGAAATTGCGTTTCGAAGGTAAAAACGCATAGAATGGCAAACACGCTCTGGAGCCTGTTTACGGCGTTGGGTTGAACAGTGAAGAATGTTACACATTATAAAAAAGACAACGGGAGGATTTTACACATGGGAGCAGCAGAAGCAAAGCAGGCAATCCTGGACAACAGGACAGCACTTGGAATCGAGTTCGGTTCCACAAGAATCAAGGCAGTTCTGGTAGATGGAAATAATGCACCAATCGCATCCGGCGGACACGAGTGGGAGAACCGCTATGAGAATGGGGTATGGACATACAGTCTGGAAGATATCTGGTCCGGTCTGCAGGACTGTTATCAGCAGATGGCAAAGGATGTAGAGGAGAAATATGGTGTAGAGCTGACAAGCGTTGGTGCTATTGGAATCAGTGCCATGATGCACGGCTACATGCCATTTGACAAAGAAGGAAATCTTCTGGTTCCGTTCAGAACCTGGAGAAATAATATTACGGGAGAGGCAAGCAGAAAACTGTCCGAACTTTTTCAGTATAATATTCCTCAGAGATGGAGTATCGCACATCTGTATCAGGCAATTTTAAAAGGCGAGCCTCACGTAAAAGATATTGATTACATTGCCACTCTGGAGGCATATGTACATTGGAAACTGACTGGAAAAAGAGTTCTTGGAATTGGCGATGTTGCAGGAATGTTCCCGGTGGACAGCACTACCAGGGATTACAATGAAAAAATGGTTCAGCAGTTCGATGAGCAGGTTGCTTCTTATGGATTCCCATGGAAGCTTCGCGGCATTCTGCCGAAATGTCTTGTTGCGGGACAGGATGCTGGCTGCCTGACAGAAGAGGGAGCAAAGCTTCTTGATGTAACAGGCAGGCTGAAAGCCGGAATTCCTATGTGCCCGCCAGAAGGTGATGCTGGCACTGGAATGGTAGCTACAAACAGTGTTGCAAAGCGTACCGGAAATGTTTCCGCAGGTACTTCTGTATTTGCATCTATTGTTCTGGAGAAAGAGTTATCTGCGCCATATTCTGAAATTGATATGGTTGCGACTCCATCCGGACATCCGGTTGCAATGGCACACTCTAATAACTGTACTTCTGATCTGAATGCATGGGTAAATATTTTCCGTGAGTTTGCAGAGGCAATGGGTATGGAAGCTGATATGAACAAGCTTTTCGGAACCTTATACAACAAGGCTCTGGAAGGAGATGTGGACTGTGGCGGACTTTTGTCCTACTGTTATTTCTCTGGCGAGCATATGACTGGATTTACAGAAGGAAGACCGCTGTTTGTACGTTCTCCAGAGAGCAAATTCAACCTTGCAAACTTTATGAGAACCAATCTTTATACCTGCCTTGGCGCTATGAGAGTTGGTCTTGACATCCTGTTTAAGAAAGAGGGGGTAAAGGTTGACCGTCTTCTTGGTCATGGCGGACTGTTTAAGACAAAAGGTGTTGGACAGCAGATCCTTGCAGATGCTGTAAATGCCCCGGTTTCTGTTATGGAGACTGCCGGTGAAGGCGGTGCATGGGGAATTGCAGTGCTCGCTTCCTATCTTGTAAACAAAGAGGAGAATGAGACCCTGGAAGACTTCCTGGATACCAAGGTATTTGCAGGAAATCAGGGAAGCACCCTGAATCCGGATCCGGAGGGTGTAGAAGGCTTTAATATGTTCATGGAAAGATATATGAAAGGCCTGCCAATCGAGCGCGCTGCTGTGGACTCCAAAATCTGGTAAGTGGCTTGGAATGAGGCGGAGATGCCTCAGATCATTCCCGCAATCTGCACGCGAAAAAAGTTCTGTGCAGTTATAAAACGAAATAAGTGAGAACGGATGGATTTTTCTCTCAGTTAAAAACGGAGACCTTTCTCATACCAGAATGTGAATTTTTTCAGGATACTGGTATGGGGAGGGTCTTTTATGTTATAATACTGAGCATTGACAGACAAACACGCTCTGGAATGAAAAATAAAGGAGATACACATGGTTTTCAGCTCGATGCTCTTTCTATGGATCTTTCTGCCCTTAGTACTGGCAGCATATTATATAAGTCCCGGAAAAATCCGAAATGGAATCCTGGTATTTTTCAGTCTGCTTTTTTATGCATGGGGAGAGCCACTTTATGTTTTTCTTATGCTGTTTTCAGTGGCAGTGAATTTTACCGGCGGGATTCTGATTGAAAAATATCAGACCAGGAAAAAAAAGATTCTTGTGGCAACTCTGATTATTAATCTGGGGCTGCTGGGATATTTCAAGTATTTTGGAACTCTGACAGAAGCCATAACCGGACTTTTTTCAGCAGATGGAACAGGAACCACTCTTTTTCAGGTGGCGCTTCCGATCGGAATTTCTTTTTATACTTTCCAGGCGTTGTCCTATGTGATCGATGTGTACAGGGGAGAGGTGCCGGCACAGCACAATTTCTGGCATATGCTTTTGTATATTTCCTTTTTCCCACAGCTGATCGCAGGACCTATTGTAAAATATCGCGACATTGCAGCTCAGATTACAGGAAGAAAAGAGACTATCCGAAAATTTGCAGCCGGGATAATGCGTTTTTGCTGGGGACTTGGGAAAAAGGTTCTTCTTGCCAATTCCTTTGCCCGTGTGGTGGATGAAATTTTTAAATATGGTCCATACGCGGTATCCAGGAAGGCTCTGTGGCTGGGCGCAATTCTTTACATGATGCAGATTTATTACGATTTTTCCGGATATTCCGATATGGCCATTGGTCTTGGAAAAATGTTCGGATTTGAATTCCAGGAGAATTTCAATTATCCCTATACAGCTGGTTCTGTGCAGGAATTCTGGCACAGATGGCATATTTCCCTGTCTTCCTGGTTTCGCGATTATGTCTATATTCCTTTGGGAGGAAATCGCAAAGGCGCGGCATGCACCTATCGAAACCTGCTTATCGTATTTTTCCTTACCGGAATGTGGCATGGGGCTGGAATAGCGTTTATCCTCTGGGGGCTTTATCATGGTCTTTTTCTTATACTGGAACGTGTGTGGTTTGGAAAGAAACTGGAAAAACTGCCTGGAATTGTGGGCTGGGGCTATACGGTGACCGCGGTGTTTTTTGGATGGATTCTGTTCCGTGCAGAAAATATTTCCCTGTTTTTTACTTATGTGAGAAATATGTTTGTGGCACATGGAGGAACCATTCTTCTTTCTGCATATCTTGACAGCAAAATGATCTTTCTGATCGTTATGGGTGTTTTATTTGCAGGAGTTTTGCAGAAGATATATGAGAAGGTCCGGGTACATTCCGCTGGAAAAATCCCTGCCAATGGAATGGTGACAGTTCCGAGAATGATCGCCTGTCTGGTGATTTTCTGGCTGAGTGTGGCGGCACTTGTAAATAACAGCTATAACCCGTTTATTTATTTCAGATTTTAACAGGAAGCATATGAGAAAACAGAAAATTCTGATCGTATTATTTGCAGGAAGTCTGGTTCTGCCAGGAGTGGTGTGGACTGGATTTTCCGGCAGATTTGATACGGAAAACAATGAAAACAGAAAACTGGCTGAATTTCCGGAGGTGAATCTGGAATCTCTGGGAGACTTCCCGGAGCAGTTTGAGGCGTATTATAAGGATCATGTGCCCTTCAAAAATGACCTGGTGAAGTTCTGCAACTTTATTGATACGGAAGTTTTCCGCAATACAAAGATCGGGGATGTGGTGATCGGAGAAGATAACTGGCTGTTTTACCTGCCGGAAAGGGAGGGAGAAAATGCCATGGCAGATTACCAGAAAACCAATGTGTATACACTGGAACAAAGTGCGGAAATTGCATCCGGAATTGCAAAAGTGCGGGACTGGTTTCTGGACAGGGGTGTGGAACAATTCCATTACTACGTGGCTCCCAACAAAGAGACACTTTATTCGAAGTATATGCCGGAGAAGCCAAAGGTGATTGGAATCGGGGATTCCAGAATGGAGACTTTTGCAAAATATATGAAAGAAAATTCCGACGTGGAATTTGATTTTCTGGCAGATTATCTGAGGGAGTTTACTGAAAAATACCAGCTGTTCCGAAAATATGATACTCACATGAACAATTTAGGCGGATATATTACCAACGAGAAAATTGTACAGGATATGACAGGTGAAAGTCTGCCCATCGAAGATATTCAGGTTATGATCGGGACGAAGCCTTGTAGGGGGGATTTGTCCAGGATGATCGGGCGGTATAAAGAGCTGGATGATGACAGGGAATATGGGTTGAAGTATTTTCACGATGGTATCCGTTACAAGGTGAAAAAAGAGGAGAGCGAAGGCGGCGAGGAGATCCTGAAAGTGTTTAAATCCAATTCGGATAATGAGAAAACTTTAATGGTGATCGGGGATTCTTTTCGACTCCGCCTTGAAAAATACATGCCCTATCGCTATCAGAAAACCATATTTGTGAGAATTGATGATTTTGACCAGGAGCTTTTGGATAAATATGAACCGGATGACGTGATTGTGATTACTGTTGAGCGTGACCAGAGGTATATGGAAAAACTGGATAGTTATATTATACAGAACAGTGGAGAGTAAATGATACAATATAATATATCAGAGCCTGTCCGGAATTATAGGATTTGTTTGTGGGAAAAATTTTTGTTTTATTGGTCACAGATGGAACAGTAACCACTTTTTTGTCACGGGAATCGTCAGAATATTTATGGGTTATTGACAATAAGTTCGGCAAATGCTATTCTGATATTAACTTGTTTTGTCAGATATGTCTGTTATGGAACTTTGTATAGTCCGTGACGGATCGTTGACAGAAACTGGCTGCTTAACTGGTAATGAGAGCAGTTGGGAATTACCAGCAAACAGCAACGGGAAGATTGCAGAATCCGTAAGGATTTATACCAAAGGAGGATCTTATGAAGAGAAAGAAAATTACCGCAATTTTGTTAGCATCCCTTATGGGAATCAGTGCAGTACCGGCTACCACATGGGCAGCAGATTCTTACAAGGAAACTGAGAAAGCAGCCTTTGCCAAAATGATCGAGGAATTTGGTGCTGATTACGCAAAGAGCCTTTCTGAAATGGATACAGAAGAAGTTAAGGGAAATGCGGAAATAAAGGTAAGTCTGGAAGATGGTGGAAAAGCAATTCTGGGAATGCTTTCTCCTGTGGATATCTCCTGGCTGGCGGATGCTTCCATCAGTGGAAATGTAAGCATGTCTGATAAGTCCATGACTGAGTTTATGGATGTGAATGTAAATGGAACCAAGATCTGTACAATAGAATATTATTTTGATACAGAGAATTCTGAAATTTATATGAGAATTCCGGAGCTGAGTGATGGCTATATTAAAATGAATATGGAGCAGATGACTCAGGAAGCAGTGGAAGAGGCAGATCAGGAACTGGATTCTTCCTTTACCACGAGTCTTGATCTGGCAGATAGCATGAACAGCTATTTTTCCACTCTGGAGAACCTTCCGGAAGCAGACTTAGTGACATCTATTCTTACAAGATACACAGATATTATTTTTGATAATGTTGCAGATGCTGAGAATCCTGGAGCACAGGAAGCTGTTGCAGGAGATGTAAGTCAGGAGCTTAGCGTTCTGGAAGGACATGTTACACAGGCAGAGGCACTTCCAATGTTCCAGCAGATTCTGGATACAGCCAAGTCTGATGAAGAACTGAAGGGGCTTATTGAGACCTGGACAGAAGCCATGAATGATCCAGATTATACTTATGAGACTTTCCTGGAAGCAATCGAGGATATGGAGAAAGATCTGGATACAGAAGCTGATGAGACCGACGAGTCCGGATTTATTTTAAGGGCATGGGTTGACAGTGACGGAGAGGTTGTTGGACGCCAGTTCCTTCTGAATGATGATGAGCAGGAGGAAGAGCTTTTCGGATATCTGTGTACAGCGGATGGAGAGAAGAGAGGATTTTCCATGCAGCTGGGTTCCGGAGATGACAAGGTTGCCATTGAAGGAAGCGGTGAGCTGAATGGTGATCTGTTAAGCGGAACTTACACGATTTCTTCCGGTGAAGCGGATGCAGCTGTGATTGATGTTACAGATTATGATACCAAGGCAGTACAGGACGGAATCTGGAAGGGAACTTACACAATTTCCGGAGCGCCTGTGGAAGATGAAGATGGAAATTCCTATGATCCATTTGGTGGAATGCAGCTGATCTTTACAGCCGATGGTGCAGATGAGGACAGCATTGACTGGAATCTTGCTATTGCAGCAGGTGGTGCGACTCTTGGTTCAGTTTCTCTGACAGGCGGCAATGGCGGAGAGGCACTTGCCGCAGTTGATGTTGCTTCCCTGACAGATGTTTATGATTTCAGTAATGATGATGAAGTTGAGGCTTATACAGCTTCCATGAATATGGATGCAATCACAGAGAATCTGACCAACGCAGGCATGCCTGAGGGATGGCTGGACGATGTGATCGCTGCTACAGGCGACAGTGATATTGAGAGTGCGGAGACAGATGGTGTTGCTGAGTCCGAAGAGCAGACAGATATGGCTGGAGATACACTGGATGACAGTGAGACACCGGCAGCTTAATCAGTAATTTATGCGAGCAGGCGACCGCATAATAATTACCTGCAGCAAGGCAAATACAGCGGGGCAGACGAAGTAATTTGTCTGCCCCGTAATTTTTTATAACCAGAAAGTAAAGGTTTAGTGAGTTCGGTGCATTACGGAGCGTGTAACTGTGAAGGTACTGAACCGTTACGATTTTCTTATTGAAATGAGGGGGAGAAGGAATTGAAAAAAAGAAGCTTTGGGATTATCTGTTTTCTGTTTTTGATATTTACCATGTGTTCCTCTTCGGTGTGGGCCGCTTCTTATGTGAAGGCTTCCAATACGACTGTGAGTATCACTTCGAAAAAGCATGGCTGGGTGAAGCGGGGAAAAGACTATTATTTTTATAATTCCAAGGGAAAACTGCTTTGGGGAAAAATTACCTACAAAGGTCAGCGTTATTACAGCACAAAGAATGGAAAACGCTATACAGGCTGGCTGAAATCAGGCGGGAAACGGTATTATTACAACCGGAAGAATGGCATTATGTTCCGCAACCGATGGGCTACAGGAACGAAATACTCTTATTATTTCAATAAGTCAGGTGTGGCAATTGCCAACCGCTGGCTGAGCTACGGAGGAAAGCGATATTATTTCCTTCCTAATTCCAGAATGGCAACAGGATGGCAGAAAATTGGTGAATATCGTTATTATTTTGATAAGAAAACAGGTGCTTTGTATACAAATGTGTGGGTGGGGAAATATTATGTAAATGATAGCGGGAGAAGAACCGGACAGACCAGACCGGATGTGAAGGTGAATGATAACCGCTATACATATAAAAGCAGCTCTCTTAATATTGATCTGCGCAGAAAATTCACACATAATGTTCCTTACTGGGTAGCGCTGATAAAGATCAAAAATTCCAGACAGCTGAAATCTGCTCTGTCTTATGGAAGCTATGGTGGTGCCAGACAGACTACCTCCGGTGCAGTTTCTGGTAATGGGGGTATTATCGGAGTGAATGGAAGTGCGTTTAGTTACCAGACAGGGCGGCCGTCACCTCTTGGAATGTGTATCAAGAATGGTGTGATTTATGGAAATTATGAGACCAGTTACAGTGTAATGGCTGTAAGGTATGATGGCACTATTTATACACCAAAGCAGGGATTGAAAGGCGAAGCTCTTCTGGAAGAGGGGGTAAAAGATACCTATAATTTTGGCCCAATCCTGATCAAAGATGGACAGGCCCAGCCGGCCTGGTCAGAAACAGCCAAATATTATCCGAGAACTGCTGTGGGAATGGTGAAACCTGGCATTTATGTGCTTCTTGTCACCGACACTGGCAGTTACGCTGGTCTGAACCACTGGGATCTTGTTAATATCTTCAACAGCTATGGCTGTCAGTACGCTTACAACCTGGACGGCGGCGGCTCCGCCACATTGTATTACAATGGTCAGGTCATGAATAAGCTGATTAATAATTACGAGAGACCATGTGGGGATTTTCTTTATTTTACGAATTGATGTGTTGACAATGAAAAGCATTTAAGGAGCATGTTTGTCAAGCGTTTTTGAAAATGTCCTAAAA
>ERZ857750.4046-NODE-4046-length-11373-cov-3.009012_pt1 | contig 11373 bp, 8 predicted proteins | sample MGYA00519915_ERZ857750 | MGnify/ENA primary metagenome ERZ857750 (study PRJEB31778, sample SAMEA3449358) | human gut metagenome | biome: human gut; feature: human-associated habitat; material: faeces | place: United Kingdom | collected 2010/2012 ... | reverse complement strand
GGTGTACACGGTAATAACCTTCCGGAGCTTTTACAATAGATCCGTCTCCGCCTAATGAAACGGCGATGATCGGGACATTGTAAGAATCCAGTGATTCAATCGCTTCTACTATAGAGGCGTCGTCTTCAGCAATCGGATGACCGGCAAGTGTGGACAGCTCATCCAGGTTCGGCTTGATCATATATGGAGTCTCGCGGATACATTCTTTCAGAGATTTACCACTTGTATCTAAGAAAAACTTTAAATCCCGGTCGCGGAACATCTCGAGGATCTTATTATATACGGAAGGATCCGGTGAGTTGGATGCGTCTCCGGAGAAAATAAGGTAATCACCCGGCTGGATGGTTGCTTTCATATCTTCAAGAAGTTCATTTAACTCCTCTGTCTTTAAAGTAACACCACGCTCGGCTGCAATTGTGCAGTCACCTGTATCTTCTATAATAAGGTAATTTGTTCTTGTCTCTCTGGAACCGTCATCATAATGTTTAAAACGGACCTCGATGCCGTATTCATTCAGCATATTTATGACTTTCTGCCCGCTTTTGCCATGGCTGATTCCGAATGCAGTGTTCTCTTTGCCGAGAATCTTCAGATTAATAGAAACGTGTGTACCTTTGCCTCCGATCGTATCGACAGTTTTTTGGATTCGATTTGTAATATTTTTGTCGAATCTGCTCAAATAAAGAATTCTGTCAATAGCGGGGTTAAGTGTCAATGTGTGTATCATATTCTACCCCTTTCTGTATTACACAAGTAAACAAACAAGTTCTGAAAGTATAATAACACAGAAACGGAAATAAAACAACACAAAACTAAGAAAGTTAATAAAATAACAAATGCAAACGGATAAGATTATGAACGAGATATGAACAAAAAAATCATAAATTTACAACAAAATTAACAAAAAAGACAAAAAATAACATGCTGAAAGATAAAAATTGACTTGACATACAACGCGATAGGTAGTAGTATTGAGTACATAGAAAGCGTATTGCATAAATAAATTGATATAAAGGTGAATAGAATTATGAAAAATGTATAATACAAAACATATACAATCATAAACGGTCACAAACAAACACAAAAGTAACATCAAAACAACATGCAAGAGCGAAATATTTAAGGGAGGGAATGGAAAGTGGAGAACATCAAAATGCGTGTCAGTGGAATTAACAAGTCGTTTCCGGGTGTTAAAGCTCTGGACAATGTTAATTTCGCCGTTAGAAAAGGAACGGTTCACGCTCTTTGTGGAGAGAACGGTGCCGGTAAGTCAACATTGATGAAAATCATTAACGGAATTTACAAAGCAGATTCCGGACAGATCTTTCTTGATGAGAAACCGGTAACAATTAAAGATCCGATTCAGGCGAGAGATTATGGTATCGCAATGATCGCACAGGAACTGAACTATGTACCGGAAATGTCAATCGAAGAGAACTTGTTCTTAGGACGCCTTCCGGTGACTAAATTTGGCAATGTTGATTGGAAGAGAGTTCGTAGAGAGACGATTGAATTTCTGAGACAGGAGAATCTTCCATATAAACCGGATCAGAAATTAAAAACATTAACAGTATCTGACATTCAGATGCTTGAGATCATCAAAGCAATTTCCAACAATGCTCAGATCGTAATCATGGATGAGCCTACATCAGCAATCACAAACCGTGAGGTTGAGGTGTTGTTCGGCAAGATCGCAGAACTGAAAAAGAAAGGCGTAAGTATTATTTACATTTCTCATAAGATGGAAGAAGTATTCCGTATTGCGGATGACATCACAGTTCTTCGAGACGGTAAGACAGTTGAGACACATCCGGCATCAGAGATCGATCTTGACAAAGTCATTGCACTGATGGTTGGACGTAAGATGGACAATGTTTATCCGAAAGAAGAAGTTGAAATTGGTGAGCCGATCCTTGAAATAGAAGGACTTGGAAGCAAAGGTGTATTTAAAGATATTAACTTTAAAGCTAACAAAGGTGAGATCGTAGGATTTGCCGGACTGATGGGTGCAGGACGTACCGAAACAATGAGAGCAATCTTCGGACTGGATCCTTATGATGAAGGAAAGATCAAAGTTCACGGCAAAGAAGTTACTATTAAGAAGGTAAGCGACAGTATCGCACAGAAAGTCGTAATGCTTTCCGAAGACAGAAGACGTTATGGTATCATCCCGATCCGAAGCGTTATGGAAAATGCAAGCATTTCCAGTCTGGACAAGATCATCTATGGCGGAAGATGGCATCCGAAGGTAGAAAAAGAGCTGGTAAGCAAGTATTTTGAAAAGATGCATGTTAAAACACCATCTCTTGAAACTGCAATTCAGGGACTGAGTGGTGGTAACCAGCAGAAAGTACTTCTGGCTAAATGGATGTTAAGAGATCCGGATGTATTGATTCTGGATGAGCCTACCAGAGGTATCGACGTCGGAGCTAAATTCGAGATTTACAGACTGATGACAGACCTGGTTAAAGAAGGAAAGACAGTTATTATGGTTTCCTCTGAACTGCCGGAGCTGATCGGAATGTGCGACAGAATTTACATAATGAACAAAGGTAGAATCACTGGTTGTCTGAGCAAGGATGAGTTCTCACAAGAGACAATCATGAGATATGCAATGTAATTAGCGGAGGGATTGAGAAAATGAAAAATTCAAAAGCGAGAGATTTTATACACAAGTTTTCGATCTATATCATCCTGGTGGCAATGTTCATCATCTGTGCGATCGTAAATGACAACTTTTTATCTGCACGTAACTTAATCAACGTTGCCCGCCAGCTTTCAGTTGGAACAATCCTGGCATACGGTGAAATGTTACTGGTAATCGCAGGACTGATCGACTTGTCTGTTGGTTCTGTACTGGCACTCGCTGGTGTGCTTTCAATCGCAGCATACCAGTCAACCGGATCACTGTTAGTTGGTTTCCTTGTAGCAATCGCAGTTGGTGTTGCATGTAACTTCATCAACGCAATCCTGGTTACACACTTTGATGTACCGGCATTCATTGCTACACTGGCTATGCAGATGTCAGCCAGAGGTGCGGCACTTCGTTTCACAAACGGACAGAACTTACTTCAGTTAAAAGATTACACAGTATTTGGACAGGGTAACTTAGGACCGATTCCGATGCCTGTAGTATTCATGATCATTATTACAATTATTACATGGTATATTATGACACATACAAGATTCGGTCGTTCTCTTTACGCTATCGGTGGTAATGAAGGAGCAGCAATCGCATCTGGTATCAATGTTAAGAGGAACAAATACATCATCTACATCATCAATGGTATCTTTGCAGGTATCGCAGGTGTGCTCTTTATGTCTCGTGTAAATGCAGGTCTTCCGAACGGAGCTGTAGGATATGAGATGGAAGGTTTGACAGCTACTATCGTCGGTGGTACTAGTTTCTCAGGTGGTGTTGGTACAACAATGGGAACTCTTGCCGGTGGATTTATCATCGGTTTCCTGAACAACATCATGAACCTGATGGGTGTAGACTCTTATGTACAGCAGATCGTTAAAGGTATCATCATCGCACTCGCCGTAGTTGCAGATATCAGATCTAAGAATAAGAAGACACAGAAAGTTATCCTTGCAGCAGATGACAATGATGACAAGAAAGAAAAAGCAGCAGCCAAATAATGAATGCACAAGTTGCAGAACTTTTACAATATAAACCAAATAAGGAGGATTTCAATCTATGAAAAAGAAAGTAATCAGCGCTATCCTTTGCGCAGCAATGGTATCTACAATGGCAGTAGGATGCAGCTCATCCGACAGCAAAAAAGACTCTAAGAGTGACAAAAAAGACGGCTACAAAGTAGCTTATATCGCAAGAGCTCAGGAAGACTCTTTCGCAGCTTGGTTAGCTGACGAGATGAGAGCAGCATTCAAGAAAACAGGGGACATGTCATTAGAGGTATTCGATGGAGAAGCTAACGACGAGAAAGAGAACTCTATCATTGAGAACTGTATCGCAAACGGATATGACGGAATTATTGTTCAGGCTAACAACGGAGAAGCTCAGCTCCCATACATTCAGCAGATCGTAGAAGCTGACATCCCATGTATCACAACAAACCCACGTGTTGAGTGTGAAGGAACAGGATCTGTAGATGCTGATCCATACGAGCAGGCAAAAGTAAACTGTGAACTGGCTCTTAAGAAGATCCCGAAAAACGCTAAAGTTGTAGTTCTTCAGGGACCTGCAGGAAACTTCCACAGCACAAAGAGAAGAGAAGCATGGAAGAAAGAATTCTTCGACAAGAGATCTGATGTTAAGATCTTAGCAGAAGATATCGCTAACTGGAACAAAGACGAAGCTATGCAGCTCATGGAAGACTGGGTACAGGCTTATGGACAGATTGACGCTGTTATCTCTATGAACGACAACATGGCAGCTGGAGCAATCGAAGCAGTTAAAGATAACGCTAAATACAAAAACATGCAGGCATATGGTGTAGACGGAACTGCAGAGGCTTGCTTACTTATCAAAGAAGGTAAGATGACATCTACAGGACTTCAGTCAGCTATCGACCTTGCTAAGATGAATACAGAAGCTATGCATGATGTATTAACAGGTAAGAAGAAAGTTACTGACATCAACGACAACGTTCCTGCACCACTTATCACATCTGACAATGTTGACGAATACATCCAGATGTACAAAGACAACGGACAGATTAAAGAATAATTTGAACGTATGAAAAATTAATCACAGAATTAGATTAATGACTTAATCAATGTCAGTGAGAAAAAGTATATTGTAAGAGTAGACATAACTGGCAGGTCAAATATCGGCTTGCCAGTTATTATTTTCAAAAAATAGTTCGAGAAATTTTTAACAGATTGAAAGGAGATACGTGAAATGAAAAACAGAGGAGCATTTATGACAGACCTGGATAAAATGGAAATCCGTGATATTCCAATGCCAACACCGAAAGAGAAAGAAGTTCTGGTTGAACTGGAATATGTAGGAATCTGTGGTTCTGATGTACATTATTTCCATGATGGAAGATGCGGAAGCTATGTAGTAGATGGAGACTTCATGCTTGGACATGAGTGTGCCGGAACAGTTGTAGAACTTGGAGAAGGTGTAGAGAACCTGAAAGTCGGAGACAGAGTAGCTCTGGAGCCGGGAATCACATGCGGACAGTGTGAATTCTGTAAATCAGGACGTTACAACCTTTGCCCGGATGTACAGTTCCTTGCAACACCACCGGTACAGGGATGCTATGAGAACTACATCGCATTCCCGGAGAACATGTGCTTCAAACTTCCGGACAACATCAGCACAAAAGAAGGTGCACTTGTTGAGCCATTATCAGTAGGTATGCACGCAGCTAACCAGGGAAATGTACAGCTTGGAGACTCTGTAGTAATTCTTGGAGCAGGTTGTATCGGACTTGTAACATTACTTGCATGTAAAGCACACGGTGCTACAGATATCACAGTTGTTGACGTAATTCCAAAACGTCTGGACTATGCTACACGTGTGATCAACGGAAAAGAAGTAGATGCTATCGAAGAAGTTAAGAAGATCACAAACGGAGCCGGTGTTGACAAAGTTATGGAAACAGCAGGATCTCCATTTACAATCAAAGAGACTCCATTCATGGTTAAGAGAGGCGGAACAATCGTATTAGTTGGTATTTCTGCTCAGGAAACGGTTGAATTTAACTTTGCTCAGATCATGGACAAAGAGCCGGAAATCAAATCTGTATTCCGTTACAGAAACATCTACCCACAGGCAATCGCAGCTATCTCTGATGGCCTGATCGATGTATCCGGAATCGTTACACATGAATTTGATTTCGATAACATTCAGGAAGCATTTGACTGTGCAATCAATAACAAGGACGATGTAGTAAAAGCTGTAATTAAGATCAAATAATGTAATACCAAGGTAAAAAGGTCGGTCGCCACGTGAGCTAGATCATATGTGGCGGACAGACCTTGGGACCTGTCCCAATATGAGCATAAAAGTGGGATATTAATCCCACGATATGCGAATAGTGGGGAGGATTGCGGGAGTGCAACGCACGTAGCAATCCGTGGGTATTATAAAAAACAGATGAATACAGCAAAATGGAGGTTTATGATGGTAGACTATAGAAATTTTAATGAAGATTTCAGTCTGGAAGGCAAGACAGCAATTGTAACTGGTGCAGCTAGTGGTATCGGATATGAGATTGCAAAAATGTATGCAAGAAAAGGCGCTAACGTAGTAAGCTTTGACATGAACAAGGCAGATGACCTTGACGATTACATGAAGGAGCAGGGCGTAGGCTATCTCGCATATGTTGGAAACATTACAAAAACTGCAGATATTGATGACTGTGTGGCAAAGACAGTTGAGACATTCGGAAGACTGGATATTCTTGTAAACTGCGCAGGAATCGGTGTTGTACAGAGTGTTCTGGATCATGAGGAAGATCTCTGGGATAAGACACTTAGCATCAACCTGACAGGAACAGTAAGATTTGGACGTGCTGCTGCAAAAGTTATGAAAGAACAGGGCGGCGGAAAGATCATCAACATGGGTTCCCAGGCAGGAGTTGTTGCACTTGACGGACATCTGACCTACGGATGTTGTAAAGCTGCTGTAATCTATGCTACAAAACAGTTCGCTATGGAACTGGCACAGTACAACATTAATGTAAATGCAATCTCTCCGACAATTATCCTGACTCCGATGGGAGAAGAAAACTGGAATAATGAACGTGGAGTAGAATTTAAAAAGAAAATTCCGGCACATAGATTTGGTTATCCGGAAGAAGTGGCAGCATGCGCAGTATTCCTTGCAAGTGACGCATCCAGCCTCGTAAACGGAGCAAATCTTGTGATCGATGGTGGATTTACCATCTGCTAAACAAGAGTAATTACTCAAATATTTTATTTCAATGATGCTTTCGCCGTGCAGTCGTTAGCCCCGCTGCATGGCGATATAGCTAAAAAAGCTAAGAAAACAATGACGGAGGTCTAAAACAATGGAAGAAAAAAGAGTGCAGGAGCTGGCTGCGAAGGCAGTAAAAGTCCGCAGAACAGCATTAGAAGCAATCGAAGCCGCTCATTCAGGACACGTAGGTGGATCCTTTTCAGTGGCAGATATTTTGACAGTTTTATATTGGGAAAAAATGAACATCAACCCGGAGCAGCCTAAAGATCCCGACAGAGACAGATTTGTACTGTCAAAAGGTCATTGTACACCGACTATGTACGCGACATTGGCACTTCGTGGATTCTTCCCGGTAGAAGATCTGAAAACATTCAGAAATGTAGACAGTTATCTCTCCGGACACGTAGAGATGACAAAGGTACCTGGTGTAGATATGTCAGCAGGTTCCCTTGGACAGGGCTTATCCGCAGCAATCGGAATGGCTCTGTGCGGAAAAGTAGATAAGAAAGATTATCGTGTATATGCAGCATTAGGAGATGGCGAGATTCAGGAAGGACAGATCTGGGAGGCAGCTATGGCAGCCGGAAATTACGGACTGGACAACCTGACCGTATTCGTAGATAACAACAATCTGCAGATTGACGGAACCATTGAAGAAGTAATGTCACCATATCCGATTGAAGATAAATTCAAAGCCTTCAAGTGGAATGTACTTACAATCGACGGACACGATTATGCACAGATTGCAGATGCAATTGACAAAGCAAAAGAGACAAAAGGTGCTCCGACGGTTATCGTAGCAAAGACTGTAAAAGGAAAAGGTGTTTCCTTCATGGAAAACAATGTAAAATTCCATGGAAGCACACCGACACCGGAACAGTTTGAACAGGCATTCAAAGAATTAGATGCACAGGCTGCATCATTGGAGGTGTAATTATGGGAGAAATAATAGCAACAAGAGAAGCCTATGGAAGAGCTCTGTGTGAATTCGGAGCAGATGAGAACATCATGGTATTTGATGCGGATCTTACAATTTGTACAATGTCCTGCTATTTTGCACAGAAGTATCCGGAGAGATTCTTCAACGCAGGTATCGCAGAGTGTAACATGGCAGGTATGGCAGCAGGAGCAGCATCCTGCGGAAAGACAGCATTTATCCATACATTTGCAATGTTTGCAGCAGGAAGAATTTACGATCAGGTAAGAAACTCCATTGCATATCCGGGACTTAATGTAAAAGTTGTCGGAACACATGCAGGACTTTCTGTAGGAGAAGATGGAGCAACTCATCAGTGTATCGAAGACTTAAGTCTGATGCGCACCATCCCGGGAATGACAGTTATCTGCCCATGTGATGCAAATGAGACAAGAGAAGTTGTAAAAGCAATGATCGATTATGACGGACCGTGCTATTTAAGACTGGGACGTTCCGGAGTTGAAAATATAACTGACTCCATCCCGGGATATAAATTTGAACTTGGCAAGGGTGCACAGTTAAAGGACGGAGATGATGTAACAATCATCGCAACAGGTCTGATGGTTCAGGAAGCATTAAAAGCAGCAGATCTTCTCGCAGCAGAAGGAATCAAAGCCCGTGTGATCGACCTGCATACGATCAAACCGATTGACAAAGACATTATCATCAAAGCAGCCAAAGAGACGGGTGCAATTGTAACAACAGAAGAGCACAATGTTATCGGCGGACTTGGCGCAGCAGTAGCAGAAGTCGTTACAGAAAGCTGCCCGGTACCGGTTGTGAAACATGGTGTAGAAGATGTATTCGGACATTCCGGAACAGCAGAAGCATTGATGGTAAAATATGGTTTAACACCGGAGAAGATTGTAGAAAAAGCAAAACAGGCAATCGCCTTAAAAAAATAAACTACAAACAATAATTCAATCGACAAAGGCGACAGCAAAGGAGAAATTACTATGGACATGATGAAAGCAAACGTATATGACAAACCAGGTCATTGCGAAGTAAAACAGGTTCCGGTACCGGAGATCGGACCACATCAGGTACTGATCAAAGTTATGTCTTGCGGTATTTGTAAAGGCGCAGACGTAGCACTTGCAGCAGGTGGATTCCTTGCAGAGTTCCCACTGTTAAACGGACATGAATTTGCCGGATATGTATACAAAGTCGGTGAGCATGTAGACACATTTAAAGTTGGAGACAGAGTAACAGCAGATAACACAGTACTGTGTGGAGACTGCTACTACTGCAGAAAAGACGAGCCATTATACTGCAAAAATTTCTACTCACTGGGATGCAACGGCCCTGGAGGATTCGCTGAGTATGTAGCAGTGAATGCAGATAAAGTATTCCCGATCAGCGATAACTTGTCTTTCAACGAGGCAATTTTCGCAGAACCGACTGCATGTGCGGTACATTCCATGGACCGTATCCAGGTGAAATTCGGTGATGACGTTCTTGTATATGGATGCGGACCGACAGGGATCATCATGACACAGCTGCTGATGCACTCTAACGCAAATCGTGTTGTAGTATGCGGACCAAGCCAGGACAAACTGGATATCCTGAAGAAATACGGATGTAAAGAGACAATCCTTATGGATCGTAACGATCCAAGCAAACACGAAGCTAAATTAAGAGAAATCGCTCCGGAAGGATTTGATATCCTTGTTGATACAACTGCAAATGTAGATGTAATGGAAAGCATGATCAAATTCGGAAAAATGGGTGCAAAATTCATGATGTTTGCAATGCCGCACGCAGGTGCAAAATGGGCAATTGATCCAGAGTACTGGTATCTCCACGAAATCCAGCTGATCCCGACATGGGCACAGACACACTGCTTCGGACGTGCACTGGAATATCTTGAGGCTGGAAAAGTACAGGTAAAAGAACTTGTTACACATGAAATGCCACTGGATGATTACGATAAAGGAATTGCGCTGGCTGCCAAGGGAGGTCCGGGCACACTGAAAGTCATCCTTCATCCAAACTACGAAGAATAATAACGGAAAATAAACAGTTAGCGTAGAATTTACAGATTGAATATAAGATTTTCATATGCGCTCCGACAGGTTACTATCGGGGCGCATGCTATATAAAAAATTCAGAAGATAATCGTCAGATCGGTTTGGGAAAAGGGAAGGCAGGAAGATGAAAGCAATAGGATTAGATATTGGAACAACAACCGTATGTGGAGTGCTTGTAGACGCGAAGACAGGAGAACTTTTGGATGCGAAGACGCTTACCAATGACTCTGTGATAGAGAGTGTACATACATACGAACGCACACAGGATGCAGATAAAATTCTTGTGAAATGCAAAAATATATTAGAAGAGTATCTTTCCGAACAGGAAGATATTGTGAGCATTGGCGTAACCGGACAGATGCACGGAATTGTCTATGTAGATGAAAATGGCGTGGCAGTCAGTCCGCTGTATACATGGCAGGATGGCAGAGGAGATTTAGTATGTGCTGATATCCAGAAGAAACAACCAGTAGTGGATTCTGAGGGCGTGGGAAATACAGATACTGAAAGCAAAGTGGTAGACAATTCAGAGATGGGTGATTCTGGAAATATAGATAGCGGAAACAAAGTGGCAGATAACGCAGAGACTGGCGAATCAGGAAATGTTTGTATGACATATGCCGCTGAATTATCTAAAATAACCGGCTATCATATGGCATCCGGATTCGGACTGACAACCAATTATTACAATACAAAACACGGACTTGTTCCGGAAGAAGCAAAGTCATTTTGCACGATTCCGGATTATGTTGCAATGTCTCTGGCAGGTGAGAAGAGACCGAAGATGCATCAGACAATGGCGGCAAGTCTCGGACTTTATAATATGAAAGCCGGAGATTTTGACCGTACGGCAGCAGAAAAAGCCGGTATGAACCCGGAATTACTGCCGGAAGTAGCAACAACAAGCACGACATGCGGAGCTTATGCAGCAGATATGGAGAAATATCCGGCATATGCGGGGAAAACAATCCCGGTCGCAGTTGCATTTGGAGATAACCAGGCAAGTTTCTTAGGTTCTGTTAATCAAGACTGTAAAGTATTGTTAAATGTAGGAACCGGCGGACAGGTATCTGTTTACAGCGAAGAGTTGATAAAAGCAGATGGAATCGAGTGCCGCCCATATTTGAAAGGTTCCTATCTGATGGCAGGCTCTTCTTTGTGTGGTGGATATTCCTATAATCTTGTGAAACGATTTTTTGAGGAAATCTATGCACTGGCAGGCGTAGGCTGCCCGAAAGATATTTACAGTATCATGAATCGGATCGCAGGAGAAGCTGCAGAAAAAGAGAAAACACTGACGGTCGATACAAGATTCAACGGAAGTCGAGAGAATCCGGCGCTGACAGGAAGTATTACCGGGCTGACAGTAGATACCTTCCATCCGGGAGATCTGGCGTACGGTGTACTTCGAGGACTGTGCGAAGAGCTGTATCAGTTTTATAATGTACTGCCGGAGAATCTGAAAGATG
>ERZ857750.4036-NODE-4036-length-11393-cov-8.360116_pt1 | contig 11393 bp, 7 predicted proteins | sample MGYA00519915_ERZ857750 | MGnify/ENA primary metagenome ERZ857750 (study PRJEB31778, sample SAMEA3449358) | human gut metagenome | biome: human gut; feature: human-associated habitat; material: faeces | place: United Kingdom | collected 2010/2012 ... | reverse complement strand
CGGCTATGTTGACCGATTCAGGGATGTTTTTCGATTCCAGAGAGGAGTTGAAGGTTGGGCATTTCTTCTGACATCTGTGGAAGAAGACATGGAGACTCAGACAAAAGCCTTTATTGAGGGGCTGAAAGCAGTGATCGCACCTTTTGACACATTGACCTGGTTTGGCGGTATCGGTAGTGAGGTGGCGCGAATCCGTGAACTGCGATATTCATTCCGGGAGGCGGATAAGGCATTTGCCGGCCGTTTTGTGCAGGAACCGAATCAGATCATATCGGTTGAACAACTGAACTTTGAACAGCAGGACAATGAATTTGATGCCAATATTTTTGGTGAGATCAACCAGTTTAATCAAATTATTACCCGTTTCCTAAGCAATGGTTCTCTGGAGGAAGTGGAGAGTTTTGTCGGGGCATTATTTACGGAAATATCAGAGGATCATTTCCGATCGCTGATGATCAGGCAATATATTATCATGGACATTTATGCAACGGTTCTGACTTTCTGCAAGAAGCTGAGGAAAGATGCCGGAGTTGAAGGTGAAGTGTATGGTCAGTGGGAAGGTATCCGGGAGAATGAGGAAATCCTGAAGCTGGCCGTGACAACAGCAGAGTCAGTAGATGACATTAAAGATTACATCGGGACGCTGTTGGATCATGCCATTGAACTGCGCAATACAGTCGGCGGAAGACGGTATTCGGACATTATCCAGACAGCGAAGGAGCGGATTGAACAGGATTATATGACGGAAGACATTTCGTTGAATTCCGTTGCGGCGGAAGTCTGCATGAGTCCAAGCTATTTCAGTTCCGTTTTCAGTAAGGAAATGGGCAAAACATTCATTGAGTATCTGACGGAAGTCCGCATGGAGAAGGCGAAACAGTATCTGGCCTGTTCATCTATGAAAACATCGGAGATCAGCTATAAAGTGGGCTACAAAGACCCGCATTATTTCAGCTATATTTTCAAGAAGACCCAGGGCTGCACGCCGAAAGAATACAGGGCAGCAAGAAAGGGGTAAAGGATGTTTGGATATAAGAAGCTTTCCCTGAACCGCAAGATTATGATGATCGCTGCGGCGGCTATTGTACCGATGATCTGTCTTGTCTGTTATCTGCTTTGGACAATTTCCTATACGACTGGTGCGTATGCGGACATCACCAATAATGTGGCAAAGGCCAATGAATATGTCCGGGATTTCAAGGAACGGATCGACTACACCACTTACCTGGCGGTCATCAACAACAAGAAGATTGATGAGCTGGATGTGGGGACCGTGACGGTTAATGGTATTTTGACGGTGGATCCCTATGCCTATATCGATGAACTGAAAAGCGTCTGCAATGATCTGGCGCATTCTGCAACGGTTGAACTGAACAGAAGTCAGATGGTTCGCCTGAAGAATACATTGAATACACTGTCAAATTGTATTCATGAGCTGGAGAACAATATTGGCCGGGAGAATTCCTATGATCAGAATATGGCCACACTGGATAATGATGTTTATGCACTGACATCTCTGGTGCAGTCATGTATCCGTGACTATATTTATGCAGAAACGCTGAATTTCGATCAGATCAAAGCACAGCTGGATGAGAATAATCGGACAATTTTCTGTTTTACGATTCTGGCGTCGCTTCTTGTTGTTATTCTGACGGTAGGACTTTCTGTCAGGGCGGCTCGAAATATTACCGGTCCGATACGCAATCTTTGCATGTTAACCTGCAAAGTAGCCGGCGGTGATTTTACGGCACAGACGAAGGATGTGGAGTCAGGGGATGAAATTGCGCTGCTTATGGATAATTTCAACGATATGACCAAGGAGATCGGTCAGCTGGTGGAAGATATGAAGCGCAACCATGAGACACTGCGGCTGAGCGAGACGAAGCTTCTGCAGGCGCAGATCAACCCGCATTTCCTGTACAATACGTTGGATACAGCTGTATGGCTGGCGGAGGCGAAGCAGAACGATCAGGTAATCCGACTTCTGACTTATCTGTCTGATTTCTTCCGGACATCTTTGAGCAATGGGCAGAGTTTTATTACAATCCAGGAGGAACAGCGGCATATTGAAAGTTATCTGAAGATCCAGCAGTTTCGTTACCAGGATACGCTGGCTTACAACATTGATATAGACAAGGCGTTATATAATTTTACAATCCCGAAGCTGCTTCTTCAGCCGTTAGTTGAGAATGCCCTGGTTCACGGGATCCGCGGCAAGCGGGGGAAAGGAACGATTTCTGTGACCGGTCGCCTGGAAGGGGATAATATTGTCTTCTGTGTGACGGATGACGGTGTAGGCATGGATGAAGAAAAACTGTATAATCTCAGGAAGGCTTCCGTGGACGGAAGTACCCAGTCGGCCAATATAGCGGCCTTTGGTGTGGGCAACGTCAATGAGCGGATTCATATTTATTATGGTGAAAATTATGGTTTATTTTTCAAAAGTCAACCGGATGTGGGCACCACAGCAAGGATTGTGATACCAACCAGAAATGTTTCATAAAAAAATATACTTTTATCATAAAAAAGTACACTTTTTTTGAATGGGTCAAAACATTCACAAAAAGTTCAAAAAATATTAACCTAAAAAAAAGAATCCTCTGTTTCCAAAATTATGGGAATAAGGTATGCTTTTCATATAAGATACTTATTGTTTCATAACTAGGAGGAGAAGAGTTTATGAAGAAGAGATTTTTAGGGGTATTATTGTCAGTAGCTATGGTTGCTGCAGTATTAGCAGGCTGTGGCTCATCAGGTGCTAAAGAAACAGCAGCACCTGCAGGCAGCGAAACAGAAGCTGCAAGCGAAGCAGCATCTGGTGAAACAGAAGCTGCAGGTAACACAGGTGACGTGATCACAGTTGGTTTTTCACAGGTTGGTGCAGAATCTGACTGGCGTACAGCTAACTCAGAATCTATGAAATCTACATTCAGCACAGAAAACGGTTACAACTTAATTTTCGATGATGCTCAGCAGAAACAGGAGAATCAGATCGCAGCAATCCGTAACTTCATCCAGCAGGAAGTTGATTACATTGTTCTTGCACCTGTAACAGAATCCGGTTGGGATACAGTTCTTCAGGAAGCTAAAGATGCAGAAATCCCGGTTATCATCGTTGACCGTATGGTAGACGTTTCTGATGACAGCCTTTACACAGCTTGGGTTGGTTCAAACTTCAAACTGGAAGGTCAGAAAGCTTGCGAATGGTTAAAACAGTACGCAGCAGCTAAGAACATGAGTGAAGTTAACATCGTAGATATCCAGGGTACAATCGGCGCATCCGCTCAGATCGGACGTACAGAAGCCCTCAACGAAGCAGTAGAAGCTAATGGCTGGAATCTGTTAGCTCAGCAGACAGGTGAATTCACACAGGCTAAAGGACAGGAAGTTATGGAATCTATGCTGAAACAGTATGACAACATCAACGTTGTATACTGCGAGAACGATAATGAAGCATTTGGTGCAATCGAAGCTATCAAAGCAGCTGGTAAGACAGTTGGTCCTGACGGTGACATCCTTGTAATGTCCTTTGATACAACAAAACAGGGTATTACAGATACATTATCAGGTGATATCATTGTTAACACAGAGTGTAATCCTCTTCACGGCCCACGTGTAGAACAGATTATCAAACAGCTTCAGGCTGGCGAAACACCAGAGAAACAGGCATATGTAGAAGAAGGTATCTACGCTCATGGTTCTGATGTAGCATCCGTTTCAATCGACGGTACAGATTATGAAGTTACAGAAGTAACACAGGACGTTGTAGACGCTCGTGCATACTAAAATTTATAGGAATTAATTTTCCGGGAACATAATGATTGGCGTGGTAGAAAGAGGCAGAAGCCTGGAATGGTGCCACGCCAATTTTGTGCTTATACGTTACATGTCAACTTACCCGAAATGGGAGAGATTTTAGAGAGAGAATTTGAAAGCAGGTGAATGCTATATGTCCAATGATGTTGTTTTAAGTATGAGAGATATCTCGAAAACATTTCCGGGTGTCAAAGCATTGCAGCATGTAGATTTTACGCTTCGCAAAGGTGAAATCCATGCGTTAATGGGAGAGAACGGAGCCGGCAAGTCCACACTGATCAAGGTGCTTACCGGAGTACATAGTTTAGACGGCGGTGAGATCAGAATAGCGGGTTCTGATGCACCGATTATCAATAAATCCCCGCAGGATGCCCAGAGCCACGGTATCAGTACCGTGTATCAGGAAGTTAATCTTTGTCCGAATCTGTCAGTGGCGGAGAACCTTTTTATCGGACGTGAGCCGAGAAAGTTTGGTCTTATTGACTGGCATACAATGAATAAGAAAGCAACAGAGCTCTTGAAGAGTCTGGATATTGATGCAAGAGCAACTGATAAATTAGAGGAATGTTCTCTGGCGAAGCAGCAGATGATTGCCATTGCCAGAGCGGTAGATATGAAGTGCCAGGTTCTGATTCTGGATGAACCGACATCTTCTCTGGATGATGAAGAAGTTGAGAAACTTTTCGTATTGATGAGACGTCTTCAAAAAGAAGGCGTTGGTATTATCTTTGTTACGCATTTCCTTGAGCAGGTATATGCGGTCTGTGACCGGATTACTGTTCTTCGAAATGGTACACTGGTTGGAGAGTATCCTGTAAAGGAACTGCCTAGAGTAGAACTGGTTGCCAAGATGATGGGCAAGAACTTTGATGATCTGGCAGATATCAAGGGAGATCATAAAGTACTTGAGAAGTTTGAACCGGTTATCGAAGCTGAACAGGTTGGAAGAAAAGGCAGTATCAAACCGTTTGATTTTGCTGTCAACAAAGGTGAGGTTGTGGGCCTGACAGGACTTCTGGGTTCCGGACGTTCCGAACTGGTGCGTGCCATTTACGGTGCGGACAAGCCGGATACAGGTAAGATCAAGGTCAACGGCAAGGAAGTGAAGATCAATTCTCCGCTGGATGCCATGAAACAGGGTATGGCTTATCTGCCTGAGGACAGAAAGAAAGATGGTATCCTTGCTGATCTGTCTGTACGTGAGAACATCATTATCGCACTTCAGGCGAAGAGAGGCATGTTCCATCCGATGAGCAGAAAAGAGATGGAGGAAGCCGCAGACAAATATATCGATATGCTGCAGATTAAGACAGCCAGCAGAGAGACACCGATCAAGAGTCTTTCCGGCGGTAACCAGCAGAAGGTGATTATCGGCAGATGGCTTCTGACCAATCCGGATTATCTGATTCTGGATGAGCCGACACGAGGTATCGATATCGGTACAAAGACTGAGATCCAGAAACTGGTGCTTGACCTGGCCGACCAGGGCATGGCCGTTACATTTATTTCTTCCGAAGTTGAGGAAATGCTTCGTACATGTTCACGTATGGGTGTTCTCCGAGACGGCAAGAAGGTCGGCGAGATTTCCGGCGACCAGCTGACACAGGAAGGCGTTATGAAAGCAATAGCAGGAGGTGACAGCAATGAATAAGAATTCGATTAAGAAAATAACATCCATGCGCTTGTTTTTGCCAATCGTATGTCTGGTTGCTGTTTTATTAGTGAATTTGATTACGACACCGGGATTCTTCAAGATTTCCATTAATAATGGTGTTTTATATGGTTACATTGTGGACGTTGTCAACCGTGCATCCGAGCTGGTTATTCTGGCTGTCGGTATGACACTGGTTACGGCTGCTTCCGGCGGTCAGGATATCAGTGTTGGTGCAGTTATGGCGGTTGCAGCAGCTGTATGCTGTCAGATCTTATCTGGTGGTGCATCTTCCGTAACTGAATATCAGAGTTCTCTGATCATTGCAGTTATTGCAGCACTTCTTGCAGCAGCACTCTGCGGAGCATTTAACGGATTTCTGGTAGCGAAGCTGAATATCCAGCCGATGGTAGCAACGTTGATCCTTTATACTGCAGGACGAGGTATCGCACAGCTTGTTACAAATGGACAGATCACTTACATCCGTGTTCCATCTTTCCAGATGGCAGGTGGATATATCGGTAAATCTCCGGTTCCGACGCCTGTTCTTTTCGCAATCGTAACCGTAGTTATCGTAGCTTTGATTTTGAAAAAGACAGCTCTTGGACTTTATATTGAGAGTGTTGGTATCAATGGTAAAGCAGCACGACTGGTAGGTCTGAACTCTACCATGATTAAGTTCCTGACTTACGTGATCTGCGGTGTTCTTGCAGGAATCGCCGGACTGGTAGCATCCAGCCGTATCTATTCCGCAGATGCGAACAACATTGGTCTGAACCTTGAGATGGATGCCATCCTGGCAGTTGCACTTGGCGGTAACTTCCTTGGCGGTGGTAAATTCAGCCTGATCGGTTCTGTAATCGGAGCTTATACAATCCAGGCACTGACAACAACTCTGTATGCGATGAATGTAAAAGCCGATCAGCTTCCTGTTTATAAGGCAATCGTTGTTATCATCATTGTAACCTTACAGAGTGATGTATTTAAGAAATTCGTTGCAAATCACAGAAGCAAAAAAGTTTCCGTTGCAGCAGAGGGAGGTCAGAAATAATGAAACAGAAAAAGAAAATGACAAGTACCGGATTTCTGCTGTTGATCACGATCGTTCTGTTCTTCGTTATGTATGCAGCAGGTATGGTGATCTTTGCAGATAAAGGTTTTGCCAAACCGCAGATGTTTCTGAATCTTTTTGTATCAAATGCAGGTCTTCTCGTTATTTCCTGTGGCCTGACGATCGTTATGATCACCGGTGGTATTGATATCTCCGTTGGTTCTGTAACAGCACTTGTCTGCATGGTAATGGCAGACCTTATGGAAAACAAAGGCGTGAGTGCATATGTGGCAGTTCTTGCAGCACTTCTGATCGGCCTTGCTTTTGGTATCGTACAGGGATTCCTGGTAACTTACATGGGAATCCAGCCATTTATTGTAACACTTGCCGGCATGTTCTTCGGACGTGGTATGACAGCAATCATCAGTACAGACATGATCTCCATCAAAAATGAAGTATTCCTGAAATGGGCAAACTACCGTTTCTACATGCCATTTGGTTCTACAAACAAAAAAGGTAAATTTATCCCGGCATACATTCCGCCGACAGTAGTGATCGCAATTATCGTAGTTCTCATTATTGCAGTGCTTCTGAAATATTTCAAATTCGGCCGTAAACTGTATGCGATCGGTGGAAACAGACAGAGTGCCCTGATGATGGGTCTTGATGTCAAAAAGACAATGTTCCGTGCCTATGTACTGGATGGCTTTCTTGCAGGACTTGGCGGATTCCTTTTCTGCCTCAACAGCTGCGCCGGTTTCGTAGAGCAGGCAAAAGGTCTTGAGATGGATGCAATTTCTTCAGCCGTTATCGGTGGAACACTTCTTTCCGGTGGTGTTGGTACCCCGATCGGTTCCTTGTTTGGTGTGCTGATCAAAGGAACGATTTCCAGTCTGATCACAGCACAGGGTACTTTATCAAGCTGGTGGGTACGAATCGTACTTTCCGCACTGCTTTGCTTCTTCATCGTGATCCAGTCTGTACTGGCATCTGCAAAGAAGAAAAAATGATCAAAGAAAAATATATGGAGGTTTTTTGTTATGGTTACAGGTAGAAATTATAAGTTCTGGTTTTGCACAGGCTCACAGGATCTTTATGGAGATGAATGCTTAAGAAAAGTTGCAGAACACTCAAGAATTATTGTTGAGGAACTGAACAAATCAGGCGTTCTTCCTTTTGAACTGGTGTGGAAACCAACATTGATCACAAATGAGCTGATCCGTAAGACTTTTAATGAGGCTAATGCAGACGATGAATGTGCAGGTGTGATCACTTGGATGCATACATTTTCTCCTGCAAAATCCTGGATCCTTGGACTGAAGGAATACAGAAAACCATTGTGCCATCTGCATACACAGTTTAACCAGGAAATACCATATGACACAATTGATATGGATTTCATGAATGAAAACCAGTCTGCTCATGGTGGAAGAGAGTATGGTCATATCGTTACCCGCATGGGAATCGAGAGAAAAGTTATCGTCGGACACTGGGCTGATAAGAAGGTTCAGGAGAGACTGGCATCTTGGATGCGTACCGCAGTCGGCATCATGGAAAGTAGCCATATCCGTGTCTGCCGTGTTGCGGATAACATGAGAAATGTAGCTGTTACCGAGGGCGATAAAGTAGAGGCACAGATCAAATTCGGATGGGAAGTGGATGCTTATCCGGTCAATGAAGTATGCGATTATGTGAAGGATGTTTCAAAAGGAGATATTGATGTTTTAGTCGAAGAATATTATAATAAATATGACATTCTTTTTGAGGGCAGAGACCCGGAAGAATTCAAACGTCATGTAGCAGTACAGGCAGCAATTGAAATCGGATTTGAGAGATTCCTGGAGGAGAAAAACTACCAGGCAGTTGTTACTCATTTCGGTGATCTTGGTGGTTTACAGCAGCTTCCGGGACTGGCAATGCAGCGTCTGATGGAGAAGGGATATGGTTTCGGCGCTGAGGGTGACTGGAAGACAGCAGCAATGGTCCGTCTGATGAAGATTATGACTGCAGGGGTGAAGGATGCGAAGGGAACTTCTTTCATGGAGGATTATACATACAATCTTGTTCCGGGTAAGGAAGGCATTCTTCAGTCACATATGCTGGAAGTATGCCCGACGATCGCTGACGGTAAGATTGGCATCAAAGTATGCCCGCTTTCCATGGGTGACAGAGAAGATCCGGCAAGACTTGTATTTACATCCAAGACTGGTCCGGCAATCGCTACTTCTCTGGTAGATCTGGGAGATAGATTCCGTCTGATCATCAATGATGTTGAGTGTAAGAAAGTAGAGAAACCGATGCCGAAACTTCCGGTAGGGAGCGCGTTCTGGACTCCGCAGCCGGATCTGGCAACAGGAGCAGAGGCATGGATTCTTGCAGGTGGCGCTCATCATACGGCATTTTCCTATGATCTGACTGCTGAACAGATGGGTGACTGGGCAGCAGCAATGGGAATCGAAGCTGTCTACATTGACAAAGATACAACCATCCGCAATTTTAAGAATGAACTGAGATGGAATGAGGTCGCGTTCAGAAAATAAAAGGCGGATGTGGTAAACACAGAAGTCGGGAGGATTTACAATGAGTGTAAACGAAGCAAAGACAGCTATTTTAAACAACAAAACAGCACTTGGAATAGAGTTCGGATCTACCAGAATCAAAGCAGTTCTGGTAGATGACAAATATGATCCGATCGCATCCGGAAGTTATGAGTGGGAAAACCGTTACGAAAACGGTGTGTGGACTTACTCTCTGGATGACATTCATAAGGGATTACAGGGAAGTTACAGCGACCTGGTGAAGGACGTACAGGAGAAATACGGTGTGGAGCTTACCAGTGTCGGTGCGCTTGGAATCAGTGCCATGATGCATGGTTACATGCCATTTGATAAAGATGGAAAACTTCTGGTTCCGTTCCGTACCTGGAGAAATAATATTACAGGTGAAGCATCTGAGAAACTGATGGAACTTTTCCAGTATAACATTCCACAGAGATGGAGCATCGCACATCTGTATCAGGCAATCCTGAACGGAGAAGAGCATGTAAAAGACATTGATTATATGTGTACACTGGAAGCTTATGTACATCGCATGCTGACAGGAAAGCGTGTTCTTGGTATCGGTGATGCAGCAGGAATGTTCCCTGTTGATTCGGAGAAAAAAGATTACAACCAGGAAATGGTTGAGAAATTTGATAAACTGGTAGAGCCTTATGGATTCCCATGGAAGCTCCGTGATATCATGCCGGAAGTCATGGTGGCAGGACAGGATGCCGGTATTCTGACAGAAGAGGGAGCGAAGTTCCTTGATCCGACAGGCAAACTCAAAGCAGGTATTCCGATGTGCCCGCCGGAAGGTGATGCAGGAACCGGTATGGTAGCAACCAACAGCGTGAAACAGCGCACAGGAAATGTATCCGCAGGTACTTCTGTATTTGCGATGATCGTCCTGGAAAAAGCACTTTCTAAACCATACAAAGAGATTGATATGGTAACGACACCGGCTGGCGATGCGGTTGCCATGGCGCATTCCAACAACTGTACTTCTGATCTGAATGCATGGGTGAATGTATTTAAGGAATTTGCAGAGGCAATGGGAATGGAAGTGGATATGAACAAATTGTTCGGAACTCTTTACAATAAAGCACTGGAAGGTGATCCGGACTGTGGCGGACTTCTGTCCTACTGCTATTTCTCCGGAGAGCATATGACGGGATTTGAAGAAGGCCGTCCGTTATTTGTCCGTTCCCCTGAGAGCAAATTTACACTTGCAAACTTTATGAGAACTAATCTTTACACCTGCCTTGGAGCTATGCGCGTAGGATTAAATATCCTGATTGATCAGGAGCATGTCAAGATTGACAGACTTCTGGGCCACGGCGGACTGTTCAAGACCAAGGGTGTCGGACAGCAGATCCTTGCGGATGCAGTGAATGCACCGGTATCTGTTATGTCAACTGCAGGTGAAGGTGGTGCATGGGGTATTGCGCTTCTTGCTGCTTATCTTGTTGATAAGAAAGACGGAGAGACTCTGGATGAGTTCCTGGATAACTGTGTATTTGCCGGAAATGAAGGAAGTACTCTTGATCCGGAACCGGAAGGAGTTAAGGGATTCAACGAATTTATGGACAAATATCTTAAAGGACTGCCGATTGAAAGAGCAGCGGTGGAATCTAAGATCTGGTAAGAAATGATAGGACTGCAGGGTACTGTGTATGAAATGCACAGTGCCCTTGAGTTATATAAAAAGAACTGCGTAAAGGAGAAAAAGTATGCTTGAGAAATTAAAAGAAGAAGTATATAGGGCAAATATGGACCTGCCAAAATATGGGCTGGTAACATTTACCTGGGGAAATGTCAGCGGAATCGACCGTGAAAAAGGTCTTTTTGTTATTAAACCGAGTGGCGTGGAATATGATAAGCTGAAACCGGAAGATATGGTTGTTGTAGATCTTCAGGGAAATAAAGTAGAGGGAGAATACAATCCGTCTTCTGATACTCCGACGCATGTGGTTCTTTATAATGAGTTCCCGAATATCGGAGGAATCGTACATACGCATTCTGAATGGGCAACGAGCTGGGCACAGGCAGGAAGAGCTATCCCGTGTTATGGAACAACGCATGCGGATTATATTTATGGAGAAGTTCCATGTGTCCGAAATCTGACAAAAGAAGAGATTGAAGAGGCATATGAGAAAAATACGGGTGTTCTGATCGCAGATTATTTCCGTAAACTGGATTATGAAGCTGTTCCGGCAGTACTTTGCAAGAACCACGGACCGTTTACCTGGGGCAAAGATGCGCATGAGGCAGTGCACAATGCAGTTGTACTTGAGGAAGTTGCAAAGATGGCATGCCGCTGTGAACTGATCAATCC
>ERZ857750.4023-NODE-4023-length-11409-cov-6.596882_pt1 | contig 11409 bp, 11 predicted proteins | sample MGYA00519915_ERZ857750 | MGnify/ENA primary metagenome ERZ857750 (study PRJEB31778, sample SAMEA3449358) | human gut metagenome | biome: human gut; feature: human-associated habitat; material: faeces | place: United Kingdom | collected 2010/2012 ... | reverse complement strand
TATTATTTGATTTTAAGGTTGGATTTAAAAACAAAGCGTGTTGAACTTGTCAAAAAAACCCGAAAAATGAATGTTGATATTAAAGATAATAATATCGAATGGAATCCTCAGGTCGAGACTATTGAAAGGATTATAGCAGAACCGTTTGTACAGAAGTATATGGAATTTTTTGATATACAAACCATGGCGGCACGGCTTCATAATAAAGAATCTATGTCTTCCGAATTCAAATTGAAGGAAGGATCATGGTTTCTTTCTATGGTAGTTCCTCAGAATTATGATAAAAATGGAAATGTCACATCAGTATTGATTGCGAATCGAGATGTGACAGATGAAAAAATGCGGGAATTAAGACAAGAGGAGGAATTGCGGGAAGCTAAATTAAAAGCAGAATGTGCAAATAAAGCAAAATCGTCATTTCTGTTCAATATGTCACATGACATCCGTACTCCTATGAATGCAATCATTGGTTATGCCGAACTGGCATCCAGACATTTGCAGGAAACAGAAAAACTTGGCAGATATCTTGAAAAAATTCAAATATGCGGAAAAGAACTTTTATCGATGCTTGGTAATGTTCTGGATCTTGCAAGAATTGAAAATAATAAAGTCGAAATGGAATACACTGTTTCGAATGTTCATGAGTGCTTTGAAAATTGTATCATTATGTTCCAGCAACAGGCAGAAAGTAAAAATCAGACTCTCTCTCTGACAGAACAAATCATGTATCCGTATGTATATATGGATGCACCACATCTGTCAGAAGTCTGTCTTAATATTATAAGCAATGCGATAAAGTATACAAATACAGGAGGTGCTATATCCTGTAATGTTGTACAGAAATCTTGTGAAAAAGAAGACTGGTGCAATATGATCATTACCATTACCGATAATGGAATTGGTATGTCTGAAGAATTCCAAAAGCGTATTTTTGAAACTTTTGAAAGAGAACGTAACACTACATCCAGTCATATTGAGGGCAGTGGCATCGGAATGGGCATTACGAAAAAGCTTGTAGAGCTCATGGATGGCACAATAGAAGTGAAAAGTAAGCAGGGTAAAGGTTCCACATTTACAGTAACTATTCCTTGCAGAAAAGCGTCAGAAGCCGATTCTCTGGTGAAGAAAAATAGTAATCTGTGCGAGAAAAAATGCTTGAACGGTGTTCGAATCTTATTAGTCGAAGATAATGAGATCAATACAGAAATCGCAACGGAACTATTGACGGAAGAAGGATGTATTGTTGAGACCGCCAATGATGGTGTTGCATGCGTCGATATGATTGAAAAAGCTGATGCTGATTATTACAAGATGATCCTTATGGATATCCAGATGCCGATTATGAATGGATATGACGCTACATTAACTATCCGAAAGATGAAGGATACGAAAAAAGCCAGTATCCCAATTATTGCGATGACTGCCAATGCTTTCGCAGAAGATATACAAAAGGTTCTTTCTGTTGGAATGAATGCTCATGTTGCAAAGCCTGTTGATATGAACATTCTTGTGCCAACAATGATGAAATATTTATAATAGACAGCTTCAATGAAAAATGTACAATATAATACAAAAAAGATTCGTCGGCAAATCAGTCGAAAGGCTGAGACGCAAAGCTATAGGGTCTGTAAAATGACAGCCAGTTGCAACGTTTAGGATGCATTGTCGGAAAGGGCAGTGCATTTTTCCTTTAGATGTTACCACGATTGGCAAGTCGGGCATGTATTTTGCAATAAATAAAGAGCGCAGCGATATCAAGATGGAACTGGATTATGCTATGCATCAGCTGGATCAGGATAGTCCTTTTTTTAAGGCAGACCTATATAAGAAGTATTTTACGCTTGATTATAATCAGAGTCTTACAGGCGGAGAAAAATCCTGGCTGGAAGAGTATTCAGTGTGTGGACAGAATAATGGAAATGCCGGCAGGAACATATGATATGATCCTCATGGATATTCAGATGCCGAAAATGAACGGTTATAAAGCAACACAGACAATCAGGCATTTGCCGGATAAGGATAAAGCGTGTATACCGATCATTGCAATGACAGCAAATGCATTCGAAGAAGATAAGAGAGAGGCTATTGCAGCTGGAATGAATGCTCATATCGCAAAGCCAATCCAGGTTGATAACATGCTGCCGATATTATCGGAAATCATAAGGCAACAAGAAAAGTAAATGAGCTGACGATTATAGTAATAGCGAGGACTTGAAAGCCCTCGCTATTACTATGCATCTTCAGTAAATGAATTATTTCTGGTCCAGTACGGACTGAATCTGCTTCATCAGCTGATCGTAGTTTGACTGATCATCGATTCCGCCCATGAAAGGTTCGCCAATGATATTTCCGTCTTTATCTACGAGAACTGTTGTCGGGAATGCCATAATGTTTCCTGCATATTTTCCGACGGTTGAATCGGAATCGAAAGTCAGGTTTTTGTAGGAAGCTCCCTGGGCCTTCAGGATTTCTTTCGCTTCTTTGATTCCATCCTGATTATCATCTAATGTATCTGTATTGATACCAACAACTTCGCCGCCCATTTCTTTGAGTTTCTCATTTAATTCATTCAGCTTAGAGAGCTCTCCGACACATGGCTTGCATCCACTGAACCAGAAATTTACAACTGTAACTTTATTTTTAGCGAAAAGACTGTCATCTACATCGTTTCCATCCAGATCTTTTCCTTTGAAACCTTTGAATACAGCTGTGGATTCGTCTGATTTGGAGGAAGAGCTGTCAGAGGAATCGGATGCAGCAATCTCTTTCTCAAGCTTGGCAATTTCTTCTTCAATTCCGCGGATTGTCTCGATGTCTTTGCACAGAGTTTTATATTCTTCTTCAGAGAAAGAGTCTTTGTTAGATTCCACTGTGCTTGCGAGGGAATCAGCATAGTTTTCGCTCATGGCATCACCGGCAGCGTTCTTGTTCATAAGACCAAAGGCTTTGTCCCATGCATCTTTGTGATCAGCAAAAAGCTGGTTTTCCTGCTGGTAAAGGTCATCACGTTTTTCGTTCAGCTCGTCTGCGCTGCCCGTTTCTGTTGTGGAAGAAGATTCCTGTTTTGTGTTTGTATTGTCTGTTGTGGAAGAAGATTCCTGTTTTGTATTTGTATTGTCTGTTGTGGAGGAATTTCCGCAGCCTGTAAACGCAAAAAGTACAGAAATGGCAAGGGATGCAGCAATTACCTTTTTTAATTTCATTGAGTTTGTTCTAAGTGTTTTGTTTTTCATGATTTTAAATCTCCTTTAAATTACGTTTTATTAGTTTTTATTTTCAGCCTGTTTCTTAGTTGAAAATCCGTAATGATAGCAGATTGCATCAGTCGGACAGGCTTTCATACATTCTCCGCATCGGATACACTCCGGATGGTTTGGTGTGTCTACTACATTGACATCCATCTTACAGACACGACTACATTTCTGGCAGCCAACACATTTCTCATGATCAACCTGAATCTTAAGAAAAGATACCTTGTTAAACAGTGAGTAAATAGCACCCAGCGGGCAGATCCATTTACAAAATGGACGGTAAAACAAGATGCTCAGGATGATGAAAAGCGCAAGGATTGTGAACTTAAATGTAAATAAATGTCCGAGTGCGGCACGGATTCCTGAGTTGGCAAGTGCCAGCGGAATTGCGCCTTCAAGTACGCCCTGTGGGCAAATGTATTTGCAGAAGAAAGGATCTCCCATACCAAGTGAATTGGTTACAAATGCCGGAAGTAGTATAACAAAGACGACCAGAATCACATATTTCAGATACCGCAGAGGCTTCAGTTTTGCGGTGGAAAGTTTCTTGCCCGGAATCTTATGCAGCAGATCCTGGAACCATCCAAACGGACAGAGGAATCCACAGATAAACCGTCCTAACAGAACACCTAACAGGATGAAAAATCCGGTGATGTAGTAGGTAAATTTGAATTTTGAAGAACCGACCACGGCTTGAAAAGCTCCAATCGGACAGGCACCTGTGGCGGCAGGACAAGAGTAACAGTTTAGTCCCGGGACGCACATTGTTTTTACATTTCCCTGATAAATTTTCCCTTTAAACAGATTCGGGATGTGAATGTTGGTCAGCAGTGTAGCAGCTGCCTGAATCCATCCGCGGAAGCGGGCCAGAAAGTTTTTGTTTGATTTCATTTTCTTATCCAATTCCGACACACTCCATACATAATTTTATTGCTTTACTGAGTACAACTGCAGCTTCTCCACGGAAAATTCCAACAAGAAAAAATACCATACCGGCTGCAAGTAAAAAAACTTGTGTTGCTTTTTCTGATTTCATTCAAATACCTCTTGTTACTGTAAGTAGTAACTGTTCCTTTCAATGTTATTGCTCTTTAAGCGTCTTATTGACCGTTCAATGGTTACATTATATAATATAGAATGTAAATTTCCTGTTAAGAAAATGGAGAAAAGTAAATTGAGATTATTAGTTGTTGAAGATGAGAAGAAATTATGTGATATGATTGCGAAAAGTCTGCACCTGGCAGGCTATGAGGTGGATACGTGTAATGACGGAGAGCAGGCACTGGATATGATCTATGCGGAAATGTATGATCTGATTGTGCTTGATCTTAATCTGCCCGGGTTGGATGGAATGGAGATTCTTCGGGAGCTTCGCAAAGAAAATGAAGAGACAAAAGTGTTGATCCTGTCTGCGAGAAGTCAGATTGCAGATAAGGTTGAGGGATTGGATTCCGGTGCAAATGATTATATGGAAAAACCATTTCATTTGCAGGAGCTGGAAGCTCGCGTGAGAAGCCTGACAAGAAGAAAATTTGTACAAAAAAATATCTGCCTGGAATGTGGAAAACTTCGATTTGATACGAGAGAAAGGGTTGCCTATGCAGAAGATAACCCGGTTACGTTGACGAGAAAAGAAAATGGAATTTTAGAATATCTCCTTTTAAATCAAGGAAGACCGGTCAGTCAGGAAGAATTGATTGAGCATGTCTGGGATTCTTCTGTGGACAGTTTCAGTGGTTCAATCCGAGTGCATATGTCTTCTTTGAGAAAAAAACTGAAAGCAGGACTCGGATATGATCCAATCGTGAATAAAATCGGTGAGGGCTATAAGATAGGGGGAGATAGCAGAGCATGAAAAAAATATCACTCCAGTGGAAATTAACATTTCTTACAACAGTGTTGATCACCATATTATGCGGATGTCTTACATTTTTCTTATATAAAAACGGCGTCTATTATTTCGATACGCTTCAGGAGTCTATCACGGATCAGAGCACAGCGCCGGAAGCGGTGTACATTGATATTCCGGATGACGAGTGGGATGACTTTGTGGCACAGTTTTCCATGAAGGTTTATAACTCCAAATCAGACTATAGAAGCAGAAGCCTTCTGATTACTGCTATTGTAGCGTTGTTTGGCGGCGCAGTGACGTATTTTATCAGTGGACGGGCATTGAAACCACTCAAGGAATTTTCAGAGACAGTGGAAAAAGTTCAGGCACAGAATCTGACAGATTATATAATCGAAGAGAATAAGATTGCAGAGTTGGACAGACTTCGCATATCTTACAATAAAATGCTTATGCGGCTTTCAGAATCATTTGAGACGCAGCGTCAGTTTACGGGAAATGCAGCTCATGAATTTCGTACGCCACTGGCCTTAATCCAGGCACAACTGGATCTATACCATACAACAGAACATCCAGAGAGTACAACAGCGGCAGAAGAGACAATTCAGATGGTAACGGAACAGAATGAACGTCTTAGCAAGTTGGTCAGAACGCTTTTGGATATGAGCGAATTACAGACGGTAGCGCGAAATGACAAAATTGAGATCCATAGTCTGATTGAGGAAGTACTGACAGATCTGGAACCGCTGGCACAGGAAAAGAAGGTTGAACTGATACAGAAGTCACAGGGAGCAGGAGAAAAGGCAGATGAAGAATTATTTTTGACAGGAAGTGATATTCTGATTTACAGAATGCTATATAATCTTGTGGAAAATGCGATTAAATATAATCGGACCGATGGAACTGTTACAGTATCAGCAAAGAGGGAGAAGAACGAAGTTGTTCTGACGGTTTCGGATACAGGAAATGGAATTGATGAGGCATTCAGGGAGCAGATCTTTGAACCGTTCTTTCGGATAGATAAGTCAAGAAGCCGGGAGCTTGGAGGTGTGGGCCTTGGACTTGCGATGGTTCGAGAAGTTGTGAGGGTTCATGACGGGACGATTAAAGTTTATACAAATGAGCATGGTGGGACGACATTTGAAGTATGCGGCCTTGCCGAATATCGCGATAACGAGTGAAACTCGCAGAGCGTGTTTCACTCGTTATCGTGTGTTTTATCTCATTTATTCTGCACGTAATCCGGTAAGCTCTTCGAAAACCGGTAATTCATAACAAGGAATATAGATTCCATAGGTTTCTGTATTATGTACAACCTCAAGAATATAATAGGAATTACAATTGAGACAGCCAAACTTGTCAATTGACATATGATACGGTTTATATATTCCCTTATCATAAGGCTCCTCTTTATGCCATTCCTTAATAACTGTATGCTTTTTTACGGTACGAATAGATGAAAGAGAAGACAGCGGGAAAGCATATTTTCCGTTACAATTGGTTAAATACAGGTTTTCATTATCACGGTAAGCTTTAAATATCAGATTGGAAAACTGATGAACCTGAAGCCCTTTTTCTATCGCTTTTATTTTGCCGTTACGCTCAGTGTAGTAGCAAGACAGCACATCCACATTTTTAGCATTATCGGGTACAGCAAGCTCCGCCAATATGTCTTTCATGACACGATCATGGGTAGCCAGCGCGTGTTGATTTTCATCCGTATCTAAGACCTGATGGGATTTTACTTTTTCACAAATTGTTAATAGGACGAATAGAATAACGCAAATAGGAAGAAGCCAAAAAACCCAGGGTGCGTTGTGATATGCTTCGGCAAGGGAAACCCGTGCTCTCAATAGGGCGCTGACGCAGATAAAAGCGAGAAAGAGACATATGGATTTAATAATGCGCAGAAGTAAAGGCATTTTGGACTTTTGGATAATAACATCTTTTTGCTCGGTGGTTTTGGCCAAAGTCTGGGATAATATTTCAGATGGTTTCAGTATTAAAAATTCATTGCCGTTTAAGCGTTCGTTTTTGCGGTTGGTAGTTATATCAATACCTAAAAATGGTTTCATAAGCGAAATTCGCCTCCTATTCGTACTTCAAGTTAACAACATGTTCTAAAATAAGATAACCTGCTGAAGTTGATTTTCTGTTGCCCTAACTCAAAACAGGTAGATAATTTGATCCTGGCAGGTACAAAGCATAAAGCTTTGTACCTGCCAGGATATTTCTATTGGGGGCTATTTGGGGAATATGTTAGTTTATTGCAACAAAAATTTGGATAGTGCGCGTGTGAATGAATCAGATTTTTCCGGCGGCTTTCAAACCTGCCAGAACACGATCTGGTGTCAGTGGTGCTTCCTCGAAACGGACGCCGGTAGCGTCTTCCACAGCAGAGAAGATGGCCGGAAGTGTCGGGATGCAGCCGACTTCGCCAATACCTTTCATACCAAATGTGCCTTTCGGGTCGTTGCTTTCTACGAGAATAGAAATAATCTCCGGATGGTCATCAGCGGTTGGGAGCATATACTTGTGGAAGCCGGTATTATAGAAGCCTTTGCCTTCTTCGTAGGTCATTTCCTCACGGACAGCCCAGCCGACACCCTGAAGGACGCCCCCCTCTACCTGACCTTCGCACAGGCGTGGATTAATAACCTTGCCGACATCATGGGCGGCAGCAATTTTGAGAACTTTGACAAGACCAAGTTCCATATCCACTTCGACTTCTGCGGCCTGAGCGGCGAAAGGCAGGGAGTTGTCAGGTACTTTGCACTTGCTGACGAGGAATTGTTTGCCTTTGAGGTGCGCCTCGTAGGCAAGGGCCTTCAGCGTCATTTCTTTGCCGTTGCCACTGATGATGCCATTTTCCAGCGTCAGAGCTGAGGCATCTGTATCCAAAAAGTCTTTGCCGGCGGCATAGGAGAGGATATCAGCTTTCAGTTCTGCAGCAGCATCTTCCATGACCTGGCTCACAGAGTAAAGGGTTCGGGTTGCGTGGCTGCCGATGTCAAAAGGTGCGGCAGCAGAATCACCGAAGATCATGGTCGTTGTCTCAAAAGGAACACCAAGCAGATCACAGGCAACTTGAATGAGAGCGGTCGTGGAACCAGGACCAATTTCAGGGATGGCAGTGTTGATGCGCAGAGAACCATCCTGCTCAATGATCATATTCACGGCGTTGTAATCAACACAGAACGGTGCAGCGTTGCTGACATGTGTATTGCAGGCAATGCCCACGCCACGGCGCTTGTTTCCGGTCTGGACTTTACCGCGTTTTTCGTACCAACCAATCTCTGCGGCGGCCTTGTCCAGACATTCGTTTGTTCCGACAGAGCCGACAGAGAATGGGAAAAAGTTTTTGTCATCAGGTTTCATCGTGTTCATCTTGCGCAGTCTGATTGGATCCATGTCAAGCACCTTGGCCAGCTTGTCTACGCAGGCTTCGACGACGGCCGTACCCTGCGGTGTGCCGAAACCGCGAAAAGCGCCGGCGGTCTGCTGATTGGTGTAGACTGGATAACCCATATAGCGCAGGTAAGGAATATGATAGGTACCAGCTGTTCCGCAGACACCGCAGACAGCCAGCAGTTCCACACCGAAGGTGCAGTAGGCACCGGTGTTTAGTTTGGCTGTTGTATCCAGCGCCACAAAAGTGCCATCCTTCTTTGCACCCAGTCGTGCATGCATATAGCCACCGTGGCGCGTGTCGGAGGCAATAAAATCTTCCTCACGCGAGTAGACTATCTTGACAGGGCGAAGCGCTTTCATTGACAGAGCCGCTGCTAAAAGCTCCGCTTTGCCGCTGATGCCGATGCGCACACCGAAACCGCCGCCAAGATAAGGCGGATTTCGAACACGCACCTTGCTTTCCGGCAGATCGAAGGCATAGGCAACAATCATCTTGGTTGGCGTTGGCGTCTGAGTCGTGGAGATGATTTCTAAGGTGCCATTGGCTTTATAAGAAGCAACTGCGGCATGCACTTCCATCTGGCACTGTTTGACACGCGGCAGCTTGATATCTGCGTCAACAATCACATCAGCCTGGGCAAAGCCGCGTTCCAATGCTTCGTCACTGTACGGCTCATGTTCGCAGAAGGTAACTCTTACAATCTCCCCACAGACGTTGTGATGTTCCTTATTGCCATAAAGGGGCTGAACCTCTGGGGAATCAGGTTTGAGTGCTTCAACAGGGTCGTAAACAGCAGGAAGCACTTCGTATTCTACTTTAATTCGCTTGATGGCTTCAGCTGCGATTGCCTCGGTTTCGGCTGCGACAGCAGCAACTTCGTCACCAATATACTTCGGTTCATCGGTAAAAATTGTCTGATCGCGAACCGGTTCTGCCGGACGCGGTGTTGTCACCATAGTGGCAGATGTGTTGAATGGTTTATTGGTTGTGTTCTCAAAAGTGCAGACAGTTACTACGCCTGGCAAAGCTTCAGCGGCAGAGGTGTCAATCTTCACAACCTTCGCATGCGCATAAGGACTGCGCAGAACTCTGGCGTAGAGCATATGCGGCATGGAGACGTCCATCGTGAACTGTCCAAGACCGGTGGCTTTATCAAAGCCATCGTTGCGGGGGATGTTTTTGCCAACATATTTCATAGAAGTCACTCTCCCTTCCTCATTCTGTCTGCAGCGGCCATGACAGCTTCTTCAATTTTCACATAGCCGGTACAGCGACAGATGTTGCCGCCCAGTGCTTCACGGACTTCATCAGAGGTAGGGGCGTTATTTTCATCCAGCAGAGCCTTAGAGGACATAATCATGCCCGGGGTACAGAAGCCACACTGGATGGCGCCCTTGTTGATGAATTCCTCCTGGATCGGGTGAAGTTTTCCATTTTTGCCAAGACCTTCAATCGTCTCAATCACTGCGCCTTGGGCGCGCATCACAGGGATAATACAGCTGGTGACTGCTTTTCCGTTCATAATGACCGTGCATGCACCGCACTCGCCTTTTCCGCAACCGATTTTTGTACCGGTGAGAAAGAGGTTATCTCTCAGAAAATCAACCAGACGAATGCCGGGATCTACATCTACGGATATCGCTTTTCCATTGATTGTCATATTAAGTTTTTCCATGAACTCCCTCCTGTCTATCATCATCAGAGTGTATAGTTAATTATCAAAATGCAGCAGCCCCATCTGTTTGGCGATGCCTTCTAAAGCACGGCGCACAAGAATCGGCAGGGCGTGCTCGCGGTATTTTTTGCTGCCGCGAAGCGGGTTGCTTCTAGGTTTCGCATTGTGCAGAGCCAGTCTGCCTGCCTCTGCCATGTTTTCAGGTGTCAGGGCTTTGCCTTTGAGCCATTCTTCTGCCTCAAAAGCTCTCGTTGGGCCGACGCCGACAGGTCCCATCGTGATGCGAACCCACTGGAAGACGCCATCGGTTACTTTGGCCATGGCGGCGACATTGAGCATAGGGAGGGACAGAGATTTTCTCAGTTCCAATCGGACAAAGGATGCTTTCTCATCGTCAGCCGGCAGAGGAATATGGATTTCCTTTACCACTTCGGCGGTGGAATTCAGAGTGCTTTTGCCGAAACCGGCATACATCTCGCCCATTGCCAGCTCCCGAATGCCCTCCTTAGACAGTACGACAAATCTTGGATCAAGAGGCGCAACAGCCATGGCGGCATCGGCGGCCGGCTGGGCGGTGACAACGTTGCCAACTAAAGTGGCAGAGTTTCGTATCTGAAGAGAACCAACGCTGCCGGCACCCTTGCACAGGGATGGAAAGTACTGTCTGATGAGAGGACTTCTGGCTATTTCCGTCAGCGTGACGGCTGCGCCGATGATGAGCTGGTCATCCTGAATACGAATGCCCTTCATATCATCGGCAGTAGTGATATCGACCAGCGTCTGGGGTGCAAGTTTGCCGGCCTCCATATCAACCATGACATCAGAACCACCGGCAATAATCCGTGCCTTTCCTTCTTCGGCCAGCAAGGCCTCCAGGGCTTCGGCTGCTGATTTTGCAAGGATATATTTCATTTGGTAACCTCCTTTCATTGTGCGCGACATTTTGTGGGAAAAATTGAATTTCAGGTGATACAGGATGTTGATAGGAATAATTATAGAAAAAACAAATAAATAAAAGTATATATAGATAGGATACTATATAAACAGAATTTAATCAAGCGTTTGCGGAATTTTCTGACTTTAATTTTAAAATTTAAAAAAAATAATAATTTTCAGACAATATAAAAATTTTTATCCCATCACAAAAAAAGTATAGGCAACCATTCCTGGAAGAATGGGTCAGCTTGCGCTGATTGGAAGTATCTATCAGTTTTCGCATGTG
>ERZ857750.4018-NODE-4018-length-11423-cov-9.836735_pt1 | contig 11423 bp, 12 predicted proteins | sample MGYA00519915_ERZ857750 | MGnify/ENA primary metagenome ERZ857750 (study PRJEB31778, sample SAMEA3449358) | human gut metagenome | biome: human gut; feature: human-associated habitat; material: faeces | place: United Kingdom | collected 2010/2012 ... | reverse complement strand
TATTGGCAGATCGCGCCGCACCGCAATGAGCTGTCCTTTGAGGAGTGGATGAACCTGGACATTAAATATGTGCAGGAACGCAGCTTCTGGGTGGATTGGAAGATTATTTTTAAAACGTTCAAGGTGTGCTTGCTGGGGCATGGAGAATAAAAAGACAGGCCTGCGTATGGATTGTGGCTGCAATCTGTATACAGGCTTGTTGCCGTATAATGAAATAAGTGGGGGATTCAACAAGGGAGGATAAGAAAAATTATGATGGAAAATAAAACAAAAATTGATCTGAAAAACAAGAGCGTTTTTATCACGGGTGTAGCGGGATTCATTGGCTCCAACCTTGCGAAGCGGCTGCTCTCCACGGTGGAGGGGGTTAAGGTCGTGGGTCTGGACAACATGAACCACTATTATGATGTGCGCCTGAAGGAAGCACGTTTGAACGAATTGGAGCAGTTTGACAATTTCAGCTTCGTAAAAGGTAATCTGGCTGATAAGGCTGTGATCAAATCTATCTTTGAGCAGTATAAGCCGGAAATTGTGGTGAACCTTGGCGCGCAGGCTGGCGTTCGATATTCCATTACAAATCCTGATGCCTATGTGGAAGCAAACCTGATTGGCTTCTATAACATTCTGGAAGCCTGCCGCCATTCTTATGATGATGGCCATACTCCGGTGGAGCATCTGGTTTATGCATCCAGTTCTTCGGTCTATGGCAGTAATAAGAAAGTGCCTTACAGTACGGATGATAAGGTTGATAACCCGGTATCTCTGTATGCGGCCACTAAGAAATCCAATGAGTTGATGGCTCATGCCTACTCGAAGCTGTATAACATTCCTTCCACTGGTTTGAGATTCTTCACAGTATATGGCCCTGCTGGTCGCCCTGATATGGCTTACTTTGGATTTACTAACAAACTGTTGAAAGGCGAAACAATTCAGATTTTCAACTACGGTAACTGCAAGCGTGACTTTACTTATGTGGATGATATTGTCGAGGGCGTTGTCCGTGTGATGCAGGGTGCGCCGAAACGCAAAAATGGTGAAGATGGTCTGCCCGTTCCTCCGTATGCAGTTTATAACATCGGCAACCAGAACCCGGAAAATCTGCTGGACTTTGTACAGATTTTGCAGGAAGAACTGATTCGTGCTGGTGTTCTGCCGGAAGATTATTCTCAAACTCTCCACCGCGACGGGCTATATCTACGGCTATGTGCAGGATCTGGAAAGCGGCATGTGGCAGTACATCATTCTGGACTTTGCCACCGGCGAGACGGTATTCACCATGGACGTCTCCAACAAATATGGCTACAATAACATGGCTATCGGTATGTATGCCGGAAACAGCGGCAACGCGCTCTACTGCCCGACGGGCTATCTGGAGCTGCTCAGATTACAGGATCGCTTCGCCTATCTGCCCGAAATGCCGTACCGCAAGGTCGATCTCGATAAGGCCGCGCGGAACGTACTGACACAGGAACAGTTTGAGCAGGACGGCGGTAACGGCACGGTCGCCAGCTGGCGCAATACTGTGACGGTCGAAAATGTTCATCCCAACACGACGGTCTCGTTCCGGATGAACAATCTTTCCGGAAGCGCCGCTGAGCTGAAGCTCTATGCCTACGGTGCAGACGGAAAGCTGGCGGAGGTCGGCAAAGAGCTGTGGTCGATCACGGATGAGACAGGCACTGCCGTGGATACCCTGTCCGATGGCACACTGTATGAACTGCGTGTCAGCGTCGCAGACGGCGGCGCGTTCGACCTGAGCGAGGCGGAAAAGGAGATCAAAATTTCCGTTGTACTTGCGAAGTAAGACTCAAGGAAGGCTCCGGTGCCAAAAGCGCCGGAGCCTTCCTCAACCTGTCAAAAAACCACAAAATCACTTCCGTTTCTGATTGATATGCTCCCTTTATGAGAGACAGTGAAATAAATACACTGTCAATCACGAAGGGAGCATTATTCATGTCAAGAAGGAAAACCAGCAGATCAGAGCAACTGTCGGCGGCGAAAGCCTCTGCATGACCTGTGGACGCGTCAGCCCTTTGTCCACGCAGTCTACCTTTGAGGACTTGGCGGTGGATTTCGAGGGTACAACCGCCAGTGGCGCGGAGCGATTCTACCGGCGGACGCTTGACAAGCTGCGCCTGAAGCTGCTGGAAAGCAGGCTTGTCCATACCGTGACGCTGAAGCAGACCGAATGCCGCAAAAGGAACAAAAAATAGCCGCCGCTGTCTACCTATATCAGGTAGACAACGACGGCGAATGGGGAGAGATCAGATTTGACTTTGCAACCGGCACAGCGGAGATCGTCCGGCTGGCGGAGTGGGACACGATAAAGTCCAGTATCTTTGCAAGGACGGCGACTCGGCACATACAGAGCTTACCGGAGGCAAAGCCGCCAAGTGAGGTTGTTGTGATGTTTGATCAAGCATTGTGAGCCTAAAAATTTATAATTCTTATTCAAGCAATCGCTTGATTTATTTTGCGAAGTCTGATATCTTATTATAAGAAACATTGGATAATGCACAGAAACGGGGGGATTATGTTTTGCGGGAAGAAAAGAAAGCTGAAAAGAGACAGGAGCTTGTAGGCGTCTGCCTTGACTGCTTTGTCGAAAAGGGGCTGACCGTTGCCACGACAAAGGACCTCTGTAAGGCGGCAAAGCTGCAAAACGGCGGCATCTACTATTACTTCTCCACCAAAGAGGAAATCGTTCTTGCCTGCGCAGAGGAAGCGATCAGTCGAATTGAAAAAGGTGCGTTTGCCATCGTGCTTGAAGATATTAGTGACATCAAAAGCATGATGGATCATCTCGGTGCGCTGGCGGATAAAATGTCGCCTACCATGCGCTTTCTGGTCAGCGTATGTGTGTCGCGCGAATACGGAGAAAAGGTAAAGCCTTCCCTTGTGCGGCTTGCGGCAAGATACCCTTATTACACGGGCAGGATTGCGGAGATCCTCGGCTGCACCGACGAAGAGGTTGCGCCGTTCGTTCATCTGTCGATCCTTGCCATCAACAATTATATGATCTTTGCCGAGCGAGCGCTGTTTGACCCACAAATCGAAGCGGTCAAAAAAGAGCTTTCAAGGCTTGCGGAAAGAAAGGGGCGGAATAATCGATAGTTTACCATAAAGAGAAAATCACAAACGACTTCATCGTTAATCCATACGCACAAACCGTTCCGTGAAGATGACCAAAGCAGAAAAGAATCATAGGAGGACAACATGAAAAAGATACTTGCAATTCTACTATCGCTGCTTACGCTGCTTTCCTGCGGGCTTCTTTCCGCCTGCTCTGCCGAAAAAACGCAGCCGGATACATTGGATACTGAAACCGTGTGGGAAACGGTCAGCGAGGCATACATCTATGCGTTCCCGCTGGTGCTGACCGACGCAACCAAAACATTATCGACCAATACGGACGGAACCATGACTGGCCGTGCGCCCATCAATCAGTTCAACCATGTAAAAAAGCTGGCGGACGCCTCTTTCCGCACCGTCGTGACGCCGAACGTCGATACCGTCTATTCGCAGGCATGGCTTGACATCAGCACAGAGCCTATGGTCTACGTCCTGCCGGAAACGGATCGCTTCTGCAATGTGCAGCTTCTGGATGCGTGGACGAACACCGCCGCCGTGCTGGACAAGGCGGGTGCTTATGCCATTGCGCTTCCCGGCTGGGAGGGCGAGCTGCCCGACGGTGTGACGCGCGTGGACGTGCCCACCGCAACGGTGTGGTCGATCACCCGCACGGTGCTGTCCGGGAACGAGGATCTGCCCAATGTCTATGCCATTCAGGAGCAGATGCAGCTCCTGCCTCTTTCGGCTTATGTACAGGGAGGCGAGTATACCGCACCGCAGGGAGCTTATAAAGAGGAAAATGACTTTGTTCCCGTGAACAAGGTGCTTTCCATGACGCCAGCAGAGTTTTTCAATACGGCGAACGCTCTGATGCAGGTCAACCCGCCCGCCGATGCGGATGAGGAACTGCTGAAAAAACTCTCCGCCATCAACGTGGGCGCGGGTAAGACCTTCGACGCCGCTCTCCTGGGCGAAGGAGCTGCCGAGCGCTGGACGCAGATGCTTCAGGGGCTTCGCGCCACGCTTGCCGCCGACGGCGCGAAGTATGCGCAGAAACTCGGTCAGTGGGTCTATTACGGCAAGCCCATCGGCGACTTCGGCACGGAATATACCTACCGCGCGATGGTAGCGCTGGTGGGGCTTGGCGCCAACACCGTGGATGTGGCGATCTATCCCAAGACAACGGTGGATGAGACCGGCGCAGCGCTGACCGGAGAAAAGAAGTATACGATCCACTTTGAAACCCTTCCTCCCACGCTGGAGGGCGGCTTCTGGTCCGTGACCGCCTACGGAGAGGATGATTTCCTCATTGACAATTCCATCGACCGCTACTGCATCAACGACCGCTCCGACTTCAAGCTGAATGCGGACGGCACATTGGATATTATCCTGTCCAAGGATGCACCGGAAGACACCTCTAACTGGCTGCCTGTTTCCGACGGGGAATTTCATCTGTTCATGCGGATCTATGTACCGGATATGACAGCACTGGATAGCTGGCAGCCACCTGTTATCCGCGAACAATAAGGAAATGGAGAAGGAATGGCTATGAAACGCATTGCAGCAATGCTTCTTGTATCGGTACTGCTGCTGTCCTGCGTCGGCTGTGCGCAGGATGGGCGCAAAGAGCCGGGCGCGGAAAAGACAGACCTGGGTCTGACCGCCGAGGTCAAGCCCGCCACAGACTTTACGGCAAAGGCAAATGCCGCCGTCTACGATGAACTTGACTTCGATGATAAGCAGGAATATGAATTCGCCACCCGCGGACTGGTCGACGCGCCGGAAACACTGGAACTGAAGGACGAGGATGGGACGATCCTCTGGAGTCAGGAAGCCTATGCGTTCCTGGACGATTATGAAAAAGCGCCTGACAGTGTGAATCCCAGTCTCTGGGAGAACACGAAGAACAACCATGCCTATGGTCTTTTTGAAGTGACAGATGGCATCTATCAGGTCCGCGGCTATGACATGGCAAATCTCACTGTTGTCAAGGGTGATACCGGCTGGATCGTCTTTGACACGCTGATGAGCGTGGAGTGCAGTCAGGCTGCCATGCAGCTGATCGAAAAGAATCTTGGTAAATTCCCGGTCAAGGCCGTCATCATCTCTCATTCCCACGCCGACCATTTTGGCGGCATCGCCGGCGTAATGGCGAAAGAGGATAAGGCAGACGAGACACTTTCTATTGAAGATCAGCTCGCCAGCGGCAAGATCCCCGTGATCACGCCTGTGGGCTTCACGGAGCACTCTGTGAAGGAAAATGTCTACGCCGGTAAGGGTATGGGCCGCCGCAGCAATTATCAGTATGGCGTCCTTCTGACCCCCGGCGTGACCGGCAAGCTGGCGCAGGGCATCGGCATGGGACAGTCCACCGGAACGGTCTCGTTCATGACGCCCAGCTATGAAATCATGCAGTCCGGCGAAAAGCTGACGATCGACGGTGTGGAGCTGGAGTTCCAGCTCACGCCGGGTACGGAAGCGCCCGCCGAAATGAACACGTGGCTGCCCCAGTACAAGGCGCTGTGGATGGCGGAAAACTGCACCGGCACGCTCCACAACCTCTACACGCTGCGCGGCGCGGAGGTGCGCGACGGCGCGGCATGGGCAAGCTATATCACCGAGGCCATTTCCCTTTACGGCAAGGAAGCGGAGGTCACCTTCCAGTCCCACAACTGGCCGCACTGGGGAAACAACGTGGTGAACGACTACATGGTCAACACGGCTGCCGTGTATAAGTTCATCAACGACCAGACTCTGACCTATATCAATCAGGGCTACACCAGCGACGAGATCTCCAACATGATCGAGCTGCCGGAGGCGCTCAATAAAATCTGGTACACCCGCCAGTACTACGGGACGGTCGCCCACAACGCCAAGGCGGTCTACCAGAAGTTCATGGGATTGTATGACAGCAACCCTGTCAACCTGAACCCCCTCACGCCAAGCGACAGCGCAAAAAAATGGGTGGAGTACCTGGGGGATGTTGACAAGGTCCTGCAAATGGCAAAGGCGGATTTTGACAAGGGTGAATATCAGTGGGTCGCCGAGGTCACAAACACCATCGTCTTTGCCGACCCGACGAACACCGACGCGCGGCTTCTGTGCGCCGATGCACTGGAGCAGCTGGGGTATCAGGCGGAGTCCGGCCCGTGGCGCAATGAATATCTGACCGCCGCGCAGGAGCTGCGCCATGGAAACGCCAATTTCACCGCTTCCACCAAATCTACCGGCGACATGGTCAAGGCCCTCTCCGCGCCCATGCTGTTTGACTATATGGCCATTGTCATGGACAAGCAGGCGCTGGCTGACCGCGACTTCACCATGAACGTGATCCTGCCTGACGTGGGCGAACAGCACATGCTCCGCGTGAAGAATGGTGTGCTGCTGGTCTATGCGGATACATTGTCTGATGATGCGGACGTGTCTATTACCTGCCCGAAGAATGCGCTGTTTGCGATCCTGACCAACAATCAGGAAACGGTTGCAAAGGCCGTCAAGGTCGAGGGCAGCGCAGAACTGCTGACGCTGATGATGGAGAATATGAACCAGTTCCCGATCACCGGAGCCAACCCCTTCAACATCATCGAGCCGTAACGGCTTCGCGGGGCGGTCCGTGGGAAGACCGCCCCGCTCGAGAGAAAACAGCGAGATGCTTTCAACGCAAATTAAAAGCTGTCTGTTTCTGTTGGAAACAGACAGCTTTTGCAGCCATACGGTTGCCCTGCACACCCGAATCTGTCAGCCAACAGTAAAAATTAGAATTACTTCCTTATCACTGTTAAGCCAATGGTTTCAAGGCTTTCTTTGTTTTTCAGTGTAAAGATCACACCTCTGAAAATCCGAAAAAGCGCACAAAAAAGCGCACAGCCGTCTGAAAACCTGAGATATCCCTAAGAGAAAGGGTGTATCTTCATGGCTCATATCAGGGCAAACACAAAGAATGGTAAAATCGTTTCCTATCGCTTCACAGTTTGTTTAGGCCGAGACTGCAACGGAAAGCAAATCCGAAAATACACTACATGGCCCATCCCACCCGATACAAGCACAGCCAAGGCAAAAAAAGCTGCTGAACGTGCTGCTGATATTTGGGAACAGGAGCTTATGAACGAGTATCATAAAAAGCTCGAAGCAGAATCAGCAGGCAAGGCATATCAGATACCGGCAGAAAAACGCCACGACGATTTTGTTTCCTTCGTCAATGATGTCTGGTTTCCTCTTCAAGTCCGTGATGGTAAGCATAAGCCCAAAACCATCGCTTTCTATGAGAGTATGACAAAGCTGCTCCTCCCCTGCTTTAGTGGCTCCACCTTACGTTAATGGAATTCAGCATTCAAGGAGACATCTTCTTTTTCTATGATACATTGTCAGAGGAAGAAAAGGAAACTGTTCGCAAGCGCATGAGGGCAAAGTATAAAGGTAATATAGTAGGCGCCCCTAAAATCGATGATTTTTTAGAAGAACTCGAACGTGATTATGGCATTCGGTTGAAGAGGTTGCCGGTAACGAGCGTCGTTGCAGTGTGAGCGCGAAACAGCTTTCCTTCAAATTCCTGTGGACTTTTTCTGTCTGGGTGCTATCATACTGAGTGTTCAGCTCGGGTAATGAGATGAACTTCTACAAGACTTGCAGAAAGGTGACCTTATGAAAAAACGAATTCAAGCCGCGGCGCTTGCACTATGCGCCCTTATACTCTTTGCCACGGCTACCGGCTGCGGCAAGCAGGAAAAAACGGCTACAGAGCAGCCTGCGCTGGAGGCGGTGGAATATTCCAACCTGACCGATGAGGATTCCAGAAAACAGCTTTCCGAGCTTCTCACGGATGCGGGAATCGAAGAATCACGCATTGCTGCTCTACTGAATCGAGTGGAACAGTTTAACGCCAGCGTCAAGAGCGAATGGCTGACCGATGGCTTCGAGAGCGCCGCGCCGACCGACACCAAGTATGATCCCTACGAAATGCAGGATGAATGGACAGCGGCAAACGGCAGCTTTCCCGGTTATAACTGCCGCATTACAGCATTTGGCCTGTTCAGCGAATTCATCACAGCAGGAGCCGACCAGCCGGAGGTACAGGGCGAGGACTCGCTCTTTACCGATTTAGAGACAGTCGACGCCGATCCTAACGCGCTCTGCGGTGACAGCATCTCCAAATTCTGTGCGCTGTTTGCACCGGTGAACGCCGCGGACAGCACAGAGGTCGAAGCGCAGGTCAAAGTGCTTCAGGAGGACTGGGCAGCCCGCGGCATCGCGTTTGCCGACAGCAAAGCGAGCATGATCTCTGTTGTCTTCCATGATAAATTCTCGGATGAGGACAATACGCTCTTCATTGGTCATGTCGGCGTGCTGCTGCCAGCGGAGGACGGTACGATGTACTTCATCGAAAAGGTGGCGTTCCAGGAGCCGTACCGTTTAGTGAAACTTCAGAACCGCACGGAGCTGAGCGACTACCTGATGGAGAAATACGATACCTCATGGGGCCAGGATACGACACACCCCTTCATCATGGAGAACGATACTCTGATGGACGGATACCGACCGAACCCTCTGGAGGAAACAAACCCTTAAAATTGAAACAGCAGCGGGATGGCATTGCCATTCCGCTGCTTCTACTTTACAGAACAGGCACACAACGCCAGAAAGGAGAAAGCCCATGAATATCCGCAAGCCTACAGATTACAGCATCCTATTTTCCGAACTGGACAGACTTATGGCTGAGCAGCTTTCACAGATGAATTTGTACTGCGAGATTGGTCGGCTGGTCAGCAGCGAAGCAGAGAAAGGCGCGGCTGTTGTAGCCTCTGAACATCTGCGAGCGGCCTATCCTGCGGCTGATGGCTTTTCTCTCCGCAATTTGCGTATGCGGGCGTTTTACGCGACCTATGAAGAATCCCCTGAAATCACACGGCTGGCGATGAACCTCGGCTGGACGCAGAATGTGGCGATTTAAGAGTGGGGCAGCAGCAACGAGGAGCGGGCGTGGTACATCCGAGCTGTGCTGCGCTTCGGCTGGAAGAAAGCAAAACTGCTGGAAGCCATAGAATCTCAGGCATGGCTGCATTCTTCTCTCGACGAGCAAGCGGTTTCCTGCTATACTGGTGGAAAAGAAGCAACGCAGGAGAGCGAGAGCGATGAAAAAGATACTCTTTGTGTGTCACGGCATTATTTACAGAAATCTCTAAAATCCCCTGTAATATCAAGGCTTTTCAGGCTTGAAGGTAGTGCTACTACACCACTACTACACCAGTGAGTCTCGATGTGACAAAAATTTTGAAATCGAGGTCAAGCTTATGGAAAGCAAAAAGAATATCAATGGAATGGATTATGTGCTGGCAGGAGATTACTACATTCCGGATCTGAAGCTTCCCAATGAGGAACGCCCTATCGGAAAATATGGGCGGATGCACCTGGAGTATTTGAAAGAGCATAGCCCTATGAGATTTAACGATCTGGTTCTGGAAGGACAGCTCTGGACTTACCTTGCCGATTTGAACGAGCAGACACAGGAGCGTTTGTCCCTGATTGTTGAGCAGATGAAGGTATCTGAGGGCGTGACTGAGGAATTGAAAGCAGCAGACCAGATGGCCTGGATTCGAGCCATGAACAGTATCCACAATCGGGCAGAGGAAATTGTGTTGGAAGAAATCGTATATAGATAATATCTTGCCGGACTTCATTTTCGATGGAGTCCGGCTTTCTATATCCAGAAGCAGTATTTTCTGCGTCGGCAAAAAGTGCAACAACTTCGCCTTGAATGCTATTGATATTTTTGCCGATGGAATGGTATACTATATAATAGATTAATGTAGTTTTTTGGATATATAAGATTGGAGTGTATGGCTCTTTTGCAGCAAAAACCCTTGCTAACAGATTAAATGCAAAGGAATTTCGTTGTGCTGTAGACAATTTTGTGCAACAAGCAGAAATGGAATTGGGACAATATTACAAGACTAAGGATGTGAAGGGTAATGAAGGTGTTGTGCGTCATATTATTTTGAGTGGGGTGTTAATTTGTCCTGAATGTGATAAAGAACTGTCATATTTTGAAAATGGCACCAAGCGCAACCCTGTGCAGTTCACAAAGACAATAACCTGCCCTCATTGCGGAAAAACTCATGATACGGATACTTTCAAGCCTGCACTTGAAAATATTTATGATTCACTGTTGAAAAAGGAAATTGTCCGGAAAAAGCGTGAGCCTGTGTGGGTATATGGCACAACAAATGGAAAAAACTGGGATCGCAAGGTGAATGACGAAGATAGAGTTCTTATTAAAATGTTGGAAGAACAAGAGTTTGAAGAATCTGATATACCGAGGGAAATTTGCTGGGGCGAACTTCATAGAACTGGTTATCATTTAGGCATTACTCATTTGCATCAGTTCTACACTAAAAGAAACTATACTGTTATGTTCAAACTCTGGAAACTAACGGAGCGGTATCCCAACAACGTTCGAGAAGCATTACAGCTTCTTTTGCTCAGTTATAATTCGACGCATTGTACTTTGATGACTCGTGTAGTTGCAAAACGAAATGCTAAAGATTTTGTTTTAACGGGTGCTCAAAGTGGTGTTTTATACATTAGTAAATTACCTGTCGAAAAAAATATTCTTTTGGGATTGAAGCGTAAGTCGATTCCATTTGAGGAAGCATATGGTTTATTAGAAAAATGTACTGGAGAACTTATAATCCACAATTCTTCGAGTGAGAAAATGTTGGAGAAAACAGGATCGATTGATTTTGTGTTTACAGATCCTCCTTTCGGAGATTTTATACCTTATGCTGAAGTCAACCAGATTAACGAATTATGGTTGAATCATACAACGGATCGAGAAAAAGAGATTATTATTAGTCCTTCTCAGGAAAAAAGTGTAGCTGATTACCAATGTATGTTGACAAGAGTGTTTACAGAAATATCTCGTGTGCTTAAACCAGACCATTATGCTGCAGTAGTATTTCATGCAGCTAAAGCTAAAATATGGGAAGCTTTTGAACATGCTATCTTAGATTCTGGTTTAGCTGTTTGTATGACAAGCATACAGGGAATGAGAGGCTTACCAATCATACCTTGGCAATCTTCGGTACACAAAGATCTCACGCAGCGCCTTATAAGGAAACAACGATTATTTCCTAAGCAGACATTATCTGTTCGACTTCGGTTTGGCGTTTATAAAAACTGTATGTTTTCAAAAAACAAAATAATTCAATGTAATTGATAGGAAGCATCCAACTTCAACGGTTGGGTGCTTTTCTTTTGCCCTAAAAATTGTTATTCATTATAGATTGAGCATTTTATCGAGTGGATAATGTACAATAACTTGCGCAAATTGAAAACCGCATAAAAGAAGACATAGC
>ERZ857750.3998-NODE-3998-length-11481-cov-11.168738_pt1 | contig 11481 bp, 11 predicted proteins | sample MGYA00519915_ERZ857750 | MGnify/ENA primary metagenome ERZ857750 (study PRJEB31778, sample SAMEA3449358) | human gut metagenome | biome: human gut; feature: human-associated habitat; material: faeces | place: United Kingdom | collected 2010/2012 ... | reverse complement strand
TTTCTGACGCCGAGTGGCACGTGACCGTGGCGACCTCTGGCGCCGTTGCCGTGGCTGATCCCGAGCAGGATGGCGCTGCCTTCTGTGATGCCAGCGCCGGCAAGGGCAAACTTGTCATTTCTGTCTACACCGATTGCATGGGCCGTGGCGACGACGAGCTGGGCCACAAGCTCATGAAGGCGTTTATCTTCGCCGTGACGCAGCAGGAGGAGCTGCCCGCGACCATGCTGTTCTACAACGGCGGCGCCAAGCTCACTGTCGAGGGCTCACCGGTACTCGACGACCTGAAGGGTCTGGCCGAGCAGGGTGTCGAGATCCTTACCTGTGGTACCTGCCTCGACCACTATGGCATTAAAGACCAGCTTGCGGTGGGCGAGGTCACCAACATGTACGTGATTGTGGAGAAGATGGAGCAGGCCGTGCGCGTCGTGCGCCCGTAGCGTATTGGTTGGAGTTGCCATGAGGGAGAAGCGCCCGGCGCTTGTCATCACGTTTCCCACCACGGCGGCCGCCATGGGGTGCGAGACCCTATGCATCGAGCGCGGACTTCCCGGGCGCACGATTCCCGTGCCCGGGGAGGTCGCTGCCGGCTGCGGTTTGGCGTGGAAGGCACAGCCTTCGGATGAGGACCTGCTGCGCGGCGAGCTTGCTGCGGCAGGCGTTCCCACCGAGGGCTTTACGGTGATCGACATGTGGGAGGTCGTGCGATGATCTACCTGGATAACGCGGCGACGACCATGCGCAAGCCGCAGGCGGTCATCGATGCTGTGACGCAGGCGATGTGCTCGCTCGGCAATGCCGGGCGCGGTGCCACGTCGGGTGCGCTCGACGCGGCGCGTACCATCCACGGCTGTCGCGCCAAGCTTGCGCGCTTGCTGGGTTGCCCGCGGGCCGACCATGTTTGTTTTACGCCCAACTCCACCGCGGCGCTCAACACCGTCATTAATGGCGTGGTGCGCCCCGGCGATCGTGTGGTCACGACGGTGCTCGAGCACAACTCCGTGCTGCGTCCGCTCAACCGCCTGTCAGCAGAGCGGGGCGTGACCGTTGAGCATGCGGGCTGCGACGCGAACGGCGTGCTCGACTATGACGAGCTTGAGCGGTTGGTCACGCCGGGCACGCGTGCCGTGGCAGTGACGCACGCTTCCAATGTGACCGGCAATGAGGTCGACATTGCGCGCGTGGCCGCCATGGCCCATGCGGCCGGCGCGCTGGTGATCGTCGATGCCTCGCAGTCTGCCGGCACGGCGCATATCGATATGCACACCATGGGGCTCGACGTCGTGTGCTTTACCGGCCACAAAGGGCTGATGGGTCCGCAGGGCACTGGCGGTTTGGCCGTGGCGGAGGGCGTCGACGTGGCGCCCTGGGCCATGGGCGGCACCGGTGTACACAGCTTCGATGAGCTGCAGCCACTGGAGTGGCCCACGCGCCTTGAGGCGGGCACGCTCAACGGCCATGGCATCGCGGGCCTTTCCGCTGGTCTCGACTTTATCGAGGCCCAGGGTGGGGTCGACGCGATTGCTGCCCACGAGCGTGCGCTCGCTGATCGCTTCCTTGCCGGTGTGCGCGAGATTCCGGGGATTAAGCTCTACGGTGCCTTTGACCAGCCGACGCGCTCGGCGATTGTCTCGCTCAACGTGGGCGATATCGACTCTGCCGAGATCTCGGATGCGCTCATGCAAGGGTGGGGGATTGCGACGCGCCCCGGCGCTCATTGCGCTCCGCTCATGCACCGTGCGCTGGGGACCGAGCGCCAGGGCGTCGTCCGCTTCTCGTTTGGGTATTTCAACACGACCGAAGAAGTCGACGCGGCTATCGATGCTCTGTGCGATTTAGCCTGCTAAAGCTGCTAGAGCGTATATACTTGCGGGACGGGTGTTTTTGCCCGTCCCATTTTTTGTTTCAACCCGAAAGGTGGACCCATGGCTTCATCCGCCCCGCGCGGTCTGCGCTCCGAACATGTCGTCACCGTCGGCATCGCCCTGTTCTCGATGCTCTTTGGCGCTGGCAACCTCATTATCCCGCCACTGCTGGCACTGCAGGCAGGTTCTGCCACGCCGGTCGCCATGCTCGGCTTTCTCATCGCCGCCATCGGCCTGCCCGTCATGGGCTTTATCGCCGTGGCGCTTGCCGGAACGGCGCGCGAACTTGCCGGACGCGTACATCCTAAGTTTGGCGAATTCTTCGTTGCGGCGGTCTACCTGGCCATCGGTCCGTGCCTGGCCATTCCGCGCACAAGCTCTACGGCCTTCGAGATGCTGGTGCCGCTGCTGCCCGAGGACGTTTCGCTCGGCACGGCTCGCCTGGTGTTTGCCGTCGGTTTCTTTGTCGTCGCGTTTGCGCTCACGCTGCGCCCGGGCGTTATCACACGCGTGCTCGGTCGTATTACGGGCCCCGCGCTCATCGCGCTCATCGTGCTGGTCGTGGGTGCCGCCGTGGTCTCGCCGTTGGGCCCCGCTGCCGCGCCGCAGGCTCCCTATGATGCCGGTGCCGCAGTCCAGGGTTTTCTGACCGGCTACCAGACCATGGACCTGCTTGCGTCGCTCGCCTTTGGCATCATCATCGCCGAGACCATCCATGAGCTCGGCGTTACCGACGATAAGCGCGTGGCCTTCGAGATCTCGCGTTCGGGTGTGATCGCCGGCGTGCTCATGGCCATCATCTACTGCGGCCTGGCGCTTGCCGGTATGCAGCTCGGCACGGTTATGCCCGACGCCACCAACGGCGCCGCGATCCTTGCGCGTTCGGCCTCTATGCACTTTGGTCTTGCTGGCACGGTTGTCGTCTTTGCGATTTTCTTCCTCGCCTGCATGAATGTGTGTATTGGCCTTATCAGCTGCTGCTCGCGTTACTTCTGCGAGACGTATGTGGTCGAAGGGGGAGCGGAGGCTTCCGAGGGGGCCATGCGCCGCCCCTTCGCGATCCTTGCCTTTGTGTTCGCGGCGTTTTCGTGCGTGCTCTCCAACGTGGGCCTCGACGTGATCCTTATGTTCTCGGTGCCTATGCTCAACGCCCTGTATCCCGTTGCCATTGTGCTGGTGCTTATGGGCCTGGTGCACGGCTTTTGCGACGCGCATCCGCAGGTGTGGGTCTGGGTCGGCGGCGTTGTCGCGGTACAGAGCGTGATCACTTCGGTCCGCGATGCGTTCTTTACTGGCGCGTGGCTGCCGTTCGATGCGTTGCCGCTGGCAGATATCGGCGCTGCGTGGGCGCCGGTTGCTGTGGTCGCGTTTGTGATTGGTCTGGTTCATAGCCAGTTTGTCGCACATTCGAGGAGCTAGGGTTTCTGCGCTTGCACAGGCGGGGAGTCTCCCCTATAATTTCCTTCGCTTTGGGACACGCAAGGTTTAGACCTTAGCTGCTCAACACCTTCGGGACGTGGCGCAGTTTGGTAGCGCGCCTGCTTTGGGAGCAGGATGTCGCAGGTTCAAATCCTGTCGTCCCGACCATATCTTGCGGGCGTAGTTCAATGGTAGAACCCCAGCCTTCCAAGCTGATGACGCGGGTTCGATTCCCGTCGCCCGCTCCAGAAAAACCGCAGGTCAGAGGTATTAGAGCTTCTGGCCTGCTTTTTTAGTCGCAATGAATAGTCGCAAAATAGTCGCAAAATACCATTCGATTGCGCTTTGATTGCGACCGTTCCAGCCCTGTCCAAGCGCCCCTTTTTTCACTTGCCCGTGCGCCCTGCGGTGCTGTCGGTTTCGCCTTTCCCGTGCCATGAAAAAAGCCGCCCACGGTGATTGTGGACGGCTCTGAGCGCCTTGTTTCGGTCTTGTGCTGCGTGGTTGCTGTTCGGCGCTGTGCGCCGTTTTGGGGCTTCTGGTTGGCTCTGCTAGGGTTCTCGGTTCTGCTTCCGCGCCCGCTCCTTCTCCCTTTGGCACTCTCTCTTATTTGCCGTGTAGCGCCTGCGGGCTTTCATAAAGTCCACGCGCTCTGCCATAGCGTCAGCCTTGGCGATCTCGTAGCACGTTGGGCACAGCCCCATGTTGTACGCGCGTGTGCTGGTTTCCCTCATCCTGTGCCGCCCGCAGTTGGGGCACAGACCGCCCAGCCTTGGGCGCATGGTCATGCGTACGCCCATCTCATCGGCTTTCGACCTTATCGCGCCCTCCGTCCTGCCCATCGCCATTGCTAGGAAAACGTACCCGTCTGCGGCGTGGGCTATCAGGTAGCGCTTATCTTCGTCCGTCCACGGCTTGCCGCTCTTCTGTGCGTCTCCGTGCTCGTTTTCCCGTTTCACAGTGTCGTATACGGTCGGGTTGTCTGTGCACTTCTTCTTGCTTGGGTTCTTCTTGCGCTTCTGCGGGCTTCCAGCGTCCTTTTTGGCGTTTCCTTCCATCCCGCTACCTCCTTGGGCGTTTCATCCGCAGGGTTACAGCCCCGCTAATATGGTCGGGGAGAGAGGAATGGGGCACATGCGGATGGTAGTCCGTGGGCGCTTCGATGCGATCCGTTACCGCCCCTCCCTTGCCGTGCCCGCGCCCTCCTGTTCTGCTTCCTTCACCTCGGCAAAGCAGTTGTACGCGGGCGCATATTTAAGCTTCACGGTGCACGGTTTCCCGCGCTTGTTCTTCTCTACGTGCAGCTCGACCGTGTTTTCGCCCTGCCCTTTCTTCTTTGTTCTCATTTCCGTTATCGTTTCGGCTTTGTACTGTAGCGTTGAGCTGCCGCTCGCGTTCATCATGTTTGGTCTGTCAGACTGTGCGCCCGTCTTGCTCATATCGCATATCAGCACTATGGGTATCTTCTTCTCCATTGCTGTATCTGATAGCAGCTCTATTATTCTGTCTTTTCTCTGCTGCTCGTCTCCTTTACTGTTCTTTGGCGCAATCTTCAGCAGTTTCAAGTAATCGACCACACATAGGCGTACGTTCTCTGTGTGCAGATAGGAAAGAAGCAGCTCCACCTCGTCACCTGCTGGTATTCGACCTATCAAGCCCTTGCCGACCAGTTTGCTAAAGGAAAGAGTTTCGTCATAGAAAATATCAAACGTTTTCTCCCAATCCTCTTCTCCGTACTCATTGACCAGTGGCTCTAGTTCTAGGTAATCCGTCAGCTTTTCGCCCATATCCCTATCGAGGTACCACTGCCTATTCCAGCCGCTAAAGATCTTGTCTAGGTCATTGCGCGTGCTGTCGGTCGGTCTCATGAACTTAAACCCAGCGTTGTCAAATCTGCCGTGTACCATCTCTTCAACCTTGTTGGTGGCTTTCAGGTAATCGCCCACGGTGCCGCCCATGATCTCTTTTATAGCTTCTTTGCACTCCCTCAATTCGCGCTCATGGTTGGCGGGGTTCTTCCTGTAGCGCTCAACGTCATTCATGAGTTGGTTTAGCCGTATGAGTTCATCGCTCGGAACGTCTTTGTATGCAAACGGCTCTATGCCAAGCTCTTTTCGTTTCAGCATTGATACACAGCTTGCCAAGCGTGCTCGCACGTCTGATTCGCTCGTGTCCAGACCCCAGTAGAGAACTAGATCATCTATGCCCCATTTGTTTGCATCTTCGCTGAGCGCCTTTAGGCACATGAACAATGAGTGCGAGGTCTTTCCTTCGCTGGGCGGTGCCATGAGTACGTGCAAGCCCTCATAAAGTCCGCCGCCCAGTGCTTCATCTAGGGTTTTGATTCCCGTCTTTAATCTGGGTATGGCGTTCGCCGCTGCCGTTCTGGTGACATCAGCCACACCCGACAACATCCCATCAATTTCCGCTAGCAGTTCGAGTGATTCGGTCGTTTCGCTTTCTGGTTCATCCCCAGCGCCCTCGGTCGCGCCCGTCTCCAGTTTTGCCCCTCCATCGTCCCGCTTCTCGCCCTCGGGTTGCTGGTAGTGGTCGGTGGCGCTTTCCTGCTTCTCATCGCGGTCGGTGCTGGGCGTTTCGACCTGCCGCGCGGCTTCTTCTTCGTCCATCAACCACAAACACTCCCTTTCGATTTCCCTCTGCCGTTCGCGTTCCAGATACCTTTTCAACCGCTCTTGTTCGTAGTCCTCGCACTTCAGGGTGAACAGGTACCATTCCTGCTCGGCTATATCCACTTGCGTTTTCAGGTCGGTAATCCCTATAGCCGTGAGCCGCGCGAACACATCATCGTAAAACGCGAACTTTTCTCTACGTGATCGCTCCCTTCCCGTTTCATCCATTCGGGCGTGTCGCCCCCTCTCGTGCCACGCGCGAATACTTCTAGACCGCCCACGTGATTCGCCGTCATAAGTGGTCGGTAGTGGTCGCGCGGTTTTTTATTTTTGAAAGTAGGAGTAGGGGTGCTATCGTCCCACCGCGAATAAGCGGTGGGCGTATAGCAGCCCCCTTCTTCTCTTCTTATGGGTGTAGCTATGGGGCTATACCTAAATGCGCCTTCCTGCTACACCTTTAAGCTCGATAGGTTTAGCCCTAATCGCTACACCTTTAAGCCGTTTGGTTTAGCGATAGCGGCTATACCTTTTAATACGGCTTTGGTTTAGCCATACTGCTACACCTTTACAGCCCTAGCTTCTCGGCTGTTTCTGTTGGCGTTAGTTCCCGCTCTGGTTCGGCTGCTTGGTCGGTGTCGGTACGCTTGCGCTTGCGTGCCTTTGGTTTCCCGTTGTGGGGGTTCTTGTTGTCGAGCAACTTAACCTCAATCGGCGTGTCGGGCATAACGTAATACACGGAACATCTGTTCCTGTGTCCCGCGCTTTTCAGTTCAAGACCGCGTATGTTTCGCCCCTTGGCTGGGTTCGGCTTGGTTAGCCTATGAATCGCGCTCGATACGCTGCCCGTGGTCATTCCAGTTAGCTGCGCTAGCTCTTCGCGTGATCGCCAAGCGTATAGCCTGCCGTTCTCATCGGCTTCCAAGTTTTGCGCTAACGCCATGATGATTAGCATTTCGTTCTTGCTGAAATTGTTTTCGGCAATCTGCCAATACCACTTTTCGAACATCCTCGAAAACAGCTCATTAGTTTCAAACTTCATAGAGCTGACCCATTAGGCGGCTGTATCGATTCCGATATATTCGAGCAGCGCCGCCTTGTTGATGCGCCACATGCTCATAACCTTGGCGGCTTTAATCATGCCGCGCTCGCACGCTCGGCAAACCGAACGTTCGCTGCAATCCAGCAGGGTTGCCGCCTGCTTGACGGTCAGAACGAGCGCGTCAGAGTTTAGGATTTCCTCTAGTGTCTCGGCGCTGCGGGCTTTCTCTTGGCTGGTTGTGGTCTGGGTATCCGCGTCCATGTCTTTACCTCTTTCGCTTGCGGACGGTCTTACATGTCGAAAGATACCCGTAGGGGAGAAGTGCCGCCGCGCACGTCTGGGCGGCTATCGTTGCGCTTTCGGTGCAACGGCTGAGCGCCTTATTTTCCATAGGGGCGTATAGCCCTCTGTGGAAGCGATGCGAATTGTATAAGGCGGCTATAGCCATGCGACTACTGCCACGTTGCGTGAATTGTGCAATGACTGCAATTTTCGATTGGGGCAGAAAACACATAGGCTGCTCATATTTGAGATATGGGCACTAATGGGCGCTATGAGCCGTTGCCATGCTTCTGCAACCTCTCGACCATCCGCTCTACAAGCTCTAAGTCGCTGTCGGTCAGGCTATCGAGCATCTGGGCGATATTCATAATGGCTATGTCGCGTGGGGTGGTCGGTGGCTCCAACGTGTTCGCTTCTTCCAGCTCGCCAATGAACCGCTCGGCAACTTCGTTGGGTGATCTGGGCGGCGTGGCGCTTGTCTCGGCTACGGCTTCCAAGATTCGGTAGACCTGCTTTCGGTCGTTCGCTGATTGCCCCTGTAGCCTATCTAGCCGCCTGCTTAGCGTTGAGCCGTCTTTGCCAATACAATCCGCTATCTTGGCTTGCGACACGTGGTAGTGGGCGAATAGGGTCTGTAGAGCCGTCTTGACCGCGCCGTTGGGGAGATACCCCATCCCAGTTGCAATCTGCTCTTTCAGGCGCTCGTCAATCATGGGCGCTAGACCTCCAAGTGCCGCGCGTGTCTCAGCGATGCGCTAGAATGGCGGCGTATACATTTCCCGTTTGCAGCGCGGGGAGTTACGAAAAAGGGGCGTTCGGCTTTCGAGCGCCCCGACCTGTCTATATTCTATTCCCGCTCGGCGATAGCGCTAGATGGCTGGTTTGGCTGGGCTATCGCTTTCAAGTAGGTAATCCAGTGTGCAATCTTGGCAGAAAGCATCGCGGATGCGCTTGGCTTCCACAACGGTCATAGGTGCTTGCTCGTCCAGTTTCAAGTTGAAGCTGTCCAGATCAGTCCCGAGAAGATCAGCGCATTGTTGATAGCTGATTGCGGAACGCTCTAACTCCGCTCGCATGTTTGGGAAAGCCATTAACCTCTGTCCCTTCCTCTTACCTTCCTAGTCCTCGGTTCCCGTCCTGTTCAGCTCGATAACTGAGCCGTCCTTTGCGTGCTGGGCAACGTCTGCCATGTACGCCTGCTCAACCACAGCCGCGCCGCGCTTCTTGGCTTCTCTGTCAGCGCTCGCGTATATGTTCAGCGTCATAGCTGCGTTGGCGTGTCCCATCATGCTCGCCACGGTCTTAATATCCGTGCCCGCCGTAACCGCCGCCGTTGCGAACGTGTGGCGCAGGTCATGGAACGTTGGGCGGTTGCCCTCCGTACCGATAAGCTCCAAAGCGTCAGCCGCAATCCTCCACCTGTGCGAAAGATAGTGGGGCTGCATAAACGAACCGTCAGCGCCGCCCGTCACGTACATGTTTTCATCGAATGGAACGCCCAGTTCCAAGCACTCGGCTTTGGCGTTGGCTAGGCGTGCCGTGAGCATGTCGGCGATGATAGAGGGCGCGTACAGCTCGCGCCTGCTGCCGCCCGTCTTGGGTTCCTTCACGTACCACTTTGAGCCGTCACGCCCTATAGTGCGCTCGATGCTTACGGTTCCCTCGTCCAGATCAACGCACTTCCACGTCAGTCCGCATATCTCGCCCTCTCGCAAACCCATATACATTGCTAGGGCAAACCCAACGTTCAGCGGCTTGTCGGGGTCTAGGGCGATGAACTGCGCTACCTTGGCGCGTCCCTTTGCATCTAGGGCGTTGGGGTTCCTGTGCGCTTGCTGGGGGTTCTTAACGCCGCGCGTGGGGTCTTTAACGAGCCTGTCACGGTCTACCGCCTGCCGCATGGCTGAGCGCAGGTTGGTTAGGCACTTCTTCACCGTGGACGGTGAATACTTCTTGCTGAGCTTCGTAACCCATGCCGCCACATCGTCTGGGGTCAGTGCATCCAGCTCGATAGCCCCAATACTGGGCGCGATATAGCTTTTGAGTATGCGCCTTAGCTCATTGGCTGATGAACGCTCGATGCTGTTTGCGCGTTCCTCCACGTATTTTTCGAAATACTCGGCTACCGTCTCGCCGCTGTGGGGGTCTTTTACAGCCTGCTCGTTGAGCTGTTGGCGGATTGTTTCGGCTTCTTGGTTAACAGCCTTTTCTACCTGTTTAGAGCGCCCGTTGTCGCGCCCCTCGGTTTTGAGAGTGACAGTCTTTTTCTTCCACTTGCCGCTTTCGTCCTTGTATGGGTACTGGGCTTTCCACTTGTATACGGTCGTGCCGTCTTTGCGCACATAGTCGTGTTTGATTAGCGAATAGGTGGCGAACGTTTCCGCAGGTAGCAAGGTGTCCATGTCTCTCCTTTTTGGTCGCAATCTTGGTCGCAAAATAGTCGCAAAATGGCGTTGACTGAACTATAAAACATAGTCTTTTTAGACGCAACAGACAGAGAAACAGCAGGTAGAGCGACCGCGTTTTTGCAGATAGACAGCACAGTGCAAAATGTCGCAACACTTCCAAGCTGATGACGCGGGTTCGATTCCCGTCGCCCGCTCCATAAGATAGATGAATGGCTCTGGTTCCTTTTGGGACCAGAGCCATTTTCATATACATGCCGGGACCCCACATCCCCTCCTAAGTTGCGGTGTAATAGTTCCTGGATTAGCCGCAAAGCTGTTATCCAGGAACTATTACACCGCAACTTATTGAGACCGAGCGGTCTGGGTCGATGATGGGTTCAGTTGTCGAGAAGATGAGGGCAGCCGGTCAGGAGTCTGCGTAGGGTTTTGTGGTTGGTATACCGTAGCCGCGCATCATGGAGCCGAACGCTTTGACATCGTAGGTGTCTGAGAGCTTGAAATGAATGACGTTGTGGCCCATGACACGCAGGTTCGCGTCGCGCATGAGGGCAGCTCGATAGGTTTTTGCCGCAGTATGTTCCGGATCATTTTGGGCATCGTCCTCAAACTTGCCTAGTCCATGCAGCTCAGCCAGCATCCAAGAGCCGTTTGGCATCTGCCAGCCGTAATCTGCCAAATAATAGCCGGCGTTTCCCGGTCGAGTGATTTCAACCTGAAGTTCGGGAGCGGCAACTCCCGCCAGAATCATTGCCGCCCGTGCTTCGGATTCTCCACCGTTATCCGATCTGCCATCCAAGTGTTCAAAAACGTCAAATGCGCGCGCGATGCCGTGCAGTCCGCGGCAGTTCGCTTGTGCATATGCACGCAATTCTTCACGCTCGACACCGTACTCACGAGCCAACCCGTCGACATAGCCTAGTGCATATCGAAAAGCGCTCGTTCGGGCGATGTCGACCACCGTGCGATATGGATCCGTTAACGTAAACGGGCCGAGCTGCCATACGTCGCCCGGCCGCCAGCGACGATACTCAACGAATTCATACGTATCACGCCTGGTGGAACGCGGCAGCAGCACTTGCACCTTGTCGAGAAGCGAATATGCAGAACCGATGCCATAGAGCAGCGCCGCCGTTGCTCCACAAAACACGGCATCCGGTTCAACGACCGCAATAGCGGATGCCAATTGAAAGATGCGATCTTCGACGCCGAGGTCATTCCAATACGCGGGATCGGCGTAGACATGGTTGTAGAGTCGAATAATCATCTCTTTTTGCATGAGCGCGTAGGCACAGCGTTCATCCCATTTTTTGGTAACTACAAATAGGTGCCCGCCATGATGGGCCTCGAATAACCGGAAGAACAGCTCTACTTGCGGTTTAGAGCAGCGTTTATCATGACTCATTTTCGACCCCATGGTCTCGAGGGGGAGTGAATGACACTACGCTATCCCATATTTGGTCCGCCAGACCTTGCCATGAACTGACCAAAAGCTTGACGGGGCAGGTCAGAGTCATGAGTCAGAGCCAAACATATCGGCAAACGGTTGATTAGTGCCCCTCGGCGGCACTAAAAACCACCCTTACAGAAAGTTGCGGTGAAATAGTTCCTGAAAAGCTCGAATAAGCCCAAATCCAGGAACTATTTCACCGCAACTTAGGAGGGGATGGGGCTAAGGGGCGGGCGATGTCGTTGCCTGTCGGTTAGTGGCGACCGTGGTGGCGGAGCTTGTCGATGGTGGAGTCGGTGCTTCGGCTGCGGGCTTCGGCTGCGGTTTGGCGCTTGTGGCGGTAATCGATCATGCCTTGGATGATGGGCTTGCCAAAGCTCACGACATCATC
>ERZ857750.3990-NODE-3990-length-11488-cov-5.743462_pt1 | contig 11488 bp, 9 predicted proteins | sample MGYA00519915_ERZ857750 | MGnify/ENA primary metagenome ERZ857750 (study PRJEB31778, sample SAMEA3449358) | human gut metagenome | biome: human gut; feature: human-associated habitat; material: faeces | place: United Kingdom | collected 2010/2012 ... | reverse complement strand
TTCATACAGAAATCTTAAAGAATCAGGAATTAAAAGATTTCTATCAGATGATGCCAGAGAAATTCAACAACAAGACAAATGGAATCACACAGAGACGTTTCTTAATGCATGGAAACCCATTACTTGCAGATTGGGTAACAAAGAAACTTGGAACAGACACATGGGCAACAGACCTTTCTTTAATGTCAGGACTGAAGAAATATGTGGATGATCCAAAAGCTCAGAAAGAATTTATGGATATCAAACTGCAGAATAAAAAACGTCTTGCAAAATATATCTTAGAACACAATGGCGTAGAAGTTGATCCAACATCCATCTTTGATGTACAGGTAAAACGACTTCATGAATACAAACGTCAGCTGATGAATATTTTACATGTGATGTATCTGTATAATCAGTTAAAGAAGAATCCAAATATGAAGTTCTATCCAAGAACATTTATTTTTGGTGCTAAGGCAGCAGCTGGATACCTTCGTGCAAAACAGACGATCAAACTGATCAACTCTGTAGCTGATAAAGTAAATAATGATGCATCCATTAAAGGTAAGTTAAAGGTTGTATTTATTGAAGATTATCGTGTATCTAATGCAGAATGGATCTTTGCGGCAGCAGATGTCAGCGAACAGATTTCAACAGCATCCAAAGAAGCATCAGGAACAGGTAACATGAAATTCATGTTAAATGGTGCACCAACACTTGGAACAATGGATGGAGCGAATGTAGAGATCGTTGATGAAGTTGGAGCTGAGAATGCATTTATCTTCGGTATGAGCTCAGAAGAAGTTATCAATTATGAGAATAACGGTGGATATCATCCATATGAGATTTACCAGAATGATAAAGACATCCATGAAGTCTTAGATCAGTTAGTAGATGGAACATATGCAAATGGTGATCCAGAACTTTACAAAGATCTGTACCAGAGTCTGTTATTTGGTGATACAGGAAGCCAGGCAGATATGTACTTCATCTTAAAAGACTTCCGTTCATATGCAGAAGCTCAGAAGAAAGTAGAAGAAGCATATAGAGATACAAAAGGATGGGCTAAGATGGCGATGACCAACACAGCAGGATGTGGCAAGTTCTCATCTGACCGTACAATTCAGGAATATGTTGATGATATCTGGCACTTAGACAAGATCAGATAGTCTTATATAGAGTCTTGAAATATAGTATTGAATATGATAAGTTAAGAGGAAGAGTCCCCAAAGGAGGAACTCTCCCTTTGTTCATGTAAAAAGAGATGATAAAATATTTCGAAAAAATTGCAAAAATATTAAGAATGTGTTAAAATTCGGATGTAAAAAAGAAATATCAAGAATAAAGATGAAAAACAAAGAAAGGGAGTAACAAATGAGGAACATTATAAGGAAACTTGCAGTGTGCTTTCTGGCATTGATATTGGTCTGCACAACAGTTGTAACCGGGCATGGAATGCATATGGCAAAAGCAGCACAGACATTTAAGATTCATTTTATTGATGTTGGATGTGCAGATGCTGCATTATTACAGTATGGAGAAGGAACAGAAGCAAAGTATGCATTGATCGATACAGGAGCAAACCAGTATCATAATACAAAGGATACGACGATTGACACAACAAAGACACCAGTCTATGAATATTTAAATAAGATGGGAGTAAAACATCTGGAATTTATACTTCTGACACATCCTCATCAGGATCATATTGGAGGTATGGAGAAGATTCTTTCTGATACAACAATCAAGATCGATAAGATTTATGGAAATGATCTGAATATTCAGTACTTGGAAAGCAGCGAGGATAAGAGCAAGCAGTCTTCAGATGAAACAAATTGGACAGAATTTGATACCAAAATATACAAGAACTTTAAAGCAGCTTTAGAAGCAAGAAATAAACTTGCCGAAGAAGCAGAAGACGAAACAGAGAAAGAAAATCTAAAAGTAGATTATGTAGTGCCAACTGCAGGAGATACGATCAACTTCGGAGAATCAAAGATGACTTTTTACGGACCATTGGAGAATGACTACCAGTATGGACGTAAAGTTGATTTGAATACAAGACAGGAAAATAAATATTCTATCGTTACAAAGATCGTTTACGGTAGCAACTCTTTCTTAATGACTGGAGATGCTCAGAAAGAAACGATCGAGAAGATCATCGCGAAGGGATATGATCTGACAGCACAGGTGCTCAAGGAGCCACATCATGGATTTCAGGATGTCACAGAAGAAGAGTTAGCCAATGGCTACCAGTATTCTGATCATAAAACAGTGATCGATGCGTCACAGGCTAGTATTGCGATCATCAGTAATGGATACATGAATACAGGTGGTGTTCCATATACAAAAGTCTTAAGAGACTTATCAAAATTAGATGTCTATGAGACAGGAGACCGTGGAACGATCATTGTAACATCCGATGGCTCACAGTTATCTATCCAGACAGAGAAAGGTGATAACCAGCCAAGTGTCAAAGGAAAGGAAAGTGATGATGAAACATCATCCCCAGTGATGAAATCCATGAATATCACAGCGAACACAACAAAGCTTTTGACAGCAACAAGTGTGGGTGCTGCGAATACTTATGATCGTTATGAAAAGAAGAATATCACAGTAAGATTTTCAGGAACAGCCCAAGGATTTACAAAGCTGACAAGCATTGAATATAAGTTTGTGCCAAAAGGTGTGAATAATAAAACCATAGCATATAAGACAGGAAGTTCCTATACAGTCAAAAATGGAAATTGTGGAAGGTTTTATGTAAGATATAATACACCATTAGGATCAACAGAGATCAAACTTCCTGGATTTACAGTTGATACGAAAGCACCAACCAGTGTGAAGATCAAAGCGAATAAGTCAGGGATCAAAACACTGTCAACATCTGCAAAGAACACTTACAGTAAACGAATCAAGAAGTCTGTCAAATTTACATTTAGTGCAAATTATGGAACCAGTGGAAAATCCATGACACAGTATAAGTTTGTACCAAGAGGAAAAAAAGCTTCCAAGTACAAATGGAAAACAGCAAATAGTGTAACTTATAAGACAAGAAATAAAAAAGTTCGTTTATATGTAAGATATATTGATAAATCTGGAAATATCACAACAAAGAAGACAAACGGATTTTACGTAACTAAGAAATAACAAAGAAAACGCTAGGATGGAAGTATGAAATATTTTACAAAGAAGATCATAGCGGTACTGCTGACAGTGATGCTTACAGGCATCACTGTTTTGCACGTATCGGGAGGTCAAACGATCAAAGTTAATGCAGCACAGACATTTAAGGTTCATTTTATCGATGTGGGGGCCGCTGATGGAGCTTTGCTTCAATATGGAGAAGGAGAAAACGCGAAGTATGCCATGATCGATTCTGGGGCTTATTCTTATGAGACAACAGATCACGATACGATCGATGTATCAGACCGTGTGCATCAGTATTTGCTGGATCATGGAGTAAAGCATCTGGAATTTGTTGTTCTAACTCATCCACACGGAGATCATATCGGTGGAATGAAGAAGATACTAGAAGATAAGAATATTACGATCGATACGATTTATGGGAATCCATTGGAGTTTGAATATCTGGAAAGCAGCGAAGATAAAGAAAAGCAAACAGAAGAAACAGCCCGATGGACAGCATTTGATACACAGACTTATCAGACATTCAAGAAGAAACTAGAGAAGAGGAATTCATACAAAGATGCATCATTGCATATCCAGTATGTTGTGCCACAGGCCGGAACATCCGTAAAATTAGGCGAAGCGGTAATGACCTTTTATGGTCCGTTAGATAATACCTACAGGTATGGAAGAGCACAGGATGCACCCAATTTAAATACAAGACAGGTAAATAAATATTCGATAGTGACGAGGATCGTTTATGGTAGTAATTCATTTTTAATGACAGGCGATGCACAGCAGGAAACGATCAAAAAGATTGTAGCTAGAGGTTACGATTTAAGTGCACAGGTATTAAAGCAGCCACATCATGGATATCAGGATGTTCGTTTGCAGGATAAACCGAAAGGTCGTTATGTATACGATTCGGATCATAAGTATCTGATCGATCGAACAGGTGCAAGTATTGCGATCATCAGTAATGGATATAAAAATGTAAATCAGACACCAGAGAGCAATGTACTTCGTGATCTGTCAGGAATGGATGTTTATCAGACATCAGATAAAGGAACGATCGTAGTATCGTCCGATGGTAAGAATCTAAGTGTGTCAGCACAAAAAGGCGGTAATGTACCAAGTCATGCGGGATATGTAGTGAAACAGAAGCGTACCCCTTTGATGCAGAAAGTTACAGTGCAGGCAAATACAAAGAAGAAAATGACACCACTTCGTTCCGATGCCTCAGCAGCATATCAGCATTATGAGAGAAAAAACATCAAGATCAGGATTTCAGCACAGGCAAAAAACTTCACAAATCTAAAACAGATTCAGTACAAATTTGTGAAAAAAGGAACTTCCAAAGGAAGTGTACCATACAAAACCGGTACGACATTAACGCTCAAAGACGGCATGATAGGCAGGGTCTATGTGAGGTTTGTCACAGATGCAGGGATAGATGAGATGCAGCTTTCAGGAATCGCAGTAGATAAAAAAGCACCAACAAAGACGAAGATCAAGGTTAACAGATCAGGAATCAAGACATTGAAAACGTCAACAAAAACGTCTTACAATAAAAAAATCAAAAAGTCAGCCCAATTTGTATTTTCAGCATCCTATGGAATCAGCGGGAAATCAAAGACACAATATAAGATCGTGCCAAAAGGCAAAAAAGCATCCAAATATCGATGGAAAACGGCGAATAAGATAACCTATAAAAAGAAGAACAAAAAAGTGAGTATCTATGCAAGATTTATCGATAAATGTGGAAATATCACACAGCGAAAGAGTTCTGGATTCTATATTACAAAATAAGGGAAGAAAGATATAGGAAGGCTTAGCTTGTATGCGAAAAGAGAATTTGTTATACTAAGAGGCAGAAGAATTAAAAATGCAAAGCAGGAGAAAGATTATGAACAGTAAAGGAAAAGGAATCATTACAGCAGTTATAGTTGTCCTGATCGCACTGGCTGCTTTTTGCGGATTTGGATATATCAGCCAAAGAATGACAGCAAGCGAAGGAATTACATATCTTGATAAGAAAGAATATCAGAAAGCATACGAACAATTTGACCATGCAGCAGGGAAATTCACTCTCATTTTCACAAAGCAAAAGAAAGATGTTTTATTCTACGAAGGAGAGGCTCTTTATCAGATGGGAGAGTATGGGAAAGCCATAGAGATCTATGATGAGCTGATCGATCATGGAGAAAGCAGGGCATATTCTTTGAAAGCATATTGCCTTGCCCAGCAGAAGAAGCTAAACAAAGCAATAGATGTATGTGATCAGGGAATAAAAGAGCATCCAGACGATGGAGAGATCTATTGTACAAAATATGCGGTGTTAGCAAAGCAGGAGAAGTATACACAAGGGCTAAAAGTGATCGAGAGAGCATTAAAACAGAAGGAGCTTGAGAATAAGAAGGAAGTTTTATTCGCTAGGATCAGTGCGTATGAATCCATGTTTGATTTTGATACAGCATATCGTTATGCAAAAGCTTATGTAAAAGCCTATCCAAAGGATGCAAATGGCAAGAAAGAGCTGACATTTTTGGAGACACGATAATTTCGTGACAATTTCATGATAAGAGTTAGGAAGGACGAAAGTCCTTCTTTTTTTTGTGCAGAAACAGAAAAGATCAATTGAAAATTGTGCAAAATATACAAAAATAGAAAGCAAAAATCATGACTTTATACAAAAAATAAAATTTTACGAAAAATAAGTTGACGAAATTTAGGTTTATGACTATAATCAAATTACAAAATAAAATTTCATATAAGACAAAAGTGAAAAAATAAATTTTGTTAGGGGGAAAGTTATGAAAACAAAGGCAGTAAGACTTTACGGAGAAATGGATTTAAGACTGGATGAATTTGAACTGCCAGAGATGCAAGATGATGAAATTATGGCAGAGGTTGTAACAGACAGCTTATGTATGTCCAGTTACAAAGCAATCACCCAGGCACAAAAACACAAAAAAGTACCAGATGATATCAGTGAAAATCCGATCATTTTAGGACACGAATTTTGTGGAACGATCAAAAAGGTCGGTAAAAAATGGAAAGATCAGTATCAGGAAGGTGACAAATTTGTCATTCAGCCTAACATTGGAGATATCAGAGGCTATGCCCCAGGATATTCTTTCCATCATATGGGAGGGGATGCCACAACGATCATCTTTTCTGATCAGGTTATGGAAAATGGTTCACTATTAAAATACAACGGAGATTCCTTCTTTGAAGGATCTCTCGTTGAACCACTGTCATGTGTCGTAGGTGCATTTAATGCACAGTATCATATGAAGAAAATGTATTCATATGAACATGTGATGGGAATTAAAGAAGGTGGAGCGATCGCACTTCTCGGTGCAACAGGGCCAATGGGATTTTTAGCGATCGACTTTGCAATCCATGGACCAAAGAAACCAAAGACGCTGGTTGTCACAGGAAGAACACAGAAGAAGATTGATATGGCAGCAAGGTTATACACAGTAGAAGAAGCAAAGAAGAATGGTGTAGATCTTGTATACGTCAATACAAGAGATATAGCAGATGTCAATAAAGAGCTACGTAAATATTCAGAAAAAGGATTTGATGATGTCTTTATCTTTGCACCAAATGAAGAAATGGTAACATACGGAGTTAAAATGTTAGCATTCGATGGATGTTTGAATTTCTTCTCAGGGCCTGCCGATCAAGAATTTTCATCCAGAGTAAATTTCTATAATATTCATTATAATTCTACACATTTTGTGGGAACAAGTGGTGGAAATACGGAAGATATGAAACAATCCATTGAACTGATCGAGAGCAAGACAGTCAATGTTGCAAAGATCGCAACACATATATTAGGGCTTGACCATGCGGTTGAAACAACAAAGGCGTTACCAGAACTTGAAGGAAGTAAAAAAATTGTCTATACGCACAAAAAATTTCCATTAACAGAGGTTGACAAATTCGATGAAAACAGCGATGATGAGTATATCAGAGAATTAAAATCAATCGTAGAACGCAATGGTAATTTATGGAGCGCAGAGGCAGAAAGGTATTTCATACAGAATGCTCCTGAGATTTAGAAGGGAGTAGTATGAGTAGTGATATCTTAGTCAGAGACCAGATTTTTTCAACATATGATAGTTTATATGATGCAGAGAAGAAAGTAGCCGATTATCTGATCAGTCATCCATCTGAAGCGATCGAGATGTCTGTATCAGAACTTGCATCTCACTGTGATGCGAGCCAGGCGACGATCATCCGTTTTTGTAAGAAGATCGGGTGTAAGGGATTTCATCAGTTGAAGATCAAGCTGGCCGGAGAACAACGACAGCAGGAAGAACAGGTGATATCGAACGAGATCGATATCGATCAGATGGACAAATCACTCAATAATATCATGATCAGTAAAGTGGAAGAGATCAAAGCGACGTTTCACAATTTTAATCCAGAAGAATTAAGAGAGATCGTGGATTTGATCATACATGCCAATCTGATTGAATTCGCTGCGATGGGAGATACGATCCCGATCGCACTGGATGGATCTTACAAGTTCAATCAGTTAGGATTGAAAGCAGTTAGTTCAACAATTTGGGAGAGTCAGGAAGCATTTTCCAGAACTTTGAGAAAAGGTGATGTATTTTTTGCGATTTCTGCCTCTGGGGCATCCAAAAGACTTGTGAAGATGGTAGAAATCGTGAAAGATAATGGTGTAACAACAATTGCGATCACCAATCAATCCAAATCGCCACTTGCAGAGTTATGTGATCATGTTTTGCTGACAGCAACAAGAGAACACATTTTCCATGATCAGGTTAGTTTCACAAGAATGGCAGCGATGTCAGTGATCGACACACTGTTCTTATTACTGTTCTCCACAAAATGGGATTCATTTGAGAATGTGGCACAACACGAGCAGTCTGTTGCAGAAGAAAAATTATAAAAGGAGATCATAACGATGAATAACGATTGGTTAGAATTAGAAGGTAAGACAGTCATCGTCACAGGCGCAGCATCCGGAATCGGGAAGGCAGTTGCGCAGGAGTTTTTGAATATTGGGGCGAATGTAGTTATTTCTGATATGGCAGAGAATGCACCAGAGATGGATGCAAAAGAAGGCCAGTTATTATATGTAAGAACAGATGTAACAAAAGTTTCTGATGTTGAAGCTATGGTAGCAAAAACAATAGAAACATTTGGAACAATTGATGTACTAGTGAATAATGCAGGAATCAATATCCCACGTCTGTTAGTTGATCCAAAGGATCCAAAAGGACAATATGAATTAGATGAGGCAGTATGGGATAAAGTATGCAATGTAAATCTAAAAGGTGTTTTCTTCTGTGCGCAGGCAGTTGGAAGGATCTTGGTTGAAAAAGGTGAAGGTGTCATTATCAACATGTCTTCTGAAAGTGGTCTGGAAGGATCCGAAGGACAGAGTGTTTACGCAGCTACAAAGAATGCAGTAAACTCTTTAACAAGATCATGGGCAAAAGAATTAGGAAAGCAGGGAGTTCGCGTTGTCGGAGTAGCACCTGGAATCATGGAAGCTACAGGACTTCGTACGATTGGTTATGAAACAGCTCTGGCTTATACAAGAGGGATCACAGTAGAACAGTTAAGAGCAGGATATTCCAAAACATCCACAATTCCACTAGGACGTTCTGGAAAGCTTTCTGAAGTTGCAGATCTGTGTGTATATCTTGCAAGCAAGAGATCTTCTTACGTACATGGTGTGACGGTTAACGTTGCAGGTGGTAAGACAAGAGGATAGAATAATTTCTGATAGAAGATATAGAAGATAAAGATATCAGCTGGTTTTAGGATCAGCTGATATTTTTTTTAACATAATATAGCAGGAAATTCCGATGGAACTCTCTATGATATAAGAAAGTATGGCAAAGCCGGTTTCTTTCTGGTTGCTACAAAAAAAGAATCGTTGTATAATGATTCTTAGCATCACAAATTAAAAAGAAAGGAAATATGATGTTTTCGTTTCTATAAAAACATCATACAAGAATAAAATGTTAATTCTGGCTGTAGGAATCGGAATTGTATTTTGTATAATAGTATTTATTTGTTATTCTTATAAACAAAATCAACGGTCAAAATACACATCCGAAGTATACAAAGTATTTAAAGGGCAATATGGGAGAGAATCAGTGATCTCTATGGGTTATGCACAGACGAATGCATTTACAGAACCCGTAACATTAATGTTGGCAGTCAGCAAGGATGATCATAGAGTTGTAGATGCATGGGAAGTTACGCAAGAGGAGATGGAGAATAGCTGTCGGTCATGTGAAGAATATATAGGAATGGACCTGATCAAATATTATAAAGAGAATCAGGAAAGAATTGAAAAAAGTCAAATGATGAATCAGACGATGGGCAGGGATTCAGCGAAGAAGCAAGCATTTGACATGGCAGTCCAACAGATATTAGGGAAATTAGGAAAATAGATACAGGAACATATATTATGGAAGAAATCAAAAAAGAAATCATAGAGAAAGTGATATTGATCGCGGTTGCTGATCAAGACACAACAGAAGCAGAAGAATCTCTGGATGAGTTAGAAGAACTGGTCAAAACGGCAGGAGCCGAGGTTGCAGCAAGGGTGATCCAGGTAAGAGAAACACCACATCCAGGAACTTATATCGGAAAAGGTAAGATCGATGAAGTCAATGCTTTGTTATACGGAACTGATGCGACAGGGATCGTCTGTGATGACGAATTATCACCAGCACAGATCAGCAATTTAGAAGAAGCATTAGATACTAAAGTGATGGATCGAACACTGATCATTCTTGATATTTTTGCGAAGCGAGCATTTACAAGAGAAGGTAAGATTCAGGTCGAACTTGCCCAGTTAAAATATAGAGCATCCAAGCTTACCGGACAAGGAAGAGCCTTATCAAGATTAGGTGGAGGAATCGGAACCAGAGGTCCTGGAGAGAAGAAACTGGAGATGGACCGAAGACTGATCCGTACAAGAATCTCCAGATTAAAAGCAGAGTTAAGAGATGTTGTAAAGCACAGAGAAGTCCAGAGAAAACAACGCCAGAAGAATCACCTGCCAGTGGTTTGTATCGTTGGATATACCAATGCAGGAAAGTCAACACTATTAAACCATTTTACCAATGCAGGAGTTTATGAAGAAGATCAGTTATTTGCAACCCTTGATCCAACGACAAAGAGTTTAGATCTAAGCGGCGGGCAGACAATTCTTATGACGGATACGGTCGGTTTTATCCGCAAACTTCCACATCATCTGGTCGAAGCATTTAAAAGTACATTAGAAGAAGCCAAATACAGTGATCTGATCCTGCATGTAGTTGATGCATCCAATCCGCAGAAAGAGAAACAGATGGAAGCAGTCTATGATACATTAAAGCAGTTAGGAGCTAACGAATCACCGATCATTACAGCATTCAATAAGATTGATCTGTTAAATGGTGATGAGATCTTAAAAGATCCAAATGCAGAAGCGGTGGTAAGGATTTCTGGGAAAAATGGTGAAGGAACCGATCAGTTGTTAGAGCAGATTGAGAAAATACTGCAAAAACAGAAATTATATTTAGAAAAGCTGTATGGATATCAGGAAGCAGGTAAGATCCAGCTGATCCGAAGTCACGGACAGCTTTTGAAAGAAGAATACAGAGATGATGGAATTTACGTAGAAGCATACATTCCAAAAGAGATTCTTGGAAGTATCTAGGAGGCGAGAAAGTGATCATACAGAAAGTAATTAACAATAACGTGGTCAGTACATTTGACTCAAACGGAAAAGAAGTTATTTTGATGGGAAAAGGAATTGGATTTCGTAAGAAAACAGGGGATGAATTAGATAAGACGAAGATTGAAAAGATTTTTACCTTGGACCTTAGCGGTAAATCATCTTTTGTACAAGAAGTCATGGCGATCATTCAGGAGTTTTATGAAATCGTGCTAGATACGGAACATCCAGCATATCAGAGATTTGCAACACATTTACAATATCTTGAGACGGAAATCTTATCAAAGAAACGCCCGATAGAAGAAGACGAAGAAGATGATGTTGAATTTTATGAACGTAATCAGAAGAAGTATCCAGAAGCCTACGTGTGCAGTCAGAAGATCGTGGAACATATCGAGCAGCATTACAACTGCAAACTTTCAGCAGATGAGAAGATGTATCTGATCATTTATGTCAAAAGACTGATCTTAGAAATGGGGCATCAGTCATAAAACCAGGTTGACTTATAAGGCAAAATTTGATATTATAATATTATCGAATTTTGGATTGTGACTGGTGAGGCAGGCAAGACCTATTTAATAAGTGTGAACATTTGTTAAAGTAGGTCTTTTTTTATGCTTTTTTAAGGAATTGCACTTAGATGAGTACAAAGATAAG
>ERZ857750.3983-NODE-3983-length-11505-cov-3.098865_pt1 | contig 11505 bp, 8 predicted proteins | sample MGYA00519915_ERZ857750 | MGnify/ENA primary metagenome ERZ857750 (study PRJEB31778, sample SAMEA3449358) | human gut metagenome | biome: human gut; feature: human-associated habitat; material: faeces | place: United Kingdom | collected 2010/2012 ... | reverse complement strand
CCGATTGGAAAACCAATCGGGGATTCTTGCTTTGCAGTTATGGGTAAGGGATGAGAAAACATCAGGGGTGCTGCGGCGTGTCGGCGTCATCGCTCTGCGCTTCATCGGCAGGCGTCTCTTCCGGCGCTGCCGTCTCGTCAGCGGGGGCGCTGTCGTCCGCCGCCGTGTCCGGCGTGGGCTCTGTCTGAGCCTGTGCCGCAGCCGCTGCTGCCTCGGCCTCCGCCTCGGCGGCACGCTTGGCCTCCTTCGCCTCGTGCGCGGCGGCACGCTTGGCCTGAAGCTTCGTGTGCTCCTCGGCCAGCCACATCCGCCAGCCCCGCTTGCGCAGCGTGGCGGCCTCTTCCTCGGTCATCGTTCCGGCTGCCACCGCCTTTTTCAGCTTGCGGTAGTACAGCAGGCGCAGCACCGTGACGATCACGGCCAGCACGATGAGCACGATGAGGATGTAGAACAGCGCGCTGTGGTGCGACTTGACCACGGCAAACTGCAGGTCCCGCTCCATGGTCTTGAAGACGAGGTAGCTGCCGTCTCGGGTGCTGGACGTGCTCGCCCAGGTGCCGTTCTGGTGGGTGTAGACCGTGTAGTTTGCACCGGTATCCGGCGCGTAGACACGCAGGGAGACAGTGTTGTCCGCGTCGTCGTCAATGGTGTCGTTGAGCACCTCGACGCGGTACTTCATGTACAGCTGCTGGTTGCCGCGCAGCGTCGGCCCCTCGGCATCGGGCGACGTGACGTGCACGTCCGTTGCCGGGTCAAAGACGCCCTCAGCCAGCACGATCGGCGTGCGGCTGTTGTCGGCATACAGATCACCGGCCACGACCGTCGAGACGGCGGTATACTCCGCCTTGACCTCGAGATCGAAGGTCAGATGACTGTAGTCATGCTCCGGCCACGAGCCATAGTTGCCCTCCACCGTCGGGCAGTCGGGGATCTGCGATTCATCGATCGAGCCGCCGTAGGCGAACGTGATCGTCTTGACCGTCTCGCCGTTGGCCGTGAACGTGACGGCAAAGCTGGAGAACTCCGCCGGGATACCGTCGCGCGCCATGAAGGCCTCATAGCTCATGCCCTCGGCCTTGCCGGCGTAGCTGATGCCGTCGATGCCGGCCTCCGTCTCGTGGACGAAGTAGTTATCAGCCGCGCTGCCGTCCTTGTCGATCTCACCGGCGATCGTGCCGACGCAGTTGCCGGAGCCGTTGAGATTGACGAGCGTGTTGCAGCCGCTGACGTTCATGCCGTAGCCCGCAACGCCGCCGATATAGTTGCGGCCGGTCAGCCCGCACTTGGCAAAGCTGTTGCGCACGGAGCCCTTCGACTGGCCGACGACACCGCCGACATAATCGCCTGCCGTGCTCTCGGCCGTGCCGTAGCCCTCGCAGCCGCTGATGACGCCGAGATCGGCATAACCGCAGACCGCGCCGACGCAGTTTTTGCGCGAGGTGGCATTGCCGTAGTTTCTGCTGTCGACCAGCACGCACTTGGTAAAGTACTTGGCCGTAAGCGTAGCGTCCTTGATAATGTTGGAGTCGCTCTCGGGATCGTAGTCATACTCGATGCCCATCGTGCCGGCCACGCCGCCGACATTGACATCGCCGTCGACCTTGCCGTAGTTATCGCAGTTATAAACCTTGCCGTCGGTCGTGCTCGCGAGCTCCTCCTCCGAGATATCCTGAATGATGTCGTCCTTGTCCTTGCTCAGGGCGAGCTCCAGAATGTCGCACAGGCGCATCATGACGACGTTGAACTGGTCGTTGACGGCCTTCATGTCGCTGATGATCTGGGCGCTGTAGCTCGCGGTCTCCACGCTCAGGCGCGAGAGCCCTGCCGAGATACTGCCGAGGTCGTCAAACATCTGCTCCATCGCGGTGCGGTAATCGCTGCTGATGTCGGGCAGGTTGAGCGGATCGTTGCTGGCGAGGTATTTCGTGACCTGATCGAGATAGCTCATGCCGGTCGAGAAGTTGCCGCTAGAGGACTTGAGCGCATCAAACGCATTTTTGAATGCGGCGCTCATGTAGTCCAGACGGGTGTTGCCGGTGGAGTCCTCGGTGAGGTAGTAGGTGTTGATGATCTTTGTCATCGTCGAGATATCGCCGGAGATCGCGCCGATGGCTCTGGCAGCGTCGCCCGCGCCCTTGAGCATCGCGTCACGCTGCGCCTCATACGTGCCGAGGTTGTCCGGGTTATACTCATACCCGTACTTATCGGACATCTGCTGCCAGTTATCCGGACGGCTGGCAAGCAGATCGTAAGAGCCCGTGCCGTAGGAGTTATCCATGACCTTCATGAGCCATGCGCAGTAGTCCATGGCCGCGTTGAGCTGGTCGGACGAAACGCTCAGATCCTTGGCCGCATCCTTAAATGCCGTCTTGTCGGCCTCTGTCATCTCATCGACGATGTCGAGATAGTCAAAGCCCTTGCTGAAGTAGTTGATCGCCTTGTCGAGCGACACGGCAGCCGTGGAAAACTCCGTGATCGCGGGCGCGAGCATCTTCTCCGCCGTGTTGATGCGGATGAACACCTCGTTGACGGTGGAGACCGTGCTGTCGACATAGTCCGTGGTGCGCTCTGCCACATAGCGCGCGCTCTCCGTGGCGTGTGCGGCGCTGTCGCTGAGCACGCCGAGCGTGGCGGCCAGCGACGCGGTCGCGGAGCCGGTGTGGTTGAGCAGTGTATCCATCAGGCCGTGGAGCGTGTTGAGCTCCTTGGCCATCGCGCCGATCGAGCCGGACTCGACATCGAGCGTGATGAACGGCTCCATCTGGCCGCAGATACCGCCGACGTCCTTACGGCCGGAGGCGGTGCCCCAGTTCGTGCAGCCGGAGACCAGACCGCTCTGGCGGCCGACGATGCCGCCGATGTTGTAGCCGACGTGCTCAAAGCCGACGCCGCCCCAGTTCGTGCAGCCGATGATGACGCCGGACGAGAAGCCGCAGATACCGCCCACGTCCGTGGAGGTGTTGGCCTTCTTCGGGATGTCGTCGTCATCGTCGTCGGACGCGGTCGGGAGCGTCAGGGAGTCGAGATCCTCCACATTGTCCACGGCCTCGCTGGCGCTGACATTCACGCCCGTGGTGTTCGAGCAGTAGGAGATCGTGCCGACGTTCTGCCCGACGATGCCGCCCACATAGTGGTCGCCCTCGACCGAGCCCTCGGTCTTGCAGTTGTAGATCATGCCGCTGCCTTCGTTCGTACCGGCGATGCCGCCGACATTGTTCTGGCCGGAGATCGTACCGCTGAACGAGCAGCCGGAGATCGTGCCGTAGTTCGTGCCGACGATGGCGCCAATCTCGTTGAGTGTGCCGGCGGCGTCGATGTTGCCCGTGACCTTCAGATCACGCACCGTGCCGACTGCCTGCACATAGCGAAACAGGCCCATGTGCGACGCATCGCCCGAGAGCTCCAGGCCGCTGACCGTGTGCCCCTGCCCCTCAAACGTACCGCCGAAGGTCGGGATCGGCACAAACTTCGACCCGCTCAGGTCGACGTCACTGTCCAGATACACCGTCTTCCCCTGCGAATACGTGTCGAGCTTGCAGCTTTTGCTCAGCTGCACAAAGTCATCGGCAGAGTAGATGTGGATCTCCTTGGGGTTGGGCTGGGCAGCCGCACCGCACAGCAGGCACAGCGCCACCACCAGCACCAGCACCAGAAGACGGCGAACGTTATGTTTCTTCATCGGAACCCTCCTCACTGTGCAGCTGCGCCGGCGGTGCAACGTGTGCCGGCAGCTCCTCCATCTGCACATCTCCGATATCGATCGATGCGCTGACCGTACCGTTGACACGGCCATGGATCTCGGCATCGACGTAGCCATTGATATATCCGCGAACGTGTCCGTTGACACGCATGGCCCCATGCAGCTGCTGCGTCGCGGGATGCAGGCCAATTGTAAACGAAGTTTTCTCCACCAGTGAGTCGCCCAGCAGCAGGATCTGCGGCAGCACGCACATGACCAGCACCATCGACAGCAGTGTGCCGCGGCCGAGGCAGACGCCGATGGACGCGACCGTATTCTCAGAGGACAAAAAGCCGATGGACATGCCGGCGGTGGCGAGGATGGTGCCGGAGGTGACGACCGTCGGGAACGCCTGATTGAGCGCCTCGATCATGGCCTCCTTATAGGGCATCTCCTCTTTGAGCCGGAGATACCGGCTCGAGATGACGATGGCGTAGTCGATGTTTGCGCCCATCATGATGGCGCTGACGATCAGATACGCCAGAAAATACAGGTTGTTATGCAAGATCGTCGGGAACGAGAAGTTGATCCACACACTGCCCTGGATCACGAGGATCAGCAGCAGCGGCAGCGCGACCGACTTAAACGTCAGCAGCAGCACCAGGATGACAAACACGAGCGTGAGAATGCTGATGAGCGTGTTGTCGGTGCTGAAGGCGTCGGAGAAATCCTTGTCCTTTGCCGTCTCGCCGACGAAATAGGACTCATTATAATATTTGCCGACGACGCCCTTGATGACCGTCAGATAATCGTAGGTCTCCTCGCTCTCGACCGGAAGATTGAGATAGAGGATCATGCGCGAATATTTCTCGGAGTGCAGCTGCTTTTCGCCGTCGATCAGGCGGTCGTACATCTCCTCGAGGTCTTTCATGGTCGAGGCTGCGATCTTCGAGCGATAGATATCGCGCTGCTCATACAGGAACTTGAACATCTCGATCAGCGGCACGGAGCAGTTGTCGATGTTGCTCAGATCCACGAGCTGACCGAGCGCCTTCGTATAGTCGTCGTTCGCGGTACAGTAGGCGGTGTAGAGAGCGCGCGACACGCCGATGTCGATATCCGTGAGCTCGGCAAATCTGCGCGGCGTGAGCGAATCGGTGACCATGTAGCCGTCCTTGGCCTCCTCGTTTGCGAGCGCCTGCACGCGGTCCACGCCCTTGAGCTCCTTGAGATCGTCGAGCAGGCGCTCTCATAGTCCGTAAACGGGAATATGAGCGCGACCTGGTTCGTCTCGCCGAAGGTGGCGTTGATCTTCTTTTCGGCGATCTTGTAGTCGTTTTGCTTGATGGTGTCGAGCGTGCTGTACCCGAACACATACGGGCACTTGCTGCTGAGCACGAAGCCCGCGATGATGATGACCAGAAAGATCGGCGGCACAACGTAGCGGCTGCGGATCGCAAAGCGGCCGAGCGCGTCGATGCGCGGCAGAAACTGCCGGTGGTGCGTCTTGTCGATCCACGGGCTCATGTACATGATCAGCGCCGGCATCAGGAAGAATACCGTCAGCATCAGAAACAGGATCGCCTTGATGAGCACCAGACTCATATCCTCGCCGATCTTGATCTTCATGAACGAGAGCGCAAGCAGACCCGAGATCGTCGTCAGGCTCGAGGCCGAGATCTCCGGAATGGCCAGCGTGAGCGCGCGGATGGTCGCCTCGCGCGGCTCCATACGCTCGCGTTCCTCCGTGTAGTGGTGGCACATGATGATCGCGTAGTCGATGCCGAGACCGAGCTGCAGCACCGCCGCGATGGAGTTTGTGATAAACGAGACCTCGTGGAACCAGTAGTTCGTGCCCTTGTTGACCCAGACGGCCACGGCAAAGGTGATGATTAGCACCGGCACCTCGGCATACGTATGGCTCGTGAGCAGAAGCACCACAAAGATCGAGCACATGAGGATGATGAGCACGATGCGCATCTCCCGCTCGAGGATTTCGCCGGTCGGGTTGCCGATCTCCGTTGTAATATAGGTATCATAGCCGTCGAGCGCAGCGCGGACGTTTTTCACGCCCTGAATGCTGATCTCGTCAAGCTTTTCCCCGTCAAACGTGACCACAAACAGCGCCGAGGCACTGTTGTAGTGCTGCGTGTCCTTTTCAAACTCTACACTCTTGACGCCGTCTACCCCGCGCAGCATCTCGGCAAGCTCTTCCGCCTGCGTGAATGTCACGTTGGACACCATGACCTTGGCGTCTCCGTATGTAATGAACTCGCGGTTCATGATCTCCCGGCCCTGACGTGTCTGCGTGGAATCCGGCAGATAGTCGGTCAGCTCGTTGTTGACGTCCGTCTTGCTCACCGAGAATACCGACAGCACGCACGCCACGGCAAACAGCACCACGAACAGCCGGCGCTTATCCACGATGAACGCCGCCATGCGTTCCATAAACGATTTCTTCATACCCCAGCCCCTCATCAGACGGCTTCCCCCCGTCCGGAATCTCTCTGCGCGTCCAATCAGAACCGGTTACACAAGCAGTTAAAAAAGAGTAACAAAATAATCTTTTGCATCCTGTTTGGGCATACCTGCGCGAAGTTAACATAAACAATTATGGATTCTTTTGTATCATACGATATCCATAACACGATGTCAACCGCGAAAACGGGATTTTGCGAGCTTTTGCCAGATTTTTTTCCACACTACTGCCTTTGTGCGCAGGTTTTCCCGGTGTTTTCGCATCATTTCAAGACAAAAGTAGCAAAATCAACCATGTGATGTTTTCCCGTACACGGTTACGTGGGTAACATATTTCAAATGGATAGTGTTGAAAAAAAGGTAACAAAAATCGACCTGCCAGAGCGAAATCGCGCCCTTTCAGGTCGAATTTTGTAACTTTTTCATGTTCCAAAGATCTTCTCCACGCGGCGGATGTACGCCGGAAGCGCGCCCTCAAAGTCCACGCCGAAGTGACGCGGCGTGTCGCGCCAGAGCGAGCGGCAGATGCTTTCATCCGTGAGCGCGGTGGCTGTCTCGAGCGCATCACTCAGCGGTGCGCCGCGCACGAGCAGCCCCGCAAGCGCGGAGGCGAACACATCGCCCGTGCCGTAAAACAGCCCCGGATGTGCCGGGCGCATACTCGCATACATCTCCCCCGTGCGGCAGTCGCAGGCGACGTTGCCGATCACGTCTGGCTGCGGGCGCACGCCGGTCACCGTCACAACGCCGGCGCCGAGCGCACCGAGTGCCCGGAACAGCTGCGCGAGATAGGCGTCGCTGTGCGTGCCCGGCTCATACGGCAGCCCCGCCAGCAGCGCCGCCTCCGTGATGTTCGGCGTGATCACGTCCGCCCGCGAGAGCAGGCGGCGAAACGCGGCGCACATCCGGTCATCGATCTGCGAGTAATAGATGCCGTTGTCCGCCATGACCGGGTCAACGATGACGAGCGTGTCGGGCGCTGCGATGCAGTCGATCGTCTGTGCGAGCAGCTCCGCCTGTTCCGGTGAGGCCAGATAGCCGGAGTAGATGCCGTCGATGCGCACGCCCTCGCGCTGCCAGTGGCGCGCGATGGGCAGCATATCATCCGACAGATCGCGAAACGTCCAGCCGGTAAACTCCCCCGTGTGCGTGCTGAGCACGGCCGTCGGGATACACGCGCACTCGACACCGGTGGCCGAGATGACCGGCAGCGCCACAGTCAGCGAACACTTGCCGAGCCCGGACAGGTCGTGGATGGCGGCGATGCGCTTGAGCGGAGGTAACGTGTTATCCATAAGATGACCTCGGTTCTTTTCAAAATGCGTCATCGGTGTCCCGACAGCAGACGACCCCCGGCACAAACCGGGGGCACGAAATATGTTCAGCCTTCAGACGACGGGAGCGCGCGCAGCTGTGCGTCGATCTCCGCGAGCGATTCCGCCGTCAGCCCCGACTGCGCAAACCCGGCCACCTGCCGCAGCGTCATGGCGGCGGTCATCTGCAGCGCGGGATTTTTCAGGATCTTGGGGAAAAACCGCTCGAGGACCGCGACCGCCTCCGGCGCGGCGAGGAGCGTCTTCATCTTGTCGTCCACAGTGTATGTCACGTTGCTTTCCTCCCTGTCTCCGAATGCCGGAGGACAGAATTCACAAAAAATCTGTGATTTTGTAGTGATTATACACAAATACGCATCCGTTGTCAAATCGCACCCCTCGGCGAGGGTCTGCACCGCACCGCGCCGGTCTGCCGCAGCCGCTCAGCCGGGGTCCATGCACAAAAAATGCCCATCCGCCGGTCTGACCGGTGGGTGGACATTGCGGTATTGGAAGGAACGCCATCGGTGTCTCCAAAAAAAGAGACACGCTCTCACGTGTCTCTTTTTCTGGAGGCGCCACCCGGATTTGAACCGGGGGTCAAGGATTTGCAGTCCCATGCCTTACCACTTGGCTATGGCGCCAAAAAATTGGAGCGGGCAACGAGATTCGAACTCGCTACCTCCACCTTGGCAAGGTGGCGCTCTGCCAAATGAGCTATGCCCGCAAAATGGTGCCTCCGGTCGGAATCGAACCAACGACACGGGGATTTTCAGTCCCCTGCTCTACCAACTGAGCTACAGAGGCGTATGAAATTAAAAAACTGGTGGGAACAACAGGGCTCGAACCTGTGACCCCTTGCTTGTAAGGCAAGTGCTCTCCCGGCTGAGCTATGCTCCCGTTTCGCAGCTTGCTCATTATACAAGACGGGCACACAATTGTCAATAGATTTTCGGTAATTTTTTCGGCAATTGTGCATGTTCGGGGCGGCAGCGCCGCCCCAAACACGGTTCAATCCGTTGCGGCGTCAGGGTTTTCGGCGTCCAGCAGCGTCTGCAGATCCGCCGGCGTAAATACATATTCCGTATCGCAAAACTGGCAATGCACGCGCGTATCCTCGCCCTCGGCGATCATCGCGCGCAGCTCATCCGCTCCGCACTGGCGCAGCGCCTGCTCCACACGCGCACGCGAGCACGCGCAGCGGTAGGACATCGGGTGGCGCAGGACGATCTCGGGCGCAAGATCGCGCATGACCTGCGCGATGATGGCGTCCGCTCCGTCCTCGTCGAGAATGGTCGTGAGCTGGTCCATCATGAAAATGTTGTCCTCCAGCTTTCCGATCAGCTCCTCCGGCGCGCCGGGCATGAGCTGCACGAGAAAGCCGCCGGCCGCCTTGACGCTGTGGTCGGTATCGACGAGCACGCCGAGGCCGCAGGCCGCAGGGATCTGCTCACTCTCGACGAGGTAGGCGGACAGATCCTCCGCGATCTCACCGCTGACGAGCTCCGTGCTGCCGACATACGGCTCGCGCAGGCCGATATCCCGGCTGACGGTGAGCATGCCGTCCTTGCCGACGGCGCCGCCGACATCGAGCTTTCCGTCCGGGCGCGTGGGCAGGTCGAACGTGGGGTTTGCCGCCATGCCGCGGACGTTGCCGTCGCAGTCCGACACCGCAACGATCGTGCCGAGACCGCCGCCGCCGTTGATGCGCAGCGTGACCGTGCCGTTTTCCTCCTTGAGCAGGTCGCCGAGCATGGACGCGGCGCACAGGCTGCGGCCGAGGGCTGCGATGGCCGTCGGGCTGCAGTGATGAATGGCGTTGGCACGCTGCACCGCATCACGTGCGGTGATGACCGAAATTTTTGCAAAGCCGTCTTTCGAGACGGCGCGGATGATCTCATCCATTATATTCACCTCGAAAAATTATCCAACAGGGTTTGTGCTTTCCATGGTTTCGCTGCCGTATTCCAGACTGCGCATCGCCGTGAGGAACACGCGTCCGGCATCCGCCTGCGGACCGTCGCGCCGGACGGTCACATCGAGAAAACCCGCCTCTGTGAGCAGCCGCGTGAGCAGCTCGGGCGTATGCGCATACTCAATGTGCTCCTCAGACGCACGCGACCAGAGCTCGCCCGCGCGCGTGAACAGATCCATGCCGTAGTGCATGGTCTGCGCCGCTGCGTCAAACTCCGCCCGCCAGAGACACAGGACATCGTCCGTCTCGTCGACGAATGTGCCGCCGTCGAGCGCGCGGAACGACGCCGGGTCGCGGATGTCCAGGATCAGCATCCCGCCCGGACGCACGAACAGGTGCAGCCGGTGCAGCACCTCCGGCAGCTCCTCCGGCGGCAGGTAGTCGATGCCGTCGAGCGAGCAGTAGGCCGCGTCGACCGTGCCGTAGAGATCAAGCTCGGACGCCTCCTGACACAGCAGCAGCGGCGCGACGGCGTCCGGCGGCAGCTGCGCATTGTGCGCCTGCGCCTGCATGAGCATATCGGGCGAGCCGTCGGTCGCGATCATCTCATAGCCGCGCGCGGCCATGAGGCGCGTGAGCGTGCCCGTGCCGCAGCAAAAATCCAGCAGGGTATGGCTCTCGCCGCGCCCCTGCTGGAAACACTGCTCATAGAAGTCCGCGAACGCGGCATAATCCACGTCGCGGGTCAGCGCATCGTACCACGCGGCAAGGGCGCCATAGGCGCTCACGCCTGCTCCTCCGAAGCTTTCTCCGCCAGCTCCCTGAGCCGGGCAAACACGATCTCATAACCGCCGTTGCCATACTGCAGGCTGCGGTTGACGCGGCTGATCGTCGCGCTCGAGGCGCCGGTCTTTTCGAGGATGTCGTTGTAGATCAGGCCGGAGTCGAGATACTGCGCCACCTGATAGCGCTGCTCCATGGCCTGCAGCTCCGTGACCGTGCACAGGTCATCAAAAAACTGCTTGCACTCCTCGACCGTTTTGAGCGTCAGGATGGCACGGTACATGTCATCGCAGCGCGGCTTTTTATGCTGTTTATTCATATGCGCTCCTTGTTTCTCATCAGTTATATTGCAGGTGGGATCATACTTTTACGCATACTATTTTACTCTAATTGTTTAAGAAAGTAAAGAGGAAAACTGTCCGGAAATTTCATGCGTCGGTTTGCGGGGGTTTTTCTTGCTTTTAAAGGGTAAATACGGTATGATATTTTCATGGCAAAGCATTGCCGCACCGCATATTTCCACCGCTTGCACAGGAGGTTTTTCTATGGTCATTGCCGGGATCCCCTTCACCATGCCGGCCATCTGGATCGGTCTGATCGTGATCTTTCTGGTCATTGAGGGGCTGACCGCAGGTCTCGTCACGATCTGGTTTGCCGTGGGTGCGCTCGCCGCGCTCATTGCCGCCATGTTCCACGCGCCGCTGTGGCTGCAGCTCGTGTGGTTTTTCGTCATCTCGATCGCGGCCTTTGCCGTGACGCGGCCTCTGGTGAAAAAATATATCAACGGCCGCACGCAGCCGACCAACGCCGATATGCTCATCGGGCAGGAATGCCTCGTCACCGAGGACATTGACAATCTGACCGGTCACGGCGCCGTGACCGTCGGCGGCAAGGTCTGGACCGCACACGCGCAGGGCGACATCGCCATTGCCGCCGGAACGACCGCCACCGTGCTGCGCATCGAAGGCGTCAAGCTCATCGTCACCCCCGTCTGCGTGCGTGCAGACGCAAATGAATAAGGAGGAACTTCCATGCAATTCGTCATTTACGGAATCATCGTGATCGCGCTCGTCATCCTCGTGCGCAACATCCGCATCGTGCCGCAGGCGCAGGCTTATGTCATCACCCGCCTCGGCGCATACAAGACCACGTGGGGCGTCGGCCTGCACCTGAAGGTCCCGTTCATTGAGGCGGTCGCCAAGCGTCTGTCGCTCAAAGAGCAGGTCGCGGACTTCCCGCCGCAGCCCGTCATCACGAAGGACAACGTCACCATGCAGATCGACACCGTCGTCTACTACCAGATCACCGACCCGAAGCTCTACACCTACGGCATCGAG
>ERZ857750.3959-NODE-3959-length-11583-cov-69.939625_pt1 | contig 11583 bp, 9 predicted proteins | sample MGYA00519915_ERZ857750 | MGnify/ENA primary metagenome ERZ857750 (study PRJEB31778, sample SAMEA3449358) | human gut metagenome | biome: human gut; feature: human-associated habitat; material: faeces | place: United Kingdom | collected 2010/2012 ... | reverse complement strand
GATAAAGACACCTACATATTATGTATTCCATATGATGAGACATCATCAGGGCGCAACTCTTTTGGACAGCTCTCTTGTAGGAGGAACTACTGTTGGTTCTGGAAAGAATGAGCTTCCGAAGGTTCTTGAGTCTGTATCAGAGGATAAGGATGGCGTGATCACAGTTACACTTACAAACAATTCTCTTGAGTCATCAGAGGATGTTGATATTATACTCACAAATGAGGGTGACAAATACAGTGTAAGCGAGGCCAGATACATCGAAGGTGCCATGGATGCACACAATACCTTTGAAGCACCTGAGGTAGTGGATGAGAAGGATTTCACTGCATATGAAAATACACAGACCGGTGTGAAGGTTACTCTTCCGGCATGCAGTGTTGTTACACTTAGATTATCGAAATAATATTAAAACAGCTATTCAGAATCCCGGGTTGTCTGTCACACTAAGGTGTGTACGGACAACCCGGGATTTTGCCTGTTGTGAATGATACAAAAATGCAGTGGCTTTCCTTGTATTTATAACTGTTTAATGTTACTATAATTTTATCAGAAAGCAGGCAGAAGGAGTGCGCATATTATGGCATTAAACATTCCGGTAGGAATCTCAAATTTTACAGAAATAAGACGGAATAATTATTATTATGTCGATAAAACCAATCTGATATATGAGCTTTTACAGTCACCAGGGACGGAGGTTACTATGATTACCAGACCGCGCAGGTTTGGAAAGACACTGGCTATGAGTATGCTTGAGAGTTTTTTTGATATCAGAAAAGCTTCGAAGGTGTTATTTGAGGGTCTTGATATTATGTCGCATCAGAGTCTGTGTGATGAATGGATGAATAAATGGCCTGTAATTTTTGTGTCATTCCGTCAGATAGATGGCCTGGATTTTGAAAGTGCATGTGCGATGCTCTCTTCAGTTATTGCAGAGCTTTTTAATGAGCATTTGTATCTGCTTGATGATGAGAAGATTACTGAATACCAGAAAAAGACATTTAGAAATATTGCTGCAGGAGAGGCAACGCAGACAGAGCTTAAGAACAGCTTACGGCTTCTTACAACGCTCATGAATTTGTATTATGGCAGACAGGTCATTTTACTTATTGATGAGTATGATGTACCGATTGCAAAGGCAAATGCAGGTGGTTATTACAGACAGATGCTTGATATGATGAAGGGGCTTATGCAGGTATTGAAGGATAATTATGCCTTAAAATTTGCGGTTGTAACCGGCTGTCTTAGGATTGCGAAGGAAAGCATTTTTACGGGAACGAATAATTTTGTTTCGGATTCTGTTGCAGACTCACGGCTTACCGAGTATTTTGGTTTTATTCAGAGTGAGGTGGATGAGATATTAAAGGCTGCACATATTTTAAATCAGTCGGAAAATATAAGAAAATGGTATGATGGATATCATTTTGGAGATGTGGATGTCTATTGTCCGTGGGATGTGATGAATTATGTGCTTGATTTACAGCGCAAGCCTGATGCAAAACCACTTAGCTATTGGAGAAATACAAGTGATAATGCAATTATCAGATCATTTATTGACTATGCAGGAAGCAGTATTACTCAAAAGCTTGAGACACTTCTTTCCGGAGGATATATAGTGCAGCAGGTTGACGAAAATCTGACATATGACTATCTTCATTCATCGGAAGAGAACCTGTGGAGCATTTTGTACCTGACCGGATATCTGACAAGTGTCCGGGCAGACGAGTTGGAAAATCCGTTGCCTGACAGGTTTACTGCTCTGACAATACCAAACGAGGAAATCAGGGAAATATATGAGACAACGGTCATCAGATGGTTTGATGAAAGTGCACCAAAATGGAACAGAAGCGCATTGTTTGATGCTGTATGGAGTGGTAATATAAGTAAACTACAGGACGAATTAAACAGACTCTTACGCAGAACCATCAGCTATCATGATTACAAAGAGGATTTTTACCATGCATTTCTGGCAGGAATTTTTGCCGGAGCAGGCTATATGGTGGAGTCAAATAAGGAGTATGGCGCTGGCAGAAGTGATGTGGTGGTGAAGGATCAGATAAATGGCAGGGTAGCAGTGTTTGAAGCAAAATACACAAGACAGCTTGAAAAGCTTGAGTGTAAGTGTGATGAAGCTTTAAAGCAGATAGAGAGTCAGATGTATGCAAAGCAGCTTGAGGAGGATTATGATGAGGTGCTTTGCTATGGAATTTCTTTCTTTAAGAAGCGGTGTATGGTAAAGAAATGATATATTTATTGTTGTTAAGGAGTAGGTGAGATGAATATAAATAGTATAAAAAAACTATCCGGAAATATTATTTCGCTTGCTCTTTTTTATTTTGTCTTTCTGTGCAGCGAGTATATGTTTGATAACAGAATGGCTGTATTTACTGATTCAAACGGTGTGGTTATGGCACAGAGCTTTATTTTAGGCAGCAGTGTGCCGGGATTTTTATCATATTATTTTATTGACAGATTATGTGACAGAAAGAACTTTAACAAAAAAATAATACCATGCATTTCAGGTGCGCTCTCTTTGATATGTATGATAGGCATATATCTGACAGAAAGAACTTTAACAAAAAAATAATACCATGCATTTCAGGTGCGCTCTCTTTGATATGTATGATAGGCATATATCTGACAGGAAGCTATGCAGGAGAGCTGCTTTTTGGAATTATTCTGTTTATTGTGCTGGGATATTTTGGAAGTCTGATTCATACACAGGCGGCCCTTGCGGTGAAGCGGCTTGATGATGGGTTAAATGGGATTACACAGCTGGCGGGAATATCATACGGAATTGGAATTTTGCTGCAGCTTGTGCATAATAACCTGATAGCGGATGGTATGTGTCAGGTGATTTTTCTTGCGGCAGCTATGATTATTATGACAGCATTCTGTGGCGGGAGCTTATGTGAGGTGTGTGGATATTTAAGCTATGATGGTGTATCTTCTGTGGAAAATTCGGATACAGGGAGTGCAGATAGGGGCTATGGGTATGCGCCTAAAAAGCTTGGAATAATCCTTATATTGATAGTGTTTGTCATGACATTTGTGTTTGCAACACTTGATAATGCTGTTACACTGGTTCATGCTGCAGGAAGCGTGGATATCGGGCAGTGGCCGAGAATCATTCTGGCATACAGCGGTATTGTTGCCGGATTTTTATATAGTGCGGATGATAATAGGATGATGGATTTTATCATGTATATAGTGCTTTTGCTTTCCACAACATGTCTGATTGTGATTAGCTGTGGAGGCCCTTTTATGATAGGGCTTATCATTTTTTATCTGTCAGCAGGATTTTTCTCAGTCTATTTTGCTTCAAGATTTATGATATTTGCATGTCATACGGATAAGCCGGCGCTTTGGGCCGGGATGGGCAGAGCTGTGAACAATACAGCTGCTGTCGTGGTGGCAGGGGTATCACTTTATATCATGAGAGCACCGCAGTATGTCACCATGATTACCGGTGTGCTATTGTTTGCGGTGACCAGTGTGATTGTATTTGCTTATCATGAACAGCTGCGCAGGGGTGATACAGAAATATATTCATCCGTTGCATCGCATAATAAGGAAAATGTGTATAGGAAGAGACAGGCAGAGGACAAAGCTGAAATTACAGTCTATGAGACGGTAAAAATGACAGATGATGAATTGCTCGAGTTGTTTGTGCAGGAATTTCATCTCACACCGCGTGAGGGTGAAGTGCTTGATTATCTTTTGCATTCTGATGAAAGCATGCAGGATGTGGCAAAGCAGCTGGCAGTTTCGCGCGCAGCCCTCTACAGACATATTGCAAATATGAATGAAAAAACTCAGACCAAGGCGCGCATGGGACTGGTACAGTTCTATTACAGCTGGACGCGTGAAAAACAGTGATTTTATGGGACTTTTGACATTTTGAGACGAATGTCAACTGTCCTTTTTTTGTGTGTAATGGTACAATTCTCCTACCGTAATAACTTGTAAAACGCATAAATGACATGCACTTAGAGTGTCATCATATAGTATGCGTGGAAGGGAGAATGAGGCAGTATGAATAAAATCAAAAGAATAATGGCTGTTATGCTTGCACTTGTTATGGTGCTTGCGATTGCACCGATGCAGCATATATGGGCAGATGGGGTTCAGCAAGAGAATCAACAGCCGGGTGAGGGCAGACCGGGAGAACCACAGCAAAATCAGCAGCCGGGCATGCCGCCACAGGGAGCAACACAAACAATACAGCTTCGTGTGGAGGGCGATGCGGCAGGCACAGATGAGCTGGCAGCACTTGTAATGGTAAGTCTTGATAATGGGGCAAATTATAAGTCGTTGAAGGAGCTTGCGTCAGATGCAAATTCAAAGGTACAAAAGCACGGAAGCTCATATGAGTTTGATTCAGCTGTTACAAGCATCATGGCATATCTGACTGATGAGGCAGGCCGCTATATGCTCCAGACACCTGTGCAGATAGGGAAGAATAATGCAGTGAGAATCAATGCTGGTCAGACCTTTATCCAGATAGATAAGGTACGCTACACAGTAACGTGGGCATATGATGCAAAGAGATATGGAGAGGATGCATATCTGGAGCATGGTACAGCAAAAATTATTAAGGTTGGAGATAAAACAGATTTCACGGACTGGGATATGTTTGCAAATAATCCGGGTAATAAGGATGGTGGAAATCTGGTAGTAGAACCGGGGCAGCAGGTAACTGTTGAGCTTGTTCCGGATTATGGCTATCAGCTTGACAGTGTATCCCTTAATGGAAATACTCTTGCACCGCAGGATAAAAAATCTACATTTACTTTCACAATGCCACAGACAAATGTGCATTTCAAGGGTGCCTTTGTAAAGGCAGCTGATGTCACAGACGTAAGCTCTGCAGCAGTAGGAAAAATTGAAATCAGCGATGGTGATAATGCCGCAGCATCGGGAAATCTGAAGATAGATGTATCAGACAGTGCTTCGGATACTACAAAAGCAAATGAACAGATTGCTGCCACCGATGGAGTAAAGAAAGAGGTTGTTGCCAATCTGGATATTTCCCTTCAAAATATAGTAAGCAAGGGAACAAATATGCAGGAAATCAGCGCTGATAATTACTGGGTAAATGATATCACTGAATTTGAGAAACCAATCCGACTTGATGTTGCTATCAAGGATTTTGATAAAGACAGTGAATATTCAGTTGTCAGGGAGCATAATGGAAGCTATGATGTGCTTGATGCAACAGTTTCAGACGGCAAAATTTCATTTGAGACAAATAAGTTCTCAACCTATGTAATTGTTAAGAAAACAGCTGTAAAAGCTGTCGTTACAAACCCTGATACAGTAGTAAAGTCTCAGGATGACAAGAAACCGGCTGATATCAAGAACACAGATAAAACTGATAAGGTGGCTGATAATGCCGGGAATACAACAAAGTCACAGAATATAAAGAACGAAAAAGCAGCAAAAACAAGCGATAATATGCAGGTTGACATGATGCTTACGGTGTTTATTATCGGAGTAGCAGCTATAGTTGTTTCATTAAGAAGAAAACGTAGTTAATAAAACATAGTTAATAATAAAATACCGGCAGAACCTTTTACGAACAATGGCTCCGCCGGTGCTTTTTATATATTCTCAATAAGTATCTTCACATCCCACTTATTCATCACATCGCCCTCTTTAGCTGCTTCTCCGGTGATCAGGTCAACCATTCCTGCAAGGCTTGCAGGGAGAGCATGCTTTTCATCAGTGAAATTCATCACAAAGTAAAAGCGTGTATTTTCGCTCTCGCGGCATGTGATTTCAAGACCTGTCTCTTCAGCAATGACACCTGATACAGACACTTCATTTGTGGCTTCATCAAGCACCCTTGCAAGTCCGGCTGCCTCAAGCTGTGTGGCAACATAGTATACATGGCCTTTTCCGTAGTTGTTTTTTGTGACAGCAGGCATTCCTGCATAGAAATCGCTTTCATATGTGGCGAGTACTTCTGCACCTTCCGGGTGCATCAGGTCGCACAGCAGATTGCATTTATATTCTTTTCCATCCGAAAAGCTTACAGTGTTTGACTGCTCAGGTGCGAGCGCGTCAATCTCCTCAACCCAGACACCTGCCATCTCGCGAAGCGGTCCCGGATATCCGCCCAGATGCACGTTGTCAGACTGGTCAACAATACCACTCATAAATGTTGTGATGAGAGTACCGCCGTTTTTCACAAACTGCTCAAGCTTTTCCTTCATGCCTTCCTTTACCATGTACAGAACAGGTGCGGCAATCACCTTATACTTTGAAAAATCACCATCAACCGGAATCATATCGATTGAGATATTTTTGTTGTAAAAATACTCATAATAGTGGTGAATCTGGTCAACATATTTAAGGTCCTGTGTAGGTCCGCTTGTGTACTCAAGTGCCCAGTAATTGTCCCAGTCAAAGATGATTCCCACATCTGATTTATTACGTGTGCCAAGTGTCCTTGTGCCGAAGCTTTCAAGCTCTCGTCCAAGCTGTGCAGTCTCCTTAAATACCCTTGTGTCGTTTGTTCCGACATGTGCTATTACAGCACCGTGGAATTTCTCGCAGCCACCCTTGCTTCGTCTGAGCTGGAAGAACTGGATAGTGTCTGCACCGTGGGCTATGGTCTGATAGCTCTGTGCACGCATCTGTCCCGGACGCTTCAATGAATTGTAGTGCTGCCAGTTCTGCTGGCTTGGAGTCTGCTCCATGAGCATGAATGGCTCATCCTTAAGACCTCGCATCAAATCGTGAGTCATCGCAACCATGCTCCATGGTGTGTCGTATGCAGGGTAATTATCCCACGACACGATATCCATCTCCTTAGCCCACTTGAAATAGTCAAGGCCCTTGAAGGTACCCATCAGGTTTGTTGTGACAAGCGCATCAGGAATGATAGATTTAACGGCATCGCGCTCCAGCTTATAGCAGTTCAGCAAGCTGTCAGAGTAAAAACGTCTGTAGTCTGTTGATATTCCGGCAAAGCTTGTCATGCCACCCCAGGCCTCCTCGCTGAGCTCGTTAGGTACGACTATCTCATCCCAGTCATAGAAGGTGTGTCCCCAGAACTCTGTGTTCCAGGCATCGTTTACGGCATCGAGAGTCTTGTACTTATCCTTGAGCCATACACGAAACTGCTTCTGACAGTTGTCACAGTAACAGTATCCGCCGTACTCGTTATTGATGTGCCATACAGAAATATTTTTATTGCCGCTATAGCGTTTTGCAAGCTCTGTCGCAAGAGCCTTTGCGTACTTCTGATATACCAGGGAGTTCGGACAGAAATTGTGTCTGGCTCCAAATTTATGCTGGCGTCCCTCGGAGTCGGTGCTCATTGTCTCAGGATATTTTTTGACCATCCATGCAGGCAGTGCCGCTGTGGATGTTGCCATGACGATGTCGTAGTTTTCGTTTGAGAGCATATCAACTATCTCGTCAAGCTCTGTGAAATTATACTCATTCTCAGACGGCTGTATTTTAGCCCATGAAAAAACGTTGATTGTGGCACTGTTGATATGGGCATCCTTAAAGTATGCCATGTCCTGCTCCCAGACCTCCTTAGGCCACTGATTTGGATTGTAATCTCCTCCGAAAAGGATTCTTTTGAATTTTGACTGCATTTTTTACCTCCGTTATGGTATTAACCCCAATATTATGATATTCTTAAACTATAAATGTGTTTCCCTATGCACTAATCATATAATAGATTTACGGAAAATAGTATAACATCATAAACCAAATTATATAACATTCTGAAACTAAACCGTTTTTGAAAGGAGAAAGCATGCCTATTTATTTTGGAAGCAATTTCGCAAGAGAACCGTTTCAATTCGACTCTGTCGGTAATGACTGGGAGCAGGAAAGCGTTACCCGCCCGGAGGGGTATCCGCTGTACCATTATTTACAGACGAAGGAGGGCGTGGGCGAGGTAACGGTATACAGCAGAAATCAGGCTGTTTCGGACAATATTTTGTCAAACAGTCATACGATTGAGCTGCAAAAGGGGCAGGGGATTCTTATTGCTCCAAACGTGCCACATTCCTATCACAATAAAAACATCTCATCCGGCAATAGCCTGCCCTGGAAAACAGAGTTTGCCACTTTTACAGGGACAATGGCGGCAGCCTTCAGGGAAATGTTTGATGAAAAGGAATACCGTCTGATTGATGAGAATAAGGGGACGGATGTGTCGGAAGCGATTAACAAGGCTGTAGAAGACTTTAAGGAACACTCCAGTGATACGCAAATGCTCTCACTCGACTGTTATGGCATCATGCTTTTGCTCTCAGACCAGTCTAATCACACACACGATAATGATGACCAAAGCTATGTGCGTTTTATAAAGCCTGTTATAGATGCTATAGAAGAAAGCTACATGGACGATATCAGTGCCAGGGAGCTTGCTGATGGTGTATTTGTATCGCAGCAATATCTATCGCGTGTTTTTACGGAGTTTATGAACTGCTCGGTGTATGAGTACCTGACCAACTACCGCATCAACAAAGCCAAGGAGTTACTGCTTATAAACAGCAGGCGTAAGGTGCAGGATATAGCATCTGATGTGGGGTACTCAGATGCCAGCCATTTTATCGTCATGTTCAGGAAACTTACAGGGATGACACCGGCGCAGTTTCGGAAGCTGTATATATAAGAGGATGCAACTGTTTCTTGTATTTAATAGGGTTTGATGTTAAGATATATTTATCAGAAATATGGTGCGAAAATGAATAGCTACAATTGTTTTATAAGAATTAGGAAGTGATAATATGAGTGATAGAAACCGGATATTATGTGAGTTCAGAAATAAGACAAAAAGCATTATGGGTGATTCGTTAAAGCAGATGATATTATATGGTTCATATGCAAGAGGAGATTATGGAGATAATTCAGATATGGATATAATGGTTTTGACGGAGCTGACGGATGATAGGATTATACAGATAGAGGATGAAATATTTGATGCAGCTTATGATATTGAACTTGAGTATGGTGTGCCGATAAGTGTGAATATTAAAAATGAAAAACACTTTAAAAATTGGGTAAACAGCTTGCCGTATTATTCAAATATACAAAAGGAGGGAATTATTATTGCTTGAGGAAAATTGTATTAGTTTAGCAAAATATAGAATGGAAACGTCAATGGAAACTTTAAATGTTGCCAGGGAGTGTTTAGAAAACAAACATTTTAAAGATTCTATAAATAGAGCGTATTATGCTTCCTTTTATGCCGCAAGAGCAGTCTTAGCCTTGGAACGTGTTGATTTTAAAAGGCATAAGGATGTTATAGCATATTTTAATAAAAATTATGTTGCAACAGGTATATTTGATCGTGAAATAGGAAGAAATCTTGCAAGACTAAAGCAAAAAAGAGAGCAAAGTGATTATGATGATTTTTTTATTGCATCGAAAGAAGAAGCTCAAAAACAATTTGATAATGCAGAGAGTATAGTAGCTGCAATCATTGAATATATGCGTAAAAATAACAGTGGAACCATTATTTAAGTAAGTGGTTCCACTGTTGTTTTTGTATATATAACATCATCTACAATCCGTATTCCGTATTTATCAAGGTCGACCTTGCCGTCTATGACCTCAATGCCATCTGCTCTTAGACGGTTAGCCTGTTCATCGGCTCCGCCGAAGGCAAATGCCCCTGACAGCTCACCCTTTGCATTTACCACTCTGTAGCATGGAATTTCATCAGGATTGGGATTCTTGTGCAGGGCATTGCCGACAGCCCGGCACATTTTTTTATTGCCTGCAAGCTCAGCAACCTGTGCATATGTGGCAACACAGCCCTTTGGAATCCTTTTTACAGCCTCATATATGAGCCGGGTCGGATTATAGGTGACAAGGTCATAGCTGTCTGCAATCATGTTTTTTATAGCATCATCCGGTATGCTGCCATCGAGAATGATGGTATTCCAATTGTCCTTGTTCTGGTGCCAGCCTGGGATGACCGATGGGAAGGCATCTCTCCAGAAGTCTCGCCATGCAGGAGATACCTTGACATTTAAGTTGATAAAACCATTGCGCTCATAGGTCCACAGGAAAGCCTTTTTGCTGTCCTTTACGCGGACTAGCTGCCAGTTTGGGTCGTGGAATGGGGCTTCCTGATATGTATTTGGAAATGATAAGCCGTAGTCTAATGCTTCTTGTCGTGTTTTCATAGATCTTGCCTGCTTTCTTTTTAGGTATACGATTACAGTATAACATAAAAAGAACAAATTTATTGACTTAATTCTTCATACAACCTCTCTATCTCTCCATCTTCCTTAGAATTAACAAACACCAGTGTATCATCCGATTTTATCATGAGAATAGGAGAGTATCCGTCGAATACATACAGGCTGCATTTTCCAAGGGTGCGTCCTTCATACCTGCCGATATCATAGCTGTCTGTAGAGGCTCCGTTTGTACGCAGGAAACCGTCATACGGCAGCTCGTCCAGAAGCTTAAGCTCTGTGATGTCATTTACATCAATCTCGCTTGTATAGCCACCGGCAGAAATAGTAAGGTTATTGTTTGTCAGAGTGATTTTTTCTTGTATATTAATCAAAGGAAGCATGCAGACAAACACTAGGATGATACAGCCGGCTGTTATTGCACAGGTGATTCCTGTGAAAATCCACGCGCCTTTTTTAGCATAATTAAACGTGTAATTGCCGGACTGCATGCGGTTTTCAATGAGAATATGTTTGTCGTCGGGATTATAGTAGTAGCTGGTTTTCCAGTATTCATCATCGTCCACATCTATTGGTGAGGTGTTGGCAGACAGCAGTTCCTTCTTTCTGTTTAAGCCCATATAAATTGTAACAATAAATCCCAAAACGGCTATTAACTGAATGAAAATATACACATAATAGGATGATGCCGGAAGTATTCCGGTGATACCTGTGTATAAGGCTACATAAATCCATGCGACAGCGTTTAGTTCGCTTAGGAGAAGCATTGCGATGCTTTTATATTTTTTCATGGTATTGTTGACAATAAGGTTGAGCTTTGAATCCATGCTGTATACGTGGCGCTCGCTTTTGTTTATAAAAGCATGAAATACCAGCGAAAGTGTGGATATTAAAACAGGGCACAAAAACAGCGAAATAATAAGGATATTGTAATGGGTGTCACCAAGCATAAAGTATGGTATATATGCTGCAAGCTCAGTAATTAAAAAGAGTGCGTGCCATTTATAGCTGACTGTCGTGGCACCGGCTTCTGCTGAAACGCGGGTGTCGATATAAACCTTTTTGCGTTGGGCTTCTATTATCCATCCGTTTTGTTTTTTCAGAGCATACATTTTCCGGTGGGAGTTGTTTGGAATATGAATGATTCCAAATATATATGCAAACATCCAGACAATATATACCAGAACAAAAACGGCAATGTTAATAAAAACAATAAAGCATATCGCAATGGAGATAATCACATTGGCAATCTGAAAGTGTTTCATTTTGCGTTTTCCGGTGGTGACGATTTCGGTGACTTCGGCATCTTCTTTGTGAGATGATGGAATATGTACATTGAGATACATGCCATTTTCATATTTATAGGCGTGTGTGTACGCAAATTGCATACATAGTATGATAAAAA
>ERZ857750.3958-NODE-3958-length-11584-cov-21.896175_pt1 | contig 11584 bp, 9 predicted proteins | sample MGYA00519915_ERZ857750 | MGnify/ENA primary metagenome ERZ857750 (study PRJEB31778, sample SAMEA3449358) | human gut metagenome | biome: human gut; feature: human-associated habitat; material: faeces | place: United Kingdom | collected 2010/2012 ... | reverse complement strand
ATCCGGAAGGCACATTTGATGTAATCCTGATGGATATCATGATGCCTGAAATGAATGGTTATGAAGCGGTAAAAGCAATCAGGGCAATGAATGACAGACCGGATGGAAAAAACATTCCTATTATAGCAATGACAGCTAATTCATTTGCAGAAGATGTTCAGGCATCACTGGATGCAGGAATGAACGCACATTTGTCAAAGCCGATTGTGATTGATGAAGTTATAAAAATGATTATAAGGTATGTATATCATTGATTAGCAGAGGTTCATGAATTAGTGGAATACAATTGACAGGAGGACCAAAATATGACAATGCGAGAGTGCTATGAAGCTATTGGAGGAAACTATGAAGCTGTCCTGGGACGCCTTCACAGCGAAGTGTTACCAAACCGGATTTTCAGCTCTCCTGGTACGCCCTTTTCTTTTACCTCCAGGACACCGCCCGTAATCATCAGCTTGATCAGATCAACATTTTCCCGCTTTGCTTCTTCTACGTGAGCAACTGCAGCATCGATGTTTTCTGCGGCAATTGCAACAGAACCCGCCATATGACCGCCCGGTACAGAAATTCCTTCGTTTGCCACAAGGATTCTCGGGCCGATTTTCTTTCCGGCCGCAATTCCATCCCGCAGCCGTGTATCAAACGTGCCAAGACCGCCTACGGTTCGGATGGTAGTGACGCCGCTTAGCAGCTCTGTTTTTGCAAAGCCTGCCACCGTGCGGTAGGCAGTGGCACGGGAAAGCCCGGTGCTCATCAGGGTTTTGATCAGTTTTTCATTGTCCCGCTGTTTTTTCTACGGTTTTCCGTTTCCGGCAAGGTGCACATGCATGTTAATAAGTCCCGGCATGATGTACTTTCCGGCAAGATCTACTTCCGTATAATCCGAAAGATCAGAACCATCCGGGACAAGGCCGGTGATTTTTTTTTCTATCCGTGAGAAGGATAAGGCTAGTCTGTACCTGCATTTCTTTGGTGCCGTCTAAGATTTTTCCATTTTTATAGGCATATTTCATCGCTATTCCCTTCTTTCTGCCAGCGTTCGCTTTGCAGTGCTATTTCGAGCGCTACGGCTGCAATTCTGTCTTTTTCTTCCAGTTTATCACAGTTGTGGAGACTTCTGATATCCCATTCTTCTGCATCCAGATTGTCTGCTGCGTAAAAGAACTGGATTAGATTCCTGTCTCGAAACTGAGCCACGGCTGCATTTGCAGAGCACTCCATATCAACGCAGATACAGCCCTGCATTTTTCTGCGCTTTACTTTTTCCTCGGTTTCCCGGTAAAAAGCATCGGTAGTCCATACTTTTCCAACCGTATAGGTTACGTGCATTTTATCCAGAAGTCTGGTTAACATTTCCATATGTTTTTGATTCACCCGGATTTCGTCTGACGGGGGCATATAGTGATAGCTTGTCCCCTCATCCCGAACAGCCGCGTTTGGAATAATAATGGAACAATCTGCAATACTGCCATCTAAAACACCGCAGGTTCCAAATATAACAACGGTCTGCACTCCCATCTGGTAGACGTCCTCAAGCATTCCCACACTTGTCGGGGCACCGACATCAATCATGAAAAGGGAAAGTTCACTGCCTTTATATTTGGCACGGTAGATTGGCTTTTTACCATTTGCGGTACTCGTCTCTGCGATGATTTCTGCCTGAAGTTCCGCAACGATTCGCTCGAATGTTATGTGAGAATAACAGGCGATCGCTGTTTTGGGAATCTGATCGATTTCTTTGATCAGATCCCATGGATTAATTACTGCGGTTTTGGATGGATCGAATTCGTCTAAAAGCATGGGGCTCCTTTCTGGCTTTTTGTGTTTTATTATATATTTTTGTGTGGAGTTTGTCTATGGTTGTTGAGAGAAAATCAGTACAGAACAGAAAGTCAATCATGTAGTATATAATAGCCATTGGATGAGGTAATGGTAAACAGCACCAGCCGCAACTGTGGCAAGCTCTGCAGTCCAGAATGCATACAAGAAGTGTGTAAGATCAGGTGTTACCTCCCAAAACAGCATTCTGCTTGCGGCAAAAATAACAATAAGGAAAAACGAAATATATGGTTTTATTGCCGATAATGTGATATACTAATTTAATTTGCAGGAAGTTTACAGTAGGTGGGAAGGATAATTTGCCGCCTGACAAATATGGTACAATGTGAATGGTTATGAACAATCATTTCAGAAAGGACAGATATGATATATATTACAGGTGATACACATGGCAGATTTGAAGTATTAGGATAAGCGGGAATTCATGACGTGGAGTTTCAAGTGATTAAAAAATTTATGAAAATGAATAAGTGGAAAGTTTCATGTCCATTGACATGGCTTTCCACTTATTTTTATGAATTCCTATGCGCCAGACGAGCAGACAACAGAAATTGGCATCTTACCCGCGAATTTCTGCATTTCACATCATGCAGACTGGACGAATGCTGTAAAATCATATATAAAAGAAATAGGAATAACTGGGGGTGAGATGGATGACATGTGAGGTGGAACAGATTGATCCAAAGCAGGAAGAACATGTTATGGTATATTGCCACAACAGGGAAGCATCCTGGGTGCAGAATGTTCGGGAAGCTGTATTTGGACAAACATCGGTATGTGGATATAAAAATCACGTTTTGTATCAATTGAAATTGTCTGATATTTTTTATGTGGAACAGCAAAGAAATCAAAGGAGAGGGCAGGCGTAATGGAAACAGATATGATTAAAATCACTCATTTAAAGAAAAGATTTGGTGATGTAAAAGCAGTCAATGATCTGAGTTTTCAGGTGAAAAAAGGAGAGCTCTTTGCATTCCTTGGTGTAAACGGGGCAGGGAAGAGCACAACGATTTCGATCATCTGCGGGCAGCTTCGCAAAGACAGCGGAACGGTTCAGATCCAGGGCACAGATCTGGATAAGATCGGAAGGAAAGTTGGAACAATGCTTGGCGTGGTATTTCAGGACAGTGTGCTGGACAAGCCACTTACCGTCGGGGAAAATCTGAAAAACAGAGCAGCGCTTTATGGAATAACAGGAAAAGCGTTTGAAAAAAGATTGCGGGAACTAGTGGAGATTTTTGATTTCGGAGATTATCTGAACCGGCCGGTCGGAAAACTGTCCGGCGGACAGAGAAGAAGAATTGATATTGCAAGAGCCTTGCTGCATCGGCCCGAACTTCTGATTTTAGATGAACCAACGACAGGACTTGACCCACAGACGCGGCTTTTGATCTGGGATATCATTGAAAAACTTCGAGTGGAAGAAAAGCTGACAGTTTTTCTGACTACGCACTACATGGAAGAAGCTGCAAATGCCGGTTATGTGGTGATTCTGGATAAAGGAAGCATCGTGGCAGAAGGAACTCCTTTTGAGCTGAAAAATGAGTATGTGCAGGACACTATGTCTGTTTATGGTGTGACAGAAGAAGAAATCAAAACACTGGGCAGAGAGTATAAAAAGATCTGGGATGGCTATCAGTTAAAAGTAAAAAATACCGCAGAGGCTACCCGGCTGATCGTGGAACATCAGGAAATATTCCGTGATTATGAAGTGGTAAAGGGCAGAATGGATGATGTATTTCTTGCTGTAACCGGAAAAACATTGGGAGGTGAGCACAGATGAAGGCAGTATTTGCACTTATAAGTCGAAATAGAAAATTGTTTTTTAAAGACAGAGGAATGTTTTTTTCGGCTTTAATTACTCCGGGAATTCTGATTTTGCTGTATGCTACATTTCTGGCAAACGTATACAGAGATTCCTTTGTGTCCGCGATCCCGGACATGATTACAATCTCAGACAAACTGATCGATGGAACGGTGGCCGCACAGCTTGCCGCGGCTCTTCTGGCAGTCAGCTGTGTGACTGTGACATTCTGCGTGAATCTTACGATGGTACAGGACCGGGCAAACGGAACAAGGAAAGATTTTAATGTATCGCCAATCAGCAAAGCACAGCTTTATCTTGGGTATTTTTTATCTACTGTAGTCAATTCCCTGCTGGTGAATGGGCTTGCGCTTGTATTATGCCTTGGCTATATGTACAAAATGGGCTGGTATATGAGCGCTGTAGATGTACTCTGGGTTCTTCTCGATGAAATTTTACTGGTACTCTTTGGAAGCACGTTGTCAAGCATCGTCAGTTTTCCACTGACAACCCAGGGTCAGTTATCCGCAGTGGGAACAATCGTAAGTGCCGGGTATGGATTTTTATGCGGAGCTTACATGCCGATTTCAAATTTCGGCAGCGGTCTGCAGAAAGTACTGTCGTATCTGCCAAGTACCTACGGAACTTCCCTGCTGAAAAATCATATGCTCCGTGGAATCTTCGAAGAGATGGAGAACAATCAGCTGCCAGAAGAAATGATTACTGCGATTCGTGATACACTGGATTGTAACCCGAAGTTCCAGGGGTCTGTAGTAAGTGTAAATCAGATGGTGATGCTTATGGTGGGATGTGTTGTGGTATTTGGAATTATTTTTTTGTGCATGACAGCTCTTCCGGAGAAAGATGGGAAGTAAATATATCCTTCGACTATAGAATGAATAAAAAATGAGAAAAGAGACAGTTATGAATATTACAGAAAGAGAGATCGATGACCCGGAAAAAGAGGGCGTTATACTCGAATATGTAAATTTTACGAAAGAATTTGCAGAAATAAAAGAGTATGTAAGAAGCAAAGGGGAATCTATCCGGGGATACACAGAAAAGAAAGAATGTGTTTCCATAAGAACAGAAGATATTTTATATTTCTAGGCAGTGGAAAACAAGGTGTTTGCTTATACGTCAAATGAGTTTTATGAAATTAAAAGCAGACTGTATCAGCTGGAAGAGAAAATAACAAGAAAATGTATGAAGCGTGCATCAAAGACAACGATTGTAAATGCGGATCGTATTGTTTCGGTTCGTACCGCATTAAATGGGCGTTTGTATGTGCGGATGGAGGCTTTGAGCAGATTGGAAATGGCCTTGCAAAAACAGGAGCAGATCCTCTGCAAAGCGCTGCATACGGATCTTGGAAAGAGCAAGACGGAGAGTGTGATGTGTGAGATTGGACTGGTGCAGGGGGAAATCCGCTGGATGAAGCAGCACTTAGGGCGGCTTTGCAGAACAAAACATGTCAGAACACCGCTGGCGCAGTTCGCTGCAAAAAGTTATCGAAGCCCTTCTCCTTATGGCAATGTGCTGATTATGAGCCCGTGGAATTACCCTGTTCTGCTGACGTTAGAACCGCTGGTAGATGCCATTGCGGCAGGAAATACTGCGGTGGTAAAGCCAAGTGCTTATGCACCGGTCAGTGCAAATGCCCTGAAAGATCTGTTAGAAGAATGGATAGTTAAAGACAGCGTATGCCGGAAGGACATGAAATCGCTGGTATTGTAGAAACAAAAGAAAAAATTTGAAAAATTTCAAAAAATATCGTTGACAAACAGAACAAAGCGTGCTAATATACATATTGTCAGCAGGACGTAAGAACTGCTAGAAAACAGATATGGGGTCTTAGCTCAGCTGGGAGAGCATCTGCCTTACAAGCAGAGGGTCACAGGTTCGAGCCCTGTAGGCCCCATACTTCTAAAAATATAGTATGGCGAGATAGCTCAGTTGGCTAGAGCACGCGGTTCATACCCGCGGTGTCGAGGGTTCGAATCCCCCTCTCGCTACGAAAGAGAGAGCTCCTGCGAAAGCAGGGGCTTTTGTTGTTTTACGTTCGGAGGGGGCTGCCAGTGGCGGGCCCGGCAGATTACAATACCATGGAAAATGACAGGGAGGCGCTTATGAAATTATTCCACTTATCCGATCTCCACATCGGAAAGCGAGTCAATGAATTTTCGATGATCGAGGATCAGAAGTACATTTTGTCGCAGATTCTGCATGCTGCAAAAAGAGAGAGACCAGATGGCGTACTGCTTTCCGGAGATATTTACGACAGTACGATTCCAAGTGCAGAAGCGGTTCAGGTTTTTGACGCGTTTCTGACAGAGCTTTCCACCAATCGGATTCTCACTTTTATTATCAGTGGAAACCATGATTCCGCCGAGCGTCTGGCATTTGGATCCAGCCTGATGGGAAAAAGCGGGATCTATTTTTCAAAGGTATACAATGGAACGATAGAGAAAATTCCGCTGCAGGATGCGTATGGCACGGTGTGGATTCATCTGCTTCCGTTTTTACGGCCTGCGGTGGTGCGTCATGCCCTGCCGGAGCGTGCAGAAGAAGTAATGTGTACAGCGGATGCAGTTCGGATTGCACTGGAACAGGATCTGGTTGATGAACAGGATCGAAATGTGATTCTGGCCCATCAGTTCGTAACCGGGGCAAAACGATGTGATGCAGAAGAACTGCAGGTTGGCGACTTGGATCAGATTCCGGCAGAATTGTTTGAAAAGTTTGATTATGCTGCACTGGGGCACATCCACAGCCCACAGAAGGTGGAAAGAGACACGGTTCGCTATTGCGGTTCGCCGCTGAAATATTCTTTTTCGGAAGCAGGACAGGAAAAATCGATTACGGTGATCGAATTAAAAGAAAAAGGAACGGTGGAGCTTAGAACAATTCCATTAAAGCCCTTGCACGATCTCAGGAAAATCCGGGGGACGTATCTGGAAGTCACGGCAAAAACATTTTATAAGAACAGCGACTGCGAGGATTACCTTCTGGTGACGTTGACGGATGAAGAAGATGTGCCGGATGGAATGGCAAAACTCCGAACGATCTATCCGAACCTGATGCGCCTGGAGTACGATAACAAAAGAACCCGGTCTGCTGCAGACATTGGCACGGCGGAACGAGTGGAGGAAAAATCAGAACTGGAACTGTTCCGGGAATTTTATGAATTACAGAATAATCAGAGCATGACCGCACAGCAGAAAGCGCTGGTGGAAGAATTGTTACGGGGGATGAAGGCATGAAACCAAAGAAATTAGTCATCAGTGCATTCGGACCGTATGCGGACCGGATAGAACTTGATTTTGACCGGCTGGGCGGCGGTCTGTATCTGATTACGGGGGACACCGGCGCTGGAAAAACAACGATTTTTGATGCCATCACGTTTGCGCTTTACGGGGAAGCGAGCGGTGAAATCCGGAAAGGCGAAATGTTCCGCAGTAAGTATGCAAAACCGGAGGTGCGTACCTTCGTAGAGCTTACGTTTACGTATCAGGGAAAGGACTATACGGTAAAGAGAAACCCGGAATATCTGCGCCCGAAGGACCGCGGACAGGGCATGACGATGGAGAAAGCGAATGCAGAACTGATTTTTCCGGATGAGCGGCAGCCGGTTACGAAAACTTCGGAAGTGACAAAGAAAGTGACAGAACTTCTCGGGCTGGATCAGCGTCAGTTCCGACAGATTGCGATGATTGCGCAGGGAGATTTCCAGAAGCTTCTGCTGACAGGAACAGCGGATCGGAGTGAAATTTTCCGGAAAATGTTTCACACAGAGATTTATCAGGAGCTGCAGAAGCGCCTGCGGGAAGCAGCAAAGGAGCGCTGGAAAATATACGATGAAAAGAAACGCAGCATCAGCCAGTATCTGGAAAATGTTGTCTGCCCGGAAGAGGCAGAATGGAAAACAGAGTTTGACCGGCTGAAGAAAAATAAATTCGACGGCCAGGTTATGCGCGGTATGGAACTGCTTGCACGCTGCATCGAATGGGACGATGAGAAATTAAAGGCGTTGCAAGACGAGCAGAGTACGCTAAATGAAGAGATCGAAAAGAAAAACCAGCTTTTGGGAAAAATAAAAGAGCGACAGACGAGACAAAAAGAGAAAGAGCAGAAAGAAAAAGAATGGGAGACTCTGCTTCCGAAGGAAGAAGAAAAGAAAAAGAGAAGTGAGCAGGCAGAGAAAGAGGCAGAGATTTGTAAGCAGTTGGAAGAGCAGATTCGGGAAGAAAAAGTGTGTCTGGAACTGCTGCGAAAAGTGCAGCAGGAGCAAAGTGCAATGACACAGCTGCAAAAGGAACTGCAGGCAGCAACAGAAGCAAAAGAACAGCTTCAGACAGAGCAGGAGCGTGCAAAAAAAGTCCTGGAACAGAAGAAAGCACGGGAAGAACGTCTCTCTGATGCGGAGGTGAAACTTGCACGGACGGAACAAAAAGAAGCGTATGCCGCAGAGCAGATACAGCAGATGGAAGCATACTGCGAGACAATTGCAGGCGCAGTCAAAGAGGAAACGGCAAACAAAGAAGAGGAAAGCGTTCTTTGTAAAAAAATAAAAGAAACAGAGGAGACAGCGGCCAGGGCAGCCGAAGAGGCAGAAAGGCTGGCCGGGCAGGATCAGGTCTGCGAAAAACTGCTGGATGAAAAGAAAAATCTGGAACAGAAAATCCACACTTTAGAAGAAACGAAAAAACAGCTGGAGAGAACGACGGCTGAAAGGACGCAGATTGCCGCGCAGGTGACACAACTGCGAAAGGAAGAAGAGAACTTACAGGCGGATATCGCGACAACGGCAGAACATCTGGCCGAAAGAGACGGAGCCGCGCTGCTGCAGGAAAAATACCACCAGAAGCTGGAAACGCTGGAAAATCTGCTGGAAAGCTGGGAGCAGGGACGCAAAGAACTGGAAGAAAAGCAAGGTGCATACCAGCGTGAAATCAAAAAGAGAGATGCTTTACGGGAAACATATCAGGCGATGGAATCTTTATTTCTGGATGCACAGGCGGGAATTCTGGCAGAAAAACTGACAGAGGGAGAACCATGCCCGGTCTGCGGCGCTATTCATCATCCGCAGCCTGCCAGACGAGCAGAACATACGCCAGATAAAGAAACGCTGGATCACAAGAAAGAAGAACTTCGGATGCAGGAGGAAGCAGCTGCGGGACAAAGCGAGGCTGCGGGCAGCTGCCGCAGACAGGTAAAGGAAAAACGTGCACAGCTAACGGAATGGCTGTTAAGAGAACTGCCCGAGAGTCAGAAAGAACACGAACAGAAGCGACTTTCACAGATGCCGGATGTTTTATTTCAACAGGAAGCGGTCGAGAAGGCAGAGCAGCTTCGGAAGGAAGAAGAAACACAGAAAGTACGTCAGATGGAATATGCGGAACTGGAAAAAAGACAGACAGAACGGCAGAAAAGACTGGAAAGCATAAAAAAGACCATTGCAGCGGAACAGACACAGCTTGGCCGGGCAGAAGGAACCAAAAGAGCACTGGAAGAACAGTTGGAAAAAGAAATTGCGGAGGCGCAAAAAACGACTGCTTTTATGGAGAAAAAGAATCCTGCGCAAAGAAAGGGTCCGGGGGAGAGCGAGGACAGAAACTCCCTGGCTGATCAGATTGCCCAGGTGATTTCCTTCCGGAAAAACAGACAGAAACAGTGTGAGGGAGAGATTGCTGCCACGCGGGCAAAGGTGAGCCGCCGTGCAGAATGTATCGCACGGCAGAAAAAAGCGGAAGCTGAGCGGAAAGAGGATCATGAGCGGCTGCAGAAGGTGCGGAGCCGTCTTGAAGTACTGCAAAGCGATCGGAAGAGATGGAAGGAACAAGAAGAGAAACTGCTGGAAAATCTGGAAGAGCAGAGAGCGATCTGGGCAGAACAGGATCAGCAGAAAACAGGAGCGAAATCCGAAGGCAGGCCTGGAGATGGGAAGGAGCAGCTGAAGGATCTGGTAAGTGCAGAAACGGTGAAAAAACAGATAAATGAATTTACGGGATCGGAAATCGCAGAAAAACTTGCAGATGCGGAAAGAGAACTGTGGATTCGGTCTGTATGGGAACAGCACTGGCTGAAACAAAAGCGAAAAGAACTGACAGAACAGAAACAATGTATTCTTGCAGAACAGGAGGAACTGAAAAAGATCCGACAGGAAATCCAGGAAGAAACACAGAAAACGGAGCAAAGAGAACAGGAAATTCGCAAAAAAGAGCTGCGGGAAACGGAACAAAAGGCTGAAAGAAAAGCACTGCTGGAAAAGATCCGGGAAAAAGAGGCGCAGCTTGCGGGAAAAGAAGAAACAGAACTTCTGGAACATATTGCAGCCTGGGAAGCACAGAAAGAACGGCTGGAAGAAGCACAGAAAACAGCAAAAGAGGAACTGGATGCCATACAGAAAAAACTGACGGAAGTACAGGCGGCGCTTACGGCGATTCAGGCGTTAGAAACAGCGGATTCACAGGAACAGCCACTCCCGTCAGAAATAGAATTACAGGAAGATTTAAGGGGACTTTCCGAACAGAAACAGGTTCTGGATCAGCGTTATAACGAGCAGTATCACGCGGCAAATACGAATCAGAACACATATGATGCCATTCGGAATCAGCAAAGTCAGATGCAGACCGTGGAAGAAGAGTACAAATGGGTCAATGCGCTTGCGGATACCGCATGTGGAAATGTGAGCGGAAAGCAAAAGATTGAACTGGAAACGTATGTGCAGATGGCGTATTTTGACCGGATTCTGCGAAAAGCCAATGTGCGTTTCCTGACGATGAGCCAGGGACAGTATGAGCTGAAACGGCAGGAAGACGGCACGAATAAGAAAGAAAAAGCCGGATTGGAACTGAATGTGATTGACCATTATAACGGAACGGAGCGGAGTGTCCGCACGCTCTCCGGCGGCGAATCGTTTCAGGCATCGCTTTCGCTGGCACTTGGCCTGTCAGATGAAATTCAGTCGTATGCAGGAGGAATCCGGTTAGATTCCATGTTTGTGGACGAAGGTTTTGGTTCTCTCGATGAAGAGTCCCTGAATCAGGCGGTGAAAGCACTGGAAGGTCTGGCGGATGGAAACTGTCTGGTCGGAATTATTTCTCATGTGCCCAAGTTAAAAGAGCGGATTGAGAAAAAAATCATTGTGACGAAAAATCGAAGCCGGGATGGTGTAGGAAGCCGGGCAGTGATCGAGTAGACCACACAGGAGATGATTGGGATTCGAGAGAATTCCTTGTCAGAAAGTACGGAAAATGCTATAATGGATCCGTTGGGCAAAAAAAGTTGAATGAACAGAGCAAATCCGGCGAATCATGCCGGCTGCCATAGAATGGAGGAAACAAATGAAAACATCAGATTTTTATTATGATCTGCCAAAAGAACTGATTGCACAGGATCCATTGGAAGACCGCAGCGCTTCCCGCCTGATGCATCTGGATAAAACGACAGGTGAATATAAGCATGGTCATTTCCGTGATATTCTGCAGTATCTGAAACCAGGCGACTGTCTGGTCATCAATGATACGAAGGTAATTCCGGCGCGTCTTTATGGTTCCAAGGTCGGAACGGATGCGGCAATTGAGATTCTTCTTTTAAAGAGAAAAGAAAATGACATCTGGGAAACGCTGGTAAAACCGGGCAAAAAATGCAAGGTCGGAACTGTAATATCCTTTGGAGACGGAATTCTGACAGGCGAAGTAGTCGATATCGTGGATGAAGGAAACCGCCTGATCCAGTTCCACTATGAAGGCATTTTTGAAGAAATTCTGGATCAGCTTGGTGAAATGCCGCTGCCGCCATATATCACACATAAACTGCAGGACAAGAACCGTTATCAGACGGTATACGCAAAACACGAAGGCTCCGCAGCAGCTCCGACCGCCGGACTGCACTTTACAAAAGAGCTTCTGCAGCAGGTACAGGATGCCGGTGTAAAGA
>ERZ857750.3954-NODE-3954-length-11606-cov-11.357891_pt1 | contig 11606 bp, 12 predicted proteins | sample MGYA00519915_ERZ857750 | MGnify/ENA primary metagenome ERZ857750 (study PRJEB31778, sample SAMEA3449358) | human gut metagenome | biome: human gut; feature: human-associated habitat; material: faeces | place: United Kingdom | collected 2010/2012 ... | reverse complement strand
AGTCATCGGTATCATCAAAGTATACGACTTTGATTCCCAGTTTTTCTTCATCCTGGGGAAACAGCTTTCCGATCACCAATACCGGATCCTTTTCCACATCCAGTCGGAGAACCATCATGCGTTCTCCACATGCATAGTACTGTCCGGTCAGATAATACACGGCCATCGGATCTGTCACAAGAAACTGTTCCAGATTCATCTGGCGCATGCCTTCGATTACTTTTTCTATTCTCGTCATGTCCATCTTTCCTCGTCCTTTCTTTCCGCACCCGGTATTTTCTTATGGATTTCCCAGGTGCACCCGCGTTTCTCACGGTCTCTGCCCTGCATTATACACCTGTTTTCTTCTATATACCATAGAAAATCTTGAAACCAGTTACTGTCTATTCTGTGCCAGCAAAATGCTTCGCGGGATATTACCTTTCAACATTAGCTTTATCAGTAATCCTTCGATACTTCCAGATGCTCCCGTTTCCCACTGATATAACCCGCATAAGCAAGTTCCAGATCTTTTCCGTAAAATTTTTATCTCCATTGCGCTTTTTCCATTTTTTCTACTCTGTTGTAAACAAATACTTATATTTTCTCATCTGTTCAAAAATAATTGTTTCTACTCTACTTCGTATCTCTTCCGGATATATTTCTGCATTTGCAAGCAATTCTTTCACATCTTTCTTTGTGAACCGAAACTTCAGATTCATTTTGTATAAAGTTTCAGAAATATCTAATTGTTCGCTAAATTCACTGCATATTGTTTTTGACTGAACCTTATCTATCATGGAATACATATCCCCAGTCAGCGGATAATCCATCGTTGTATCTGCCAGCAATCCCGCTCCATTATCAAAAATCGGACAGTATGTATACCCTCCTTTTCCGTTCATCAGGACAGCAATATTATGTGTGTGGCGGTCTTCGTTTAAAAAAAGGGCATCTATCGTCAGCAATTTATTCATATAAATACCAAAGTTCTGAAGTCCCGTCATGCGTTCTACCTGCTGTACTAAAAACTGTAACCTTTCTTCATGTTCCGGTATCCTATACAATGCTTTATACAGACTTTCTCCGAAAAAATTTCCAAACAGCCGTTCCAGAGTAATGATCTGCCAGTCTTCGTTCAGAAAGTTTTTACTCTTCGCTCCATTATAAATCACAGTTCCGTATTTTATCTGTTCCAGTTCATAACATACAAATTCATTTTCTTCTAATGTCGATTTTCTCAGAAGATGAGAAATCATGTATTCTGCCAGTCCCTCATACCCTGTATAATCTGCTTTGTACCATATCCCTGCATTTTCCCATTTTAACTGGTTTCCTTTTGAGGACTGTCGGGCACAGGTTCGAATATTCTGCTCAAATAATTCTATCATGAACTTACCTCTCTATTCGCATCCAGAAATCATCTTCCGCCATCCGCCCTTCCGTCTTCTCTATGATCAGAATCGGATCGTAAAATGGAAGTCCCATGTCTTTCAGTATCAATTTCATCTTATCTCTGCTTTTCGGAAAACATCTCGACTCAAGAAATTCCAGGTATTGATGATAATCCGGTTTTTCAACCACGCCAAATGCACAGAACATAACATTATCTGCGTAGTTTTTTATTTTCACTTTTTTCTCCTGCTCATTCACATCAATTAACGTACATACATCCTGCTGATACATGTACCAGATCCTGAGTGTCCACGTTTTTTTCGGCACCTTCACCGTCTGCTCATATTCCGGATATTTCTGCAACATTTTTAACAACGGAACAATTGGTCCCCGGATTACCTCTTCGCTCCTTTCCCAACGCTCTACCGTCGGTTTGGAGCAATTGACAAATTCTGCAAACTCTTTCTGTGTCAGATGCAATCCTTTTCGAACCTGCCTGATTTCCTCCGCTGTTGTATATTCCGGTGTAATAAATAATTTTTCTTTCATGAACTCACCTTCCAGCTTAATCATACCCTGTTTTTCTTTATTAAATCACGAAAAGTTATCTTTGTAAATAAAGAACAATTATTTTAATTGTTTTTTCTATTTAAAATCCATTATTTTAATTGTTTTTATTACCAATATAACTTTAGATAGCAAAAAGGAGAAAAGTCTCTGAATAACTTTTCTCCTTTTACAATCGTCCTGTTTCTTTTATGACAGCGGAATATACGCATGATACAGATGATTATTTCCTTTTGCTACCGGGCCGGCTTCTTCGTACCAGTTGTATTCTACTTCTTCCTCTTCGTCTCCCCATACTTCCGGGCAGTCGGTTTCTTCCCAGTCTAACGGGATTTTGTGATGATCCTGCCGGGATGCTTTTAACATGATCTGGTGCAGTTCTTCGTTTTCTTCTGCTGTAAGCACCCCCGGTTTTGCCGAGACAAACAGGGAGGTTCCGGACTCCGCAACCACATCTGCCCACTGGCGGTTGAGGCTCCACGGGATCGGACCCATGATACCGACGCAGTCTGCATCAATATCAAAGAAGGTTCCATGCTGTGGCAGACAGAATGCCAGTGTGTTGACTCCCATTTTTTTGGTTCGCTCCCAGGTGATCCCGCTGGTATCGTCTCCGGTTCTCTGCAGCTGCATCAGACCTGCGCCCAGATGTCCGATGGTGTTACAGCCCATGATCAACGTATGATGCTTTTTCGCAGCCTCATAAATCGCCTGATACAGTCCGATCACGATCTCCGCACTGGTCTTTGAAGTATCGTAAAAATGCCATCCGTCCTCTGTCGGGAACGGGTTCATCTCCACGCCCCATCTTCCGAAGATATCAAAGGTGGTAAAATCATGCTTGATCAGTGTGTAGCCCCAGTTGCAGATCCGCTCCACATCTTCCTGAATATAAGAAAGGACATCCGGATGGGAAGGATCCAGGCAATCGTTATGGGATAATCTCCACTCCTGGGGAATCGTCTCTTCTTCATTCAATAAGAACCGAACCCAGATGCCCGGTCGAACACCTTTCTCTTCCAGTTTCTTCGCCAGAGCACCCATATCCGGGAATTTTTTATTTCCCTTTTTCCATGGACCACCATTGTACTCATTCAGGCGGTGATGTTCCTGCCAGCAGTCATCGATCACCATGTATGGCGGATTGTCCACGCCTTTGGTCAGCGCCACGATATAGTCGGTATCCTGCAGGATCTCTTTTTCCGAACTATCCCCATAAGCGTAATACCAGTTGTTGCTTCCATAAACCGGATACTCCGGTACGATCGGGTCGGTACACATTACTTTACAGAACTCTCTGGCACTTTCAAAGGTGCTCATCCCTTCCGTCTGCATCGCCACGATCTGTGCTGCCCGGAGTTTTCTCCCGGAAAGTGTCACACCCATACCGCCACAGCGTACATCCATCACCAGCGTGATTCCACGGGTATCTGCCTGCCAGAAACACATGGCGGAAGGTCTTACCTTTACTCCATACCCTGTCACAGTTTCTCCGGCTGCTGCCAGAAAATACCAAGGCATAAAACGACTGCCGCTGATACCTTTCCAGTCCACATCCCCGTACGTTCTCTCCCAGGATCCTCCGAGGATCCGTGATTTTTTGTTTACCGGTGTATTCCAGCGGAGTTTGATTGTTTTCACTTTTGTCTGATCCGCGGTCAGCCAGATTTCTTCTGTCTCCGGCGTGGTTTCGTATGTTACCTTAACGTCATCTTTTTCAGTTTTCTGCGCATCCTTCTCTCCTATCCAGCTACCATCTTCTGTTTCTACTGTGATAAAAGAAGGAACACCCATGTAAATTTTTTTTCGTTCTTCCATATTTTTCTCCCTTTGTCTCTATAAACGCCCTACCGACGAATAATCCCCTTTCTTACTTACAAGCTGAAGTTCTTCTCCCATCTCCCGGTAAGCTTTTGGGCTGGCACCGAAATGTTGTTTGAAAATCTTGGAAAATGCCAGCTGATCCTGATATCCTACCGCTGCAGCGATGGCATTGATCTGCATATCGGTATTTCGCAGCATCTCTCTTGCTTTTTCCATCCGGAGATTCACCAGATATTCCTGTGGCGAACAGCCGATTGCCTTCTTAAAACTGCTGGTAAGATAGCTTCGGTTAACGCCGATATAATCTGCCAGTTCATTGATCTTGATTTTTTCCCGATAGTGATAGGCAATATAATCCATTGCATGCTTCACATAAACCCCCCCCAGGGTAGGAATGTTGATTGGCCATACCCGGAACCGTCTTTTTGTAGTCTTCCATCAATGTTGCAAAAAACAGCATCAGATAGCCATTTCGTTTCGGTTCATCTGTGTAGGAAAGCTGATGTGCTTCCAGAATACCATCAATATAAGTATTCAGTTCTTTCTCGCAGTTCACCCTGCGGATCGGTGCTCTTTTGGTAAATCCTGCATGTTCCACATATTCCTTCGCACGATACCCGGTAATTCCAACCCACATATAAGACCAGGGATCCTCCCTGTCTGCCTCATACCAGGCTTCCATATTCGGGCTGAGCAGAAACGCATCACCTGCAGTCAGTACATATTTCTGATTATGAATCTCCAGTGTTCCCCTGCCGCTCCTGATAATATGCAATACATACGTGGTACGCATATTCGGACCATATCTGTGACCGGGATCACAATATTCCCAGCCACAGTAGCTCAGACACAGGTCTGCCGAATCCTTTTGCAGATCTTCCAGAGCACGGAATCTGGCAGAATTGGTATAACCTGATACATGTTTCATTTCTTATCAATCCACTTTCTTAATTGTATACAGTAAGGAAGCAAAATCTCCACCTTTTTTATTCAGATCCTGTCTGTCAACCGGGATACCTGCACGCATCAGTTCATCCCCGTATGCTTCATATGTTTTTACCTGATTTCCTTCTGCCTCGTAACCGTAGTGTTTTGCCAGTTCTGTGTTGAAAGAAGAGGACGGTGTCAGATCACAGCTTACCTGATATTTTACATCCGGATCCAGACCTTCCAGTTTCAGGCGAAGCCAGGAGGCATTGACTTTGTTCAGTCTCTGATACAGTGCTGCCACTGCCTGTGCCTTATCCTGAGAAACAACCATCCATGCCGTCTCATTTCCTTCAAACGGATTCAACAGACGGTAGAAATCTCCGTCCACCTGGATCAGTTCCCGGTATTCTTTCATAAATGCAATCTGTTTTTTGACACTTTCCATCTCCGCATCGCTGAGCAGATTCAGATCCAGTTCATAACCGAAGGTTCCAAAGTAAGCGACATTTGCTCTCGTCTCGATCGGTGTCGTCCGGTATAACTGGTGGTTCGGTACTGCAGATACATGGGATCCCATGCTGACGATCGGATAGACATAGGAAGTACCATACTGGATCTTTGTTCTCTCACTGGCATCGGTATCGTCACTGGTCCATGTCTGTGGTGCAAAATACAGCATGGCAGGATCAAATCTCGCTCCGCCGCTTGCACAGGACTCAAACAGGATCTCCGGGAATTCTGTGGTCAGTCTGGTATACAGATCATACACACCTAAAATATATTTGTGCATCACTTTACCCTGCTGGGACGGTTCGGTTCCTTTACTGTAAGGCTCCGTCATATAACGATTCATATCCCATTTAATATAGGAAATCGAGGATTCACGGATCACTTTTGCAACCATCTCATAAATATAGTCAACCACTTCTTTTTTCGAAAAATCCAGAACAAACTGATGTCTTGCATGCGACTCAAAACGTTCCGGTGCACTGATGATCCAGTCCGGATGTGCACGGTAAAGATCACTGTCTTTGTTGACCATCTCCAGTTCTACCCACAGACCAAATTTCAGTCCCAGTTCTTCTACTTTTCTGGACAGACCACTGATGCCGGATGGCAGTTTTTCCAGATTGACATACCAGTCACCCAGTCCACAGTAATCATCGTTTCTTGCACCGAACCAGCCGTCATCCAGAACAAAGAGTTCCACACCTGCTTCTTTTGCTTTTTTCGCAATATTCAGAATTTTTTCTTCATCAAAATCAAAATAAGTTGCTTCCCAGTTGTTTAACAGGATCGGGCGTGCCTGGTCTCTCCAGGTTCCGTGCATCAGACGTTTCCGGTAGATTCTGTGATATGTCTGGCTCATCTTATTCAGACCCTGATCGCTGTAAACCATAACTACTTCCGGTGTCTGGAAGGATTCTCCCTGTGTCAGTTCCCAGCTGAAGTCTTCCGGGTTGATTCCCATCATCACACGGGTCATATCAAAAGTGGAGACTTCTACCTGTCCCAGATGGTTGCCGCTGTATACCAGGCTGAACCCATATACTTCGCCCTGATTTTCCGTGGTATGCGGACGTTTCAGTGCCAGGAACGGATTCTGCTCCGCGCCGCTGCAGGTACCGTTTAAGCTCTGGATGCTCTGGATACCCATTTCCAGTTTTCTGTTCTTCACATAACGCTCTCTTGCCCAGCCGCCGGAAAGCTGTACCATCTCATAATCCATATCATTGAATTCCACACTGGCACTCATGATCTTGTCCAGAACGATCTTCTCACTTCCTTTGTGGCAGATCTTTGCATTTCTTGTGAGCACCGGATACTCTTCGTAGATTGTATAAGAAAGGATCAGGTCAGTATCCATCACTGCATCGTGCAGAGTGACTTCCAGGGTCTGCGCCTCATCTTCATTTTCCACATAAGTAGCTGGCAGCGGAAGAATGTCTTTCTTTCCGTTATAAATTTCATGGGATGCATAGGTAAAGTTCACGATCCGGCTTCCGTTCTCCTGTGCGATCGTCAGTGCCGGGCTTCTGTAATCACCGGTTCCATAAGTCGGGAATTCCTGTTTTGTATACTGCATGGAAAGGATACCCGGTTCCGGAACATTGATGGACATCTGGGAACGCATACACTCTTCATGAAGGTAGGTAAAATCTTCCCGGTCATGAATTCTCTTTCCATAATATAACTGCTCTAACTGCTCATTTTCCATGATACGAATGATATAACTTACTTCGTTGTTATACAGATGAAAACATCTGCTCTCTTTGTGGAATACAATTGCCATTTTCTTCTCGTCTCCTTTCAAAATAAGCCGACGCACATACCTGTCACGCCGGCTTTGTCTCGATTTATATTTATTATAACTTACCACCGCTGGTTGCGATACCCTCGATAAACTGTTTCTGGAAAATCATATATAAAATGATCATCGGGATACATGCGATCAGAGATGCCGCCATCAATTCCGGGAATTTGGAACTGTACTGACCCTGCATCTTCGCCAGTGCGGAAGAAAGAACCAGCATATCTTTATCTGTATTTACGATCATCGGCCACATCAGGTCTTTAAATGCGAACACTGCGGTAAAGATACCCAGTGCAACCATACTGGATCTGGTCAGCGGAGCCATGATATACAGGAAGGTCTGTCCGATATTACAGCCATCCAGACGGGCTGCTTCTTCGAGATCATTCGGCAGTCCCATATACCCCTGTCTGAGTAGGAAAGTTCCGAAAGCGGTTACCATACCTGGGAATACCAGTGCGAAAATAGTATTCAGCATGCCCATCTTACTTACCATCAGGTACTGCGGTGTGATAAAAATCTGACCAGGAACCATCATCTGTAAAAGAACCAGAGAGAAACAGAAATCTCTTCCTTTAAATTTCAGACGGCCGAAAGCGTAACCTGCCATGGTTGCTGTCAGAACTGCACAGAGTACTCGGAAAAAGATCATCAACAGTGTGTTCTTATACAGCAGAAGAAAGTTCATGTTTCTGATAACTTCTGTGAATGCGTCTGTTCTCCACTCTTTCGGGAAGATAACAAATGGATTTACACTGGTTGCCTCTGTTACTGTCTTAAATGCAGTCAATACCATCCATAAAAACGGTACCAACATTGTGATCGATACGATGATCATGATGACCTGAATCAGGACATTGATCACTGTCTGTTTTGTTTTCATGCTGTCCATACTGCTTCCTCCCTCCTAATTGTAGAATACCCATTTTTTCTGAGCTACCATCTGGATTGCTGTAATGATCAGGGTAATGATCAGCAGCAGGATAACAATTGTGGAACCATATCCTACGTTCTTATTGGTAAAACTGTACTTATAGAACAGGAATACCAGAGACTGGGTTTTTTCCAATGCCGGATTGGATTTTTCCATTACCATGTAGATCAGATCGAATACCTGCAGGGATCCGATGATACGTGTGATCATAACAAAGAAGATGGTCGGGGATAACAGTGGGATAGTAATGTTAAAGAAACATTTGATCCCGGTAGCACCGTCAATTTCTGCTGCCTCGTAGTAATCATGAGGGATTTCCTGAAGACCGGCGATAAACAGTACCATGTTATAACCTATAATAGACCAGATACCGATGACTGCGATAGAGAATACAGCAATCTTCGGATTAGAGATCCATTTTACATTTACGTGGAACAGATTGTTGATCAGACCAAAATCCGAGTTAAAGAGCCATCTCCATACCATAGCTACCGCTGCCGAAGCTGCAACCATAGGAAGGAAGATAATAGTACGATAGGCGCTTCTTCCTCTCATCTTTCTGTTCAGCAGAACTGCCAGAACCAGGGCGATACAGATGGAGAAAGGTACTTCTACAATCGCATATTTGAATGTGTTGATCAGTGCCTGCCAGATTTCCTGGCTTCCGAATACTTTCTGGTAGTTTTCAAAACCGATGAAGATATTTCCTTTACCGAAATCACCGGTCTTAAAAAAGCTCTGATAAATTGTCTGGAAAATCGGGATAATATTTAATACAACCAGACCGATCACGGTTGGAAGGATAAACAGCCAGCCCCATATAAATTCGCTTCGCTGTCTTCCGGTTGTTTTCACTTTCGCTTTACCTGCCAAACTACTCACTCCTTTTTCAAACACAGGCAGATTCTTTCGAACCTGCCTGCTCTTTGGTTACTGCTTAATTTTTCCAGTTACTGTCGGATTACTGCTCGTCTGCCAGGCATTCGTTCATCTGATCTGCCATTGCTTTACAAGCTTCTTCCATGGTTTTGTCACCACTGAATACGTCTTTCATGATTTCACTGTCTTCATTTTCCCATGTTACTGTAGTTCTGGAGTATGGTCTGATTACCATGTCATCCATCATGTTCAGATAAGCCTGCAGGTTGAAGTCTGCGGATTTTGCCCATGCATCAGATGTTCCTGTATATGCGGACATTGTTACTCCAAGTTCTGCCTGTTTTTCCTGAGCTTCTTTGGATCCCAGGTATTCGATCAGCTGCCAAGCTTCATCCGGATGTTCGGTTGTTGCAGATGCCGCCCAACCAAGTCCGTTATAGATAGATGCTCTTCTTCCTGTTGTTGCGCTCTTCGGAAGTTCTACGCAGTCACAGTTTGCGGCTGTGTATTCGTTGTCACGGTATGCAGCCAGCATCCAGGAACCCTGTGTGATCATGGCAACTTTACCGGATTCGAACAGAACGTCGTTACCGTTCTCAGACATGGTTTCCAGAGAAGGCATTACACCGTCATTGATCCATCCTTCCATGGTCTGCATTGCTTCAATGGTTTTCGGATCGTCCCATCCGGACTGTGTCTTGTCATCATTGATGATGTATCCGCCGTTATCGTAAACCATGTTATAATAACCATCCTGGTTGCTTCCATTTCCCATCGCAAGACCATACTGACTTCCGTCATCTTTTGTCAGTTTCTTTGCTGCTTCTGTTACATCATCCCAGGTCCAGTCTGCGGTAGGATACTCCAGTCCGGCTTCATCAAACAGTGTTTTGTTGTACCACAGTGCGATGGTATCTACATCTTTCGGCACTGCATAGTATTTATCATCGTATGTATACAGTCCCCAGATATCTTCCGGATAATTTGCCGGATCGATCTCACTGCTGTCTGCGATTTTATCTGTCAGATCCAACAGCATATCATTGGACATGTATCTTTCACTTTCATTGGAATGCATCCAGAATACATCCGGTAAAGATCCGCCCTGTGCGCCGGATTCCAGCAGTGTCCAGTACTCGTCCCATTTAACAACGGAAACTTTTGTTTTGATGCCGGTCTTCTCTGTGAAATCGTTCATGATCTGTGTAAGTCCAGGTTCCTGGTTGGAATCCCAGATGGTTACGGACAGTGTGACATCTGAGCTGTCAGAGCTGTCTGTGGAATCTGTGGATTCTGCATCGGATGATGAACTATCGGATGAGCTGCTTGAGCTTCCGCCACCGCATGCTGCCATGGACAGCGCCATTGTACCTGCCAGTAAGAGTGCCATTGCTTTTCTAAATTTCATATGTTTTTCCTCCTTATGATGAGATCTTATCAGGAATCTGTTCCTTCGTTTCATTTCCCTGATCGTTGAGGTTGTTATACGCAAATATGTCAAAATGATAAATGGGTATATGTTTTAAAAATATGGCTAAATGTTATGTTTTTGTGTATTCTCTATATTTTTTATTGTTATTTTATCTATTTCGTATATATTTTTTATACATTCGCATCATTTTCCCACTGTTCTTCCGTTCTTTTATCTATATCTTTCCGATTTCTTATGATGTAATGCATTGCATTTTTGCAGAAATGCCTGGCATTTTTCCATATTTCCCGAATGTTTTCTCTTTTTTCACCAATTTCCACTTGCTCATATGTATACATTGAACAATATAGATTTTTGTATTCCAGAAATGTTTTGCATTTTGCCATCTCCGGTGCTAGAATGAGTTATCGTGCAGTTTTTCCTGCACTCGCATTTTTATCAAAGGAGGCGCATTTTGATATGAATTTTTTTAATGAAAACAACATTATCTTTGTAGCACTGAATAAAATCGGCGACATCATTCTCGCTAATCTTCTGTTTATCCTCTGCAGCATCCCGTTAGTTACCATCGGTCCTTCACTGACAGCACTCTACCATTGTATGCTGCGCACGGTTAAGGGGAACAACAACGGAACCGTCAAGACATTTTTCCGGGCATTTCGGCAGTCATTCCGGCAGTCTCTGATCGTCTGGCTGGGTCTGGTAGTGGTCGGACTGCTGCTGTTTCTCGACACCCGTTTTCTTTTACAGACAGGTTCTGATACAGGTAAGATTTTTTATTATCTCTCCGGGATCGTACTGGCACTTGTCGTAATCCTGGCGCTCTACATCTTTCCTGTGATCGCAGCTTTTACAAATACACTGAGAAATCTTTTAAAGAATGCTTTCTTATTTGCCTTCATGCATTTTCCTTCCACACTTACCATCGCTGTGATCTCCATTCTGCCGATGTATATGACCTATCATGATCTGAAACTGCTGCCTCTGTATGCATGCTGCTGGTTTTTCTTTGGTTTTGGACTGACCGCTTATATCAATTCATTTTTCTTCTATCGGATGTTCAGACCTTATCTTGAGACGTCGGAAAATGAAGAAGCAATTTCTGTAATCGATGATGAACATCCTCAATAATCAAATATAATCCCTTTGAAACGCAGAAACGTTTCCCTGAATCGGTGATTACTATATACTGCAACGAAAAAGGCGGCGCAGAGATGTCTTCCCATACTCTGTGCCACCTTTTTTCATTTTCTCCAAATATCTCCCCGTTCTTTCACACTCCAAGAATCTTCCTCAACTCATTGTGCGGCCGTTCCGGATTCTTCTGATAAATATCCACATAATTCCAGTCG
>ERZ857750.3937-NODE-3937-length-11652-cov-3.326205_pt1 | contig 11652 bp, 5 predicted proteins | sample MGYA00519915_ERZ857750 | MGnify/ENA primary metagenome ERZ857750 (study PRJEB31778, sample SAMEA3449358) | human gut metagenome | biome: human gut; feature: human-associated habitat; material: faeces | place: United Kingdom | collected 2010/2012 ... | reverse complement strand
CATAACCTTCCTGACGGCGGAATCTTGCGATCGCATCTGCAAGTACGATCTCGTAAGTATTACCAATGTGCGGTTTGCCGGAAGTATAGGCAATCGCTGTTGTAATATAATATTTTGGTTTGTCCATGTTTTCCTCTCCTTTTGCTTTTAGATAATTATGAGTTTGTGCAAGCACAGTGTGACGACTTCAACATTTTTTACCTTCGGATTGCTCCGTGCTTTCGCACTCCCGCAATCCTACCCGCAATTCGGATATCGCATGGCTTTCGCCATGCTTTTATCCTCATTGCGGGGCAGGTCATGAAGTCATGCTGTCACCCTTGTGCAAGCACAGTGTAACGGCATGACTTATGACCTTGGTAAAAAAAAATCTCCAATTTTTCAAAAACTGAAAAATCAGAGAAGACGGGATATCCCGCGTTACCACTTCTGTTCGCTTCTGCCTCACGACAGCAGCCTTACCGGGTGCATGTAACACCTCCCGCTGTAAAGGGCGATCCCTTCATGACCTAACCTCGCGGCTCAGCCATCCCACTCCGAAGCCATCTTCCATCTTCCTTCATCTGTTCCTCTCAGCCTGTCGGAACTTCTCTGTAAAATGTCCGGAAAATGTACTCTCTTCTTCACTGTGTTTGCTCATATGATTAACATATTTCCAATACATGAAATCGTAGCATAATCAGCGTGCCTATGTCAAGTCATTGAGACGATTAACGATTAAAAAGGTTAAAAGATATTCTCCCCTTCCTCCGCATATACTCTAGTAATAATGTCTTCCTTCCGAAAGGGTTCTTATGTTCCGACAACTATTCCGTAAACGTTTCTATTTCTTTATTCCCATTATAATTATTACCGCGTGGCTCGCGCTGCATTTATTGCCTGCATCCCTGTCTCAATTGCTGCCACAGTCCCTGTCTTTTTCTGCTCCGGTCAAGACCGCAGATTCCAAATTCCGCACTTACACGCGTGAGCTGTTCCGGCAGGAATTATCCGGTAACACGCTTTCGCTGCATTATACTTTAAAAAATCCGTCCGCTTACGGCATACAGGAAGAGGACATATCGCTTGGCTCTTACAATGTCGATCCGGAAGCGTCCTGTGCCGCTGCGGAAAATGCACTTTCCCGCCTACATACTTTTAATCGCAGAAAATTATCCTCTGAAAATCAGATTACTTACGACATTTTGCAATATTCCTTCCAATCCGCAAAACAAAATGCCAATTACCAGTGGTATGAAGAACCGCTGTCCTCGCTGACCGGTGTGCAGGCACAGTTTCCGGTTCTGCTGTCTGAATATCAGTTTCACACGCGTGATGATATCGAAACTTATTTTAAATTGCTCGCCGAAACTCCGGCGTATTTCGACTCATTAATACAATTTGAAACGAACAAAGCAAAACGCGGATTATTCATGTCTGACTCACAGGTGCAGGCGATCATAAAAGAATGTGAGTCATTTTTAAATTTACAGGAAAATAATTATCTTTACTCAACATTCCAGGCACGGATTTCCAAGCTGTCTCTCTCGAAAAAAGAGCGGATCAAGTGCATACAGAAAAATGAATCCGGGCTAAAAAAATATGTTTTTCCCGCCTACCAGAATCTGATCAAAGGTCTGCAAAATCTGCTTGGAAATGGAAAATACACAGGTGGTCTCTGCCAGTACCCGGGCGGTGCCGGTTATTATGAACATCTCGTTGCCGAAGAAACCGGTTCTTCCCGCAGCATTTCCGAATTAAAAAGCCTGATCATCCGCCAGATGAGAGAAGATCTTGCCGGGCTGAAAAAATATTATATTTCCAATTCATCCCCGTCTTCCGATCTCTACAAAACGCAGGGGACAAAACTTTCCGACACCAACCCGCACTCCATTCTCGCTTCTTTGCAGCAGAAAATTAAAAAGGATTTTCCGAAAGCAGCCAAAACCGAGATTACGATCAAATATGTAGATAAAGAAATGGAGGAATATTTAAGCCCGGCTTTTTATATGATTCCTGCCATTGACGATACAAAAAATAATACAATTTATCTGAACCGCGGGCATCTGCCGGATGACCTGTCCCTTTACACCACGCTGGCGCATGAAGGCTATCCCGGTCATCTCTACCAGACGACTTATTTTGCCGCCAGAAAACCAGATCCTATCCGCACAATTTTCAGCTTCGGCGGCTACACCGAAGGCTGGGCGACCTACTGCGAAATGCTGAGCTACTACTATGCGCCTGTCGATAAAACGTATGCAGCCATGGCGCAAAAAAATACTTCTCTCATTTTAGGTCTCTACAGCCTTGCCGACATCGGTATCCACCACGAAGGATGGGGACTTTCGGAGACAACAACATTTTTCCGGAGCCACGGCATTACCGACACCGATTCCATCCGGGAAATTTATGACCTCATCATTTCCGATCCAGCGAATTATCTGAAATACTATGTCGGTTTTCTGGAATTTCTGGAATTAAAAAAAGCTGCCGTCGAGAAATGGGATTCTCACTTCTCGCAGCAACGTTTTCATAAAGCGGTATTGGATATCGGACCTGCGCCGTTTGAGATTTTGCGTGGTTTTACATTATCAGCCAACAATTAATCTAATCTGGCAGGGGATTTTACTCCATTGTAAAATCCCCTTGCATTGATCTCAACAATCCAGTTTAAACCGTATGTCATTCTGTGTGAAATTTTTCCGTCCATCGTTCTTCATCTGAACATAGTTCTTCTTATCCATAATAAAAATCATCCTGATTGACTCGCAGTTTCTTAATCTTGAAACACCGCGGATAGTCTTTAAATCCTTGTACCTGTGAACGATATTTCTTCATCACCTGCCGCGCTTTCTTCCAGCTTCCGAAGTAACCTATCACTTTAATCTCTACACCTCTCACATGTGTCAACTGATATACATACATAAATCATCACTCCATCTCATTAAGCCTAATTGCTTTTAAATTCATATCCGAAATTCCGTATGTTTCCTGCAAATAATTTTTCATTTCCGCTTCCAGCTTTGTTTCAAAAGTAATTTTCCTCTGTTCTTTATCAAAGCAATAGAATCGGTTCTTCTTCCGGTTTTGATAAACAAAACATTGTGGATAATCTTCATAGTCATGTACTTCATCCATAAATAATGGATTTCCCCATACATTTGTATCATACAGAGCAAACTCATACGTTGTATGTGTCTGTTGCAATATAAACTCCTTTTCTACAGTTATTTCATAGGGCTCTTCGTACACACTTATAAAGCCTTCTTCCCAGAAATCATTTTCTTCATTGATCTTTCTTTCGCTAACCCAAAAGCTGTCTTCTTTCCCTGCAAATCTTGGTTGCTTTTTGAATTTCTCCAATCCTTTATTTAACTGCTCTTCGGATGAATACACCGCCAGGATTATGTGATCATCATTCGATGGATCATCGTCCCAGTAGTTAAATGATAATTGATACAACATATTTGCCCTTTCTCCTTCATCACTTTTTATGTCCTCTGTCTCCAAATTTCTTTAATTGGCTATATTCATCTCCCTGTTTACCAGATCTCTTCCAATTCCCCTTTCCATAGTGCTCGTCCATTGATCTTTTTGCATATTGTTTACCATTCTCTCCTTTTTTCTTCTCCTTAGATGCCCAACTCGGTATATTTGTTGCACGTTCTTTTTGACTTTTCTTTGAAGCTTTACTCCTTCGAATTTTGGGTTTGCGTATGGTTGGCCATTTTATTCTTCTATATTTATAATATGTCTTCCCATTCCACCTATATGAATTTGTAAATATATAATACGCTCCCCAGGCTATGAGATACGTTCCAGCCATATAAGCAACTGCGACTTCTATAGCTAAATGTCCACTCGGATCTACATAATTAATTGGGTTATTTTTGCAGTATGCATACAAATGCAATGTATCTGGTTCATTTACCTCTCCCCGGTAGGTATCTTCCGTCAGGAATCTTCCATTCTCCGGATCGTAGTATCTTGCGTTCAGGTAATAGAGTCCGGTGCTTTCATCGTAGATGCCGCCTGTGTAGCAGATCTCATTCTTTAAGGCACTGCTTCCGTGGATACTGGTCTCGCCGAAGTCGTCATATTCGTAGGAAAGTTCTCCCTTTGTATCCTTATTCAGGATGCTAGAGGTGCTGCCCTGGATGTCTTTCGTATACAGGAAATCCTGATAAGAGGCTGTTGTTCCGTCTTTTCCGGTTACTTTCTGTTCTGCATAGATCACATTGTCTTCCAGTCCGGACAGGTTCTGGATCAGTTTCTCTCCTGTGTCTGCTCCGGTTGTGTAGGATACCATGCCGTCTTCGTAGAAGTAGTTTGTGACTTCTCCGGCTTCCTTCTTCTGGATGCGCTGTCCCTCTCCATTGTACAGGTTTTCCTGTGTCAGACTGACGGTCTCATTGCCGGATGTACCGCTCTTCTTCGTTACAGTTACCGTACTTAAGCGATTTTCCACATCATAGGTGTTCTCCACGCTGTCTCCCGTCTCTTTATCGGTCTCTTTGATCTGGTTTCCGTTGACATCGTACTCATAAGAAATGTCATTCTTTACGGTATCGCCTTTGGTTGTCTTTGCCTTTAAGAGCTGGTTCAGACCATTGTAGGTATACGCCGTCTCTTCTTCACCTTTGACTTTCTTTGTGCGGTTTCCTGCGGAATCGTAGCTGTAAGTCGTGGTGGTCTTCTCCTCATTCTTCTTATGGTCGGTCACGACACTCTTCGTCAACCGTCCCAGTGCATTGTACGTGTATTCCGTTGTCTGATCCGTATGATCTTTTTCCTCTTTTGCGGTACTGTTCTTCTCGGTCTTCTTCACGATGTTGTTATTCTTATCGTAAGAATAAGTATAAGCTTCCAGAACAGTCGTTCCACTCTTATAGGTCATAGAAGATACACGGTCCAATGCATCATACTCATAGAACCTTGCCACATAGCTTTCGTTCTTATCTCTATAATCAGTAAAGTCAACGATCGTAAACAGTTTTCCTCGTTCGTTATAGCGGTATTTGCGGATCAGTTTTTCCTCGTCACTGCCTTTGATCTTTGCTTTGATAGCGATCAGATACTGGTTCTTGTCATACGCATAGTGCAGACTTTCCACTCTTCCGTCTTCTGCCAGCGCATAAGCAACTTCCGTGATCTTATCTTCCGTATCATAGCTGTAAGAGATCTTGTGTTTTGCGATCTGTGCATCCGTCGGCTCTGCTTCCTGTGAGACTTCTGCTGTCCATGCAGTTCTTCCAAATCCGTCATAACCGGTATAAGTATAGCGGTATGCTTTCCTCTCACTGCCAGACTTCTTCGCATCCGTCATCTTCGTAAGACGGTACTGGTCATCATACTGATAGTTTGTCTGCAACGTCTGGGTTCCGTCTGCCTGATAGTATTTCGATACCGTCTTCAGATTCCTTGCATCGTAAGTATCTTCCCGGTAGTCTCCATTTTCATAAGTAACCTTTGTCTGGTTTCCACGGCTGTCATAATTATAAGCAGTTGCAATGCTTTCATCTTCCTTTTCGCCCTGATCCTGATTACTCTTTATAAGACCTGCCGCATCCGTGACTTCGATACTCTTTCTTCCGCCTGCATCGGTAACGGTTGTCTTATTCTTCTGGTTCTCTGTGTCCGTTTCATAGGAGGCTTTGGTTACAACAGCGCCATCTTTGCCTGCGTTCTGTGTCACTTCTGTCACACGGTCAGAGGCATCATAGGAATACGCGGTTGCAGTTCCCATGGCATCGGTTTCTTTTGCAACATTTCCTTTGGTATCGTAAGACTGTTTGGTAACCAGACTGTCCTCACTGACCTGATAAGTTTCCCCGGATACGCCCGGATTCACGATGGTTGCAAAGTTTCTGCCCTCTTCATCATAGAGTGCCAGTGTCACTTTTCCTTCTGCTGCGTCCGCACCGGTTCCGTTCGCATATGCAACGACCTGATTGCCGGAAGCATCATATGTGTAATCCGTATACAGACCGTTTGCTTTCTCTCTTACCACATTGCCGGAAGCATCGGTATACGTCTCGGACGCCGTTGTTCCACTTGGATAGCTTTCCTTCTGGATCGAAGCGTTCTTAACCGTTCTGGTTCCTCTGCCATCCTGTACGGTAACATCCCCATAAGAATAGGCGGTAGTGTAAGTAAGGGATGTACCCTTTGTAACCGTTCTCTTTACCACACGGTTCAGGGAATCGTATACATAATCCGTCTTTACTCCGTCGGTTCCCGTCTCGGAAACAACCGTTCCATTAGCATCATAAGCGGAGGTTGTCGTCTGGCTCTTTCCATTCAGGGTGCTGACAGACTTGATCTGTCTTCCCAATTCATCATAGCTATATTCCGTTACTTCTCCGGTATCCGGATCTACCTTCTTTGTCACGCGTCCCATGACGTCATAAGTATTCTTTTCCTGGCTTTCTAAGTCTCCACTGGTGGTTGCAGATTCTGTTGCGTTACCGGAAAGGTCGTACTTGGAGATCGTTTTGGAAGTCTCAATCCCGGCTACTGTAGTTATGGATTCTAAGACATTTCCATCTCCATCGTAAGTATTCTCTGTTATACTCTTATTGGAAGGATCGCCACTTTCCTCTTCTTTCTTCAGATTTCCGGTCTTACTATAGGTATAGTTTTCCTTGCTGATGACGGTTTCGCCTTTAGTCACAACTTCTGTCTTCGGCTGGTCTTCTGTCCACTCACTGGTTGTGTCATAAGTGTACTCTGTTTTCGTTCCGTCTTCTTCTGTTTCGCTGATGGTATTTTCCTGCTCATCATAGCTGGTCTCAGTAACAGACTCTTTGGTCTTCCATTCGACTTTTCCGTCATTCAGCTCTTCGTATCCGGTCTGCTTTGTTGTCTTTGTCACAAGATATGGATTCTTTGCATAGCCATAAGTATAAGTTGTTACGCTTCCATCCGCTTCGGTCTCTTTTGTGACTTTTCCGCTCTTTGTGTCATACTCCCGGCTGTTCATGCGGACTTCTGTCCCGTCAGAAGCTTTCTTTGTTATGGTTGTCTTTCCACCTGCATATCCCCAGTTTTCTTTCTCTCCGTTCGGGTAAGTCACTGCGGATACTTTTTCACCATTATAAGTGATCGTATATTTTTGTGCCTTGCCATCCGTTACACTGTTCAGGTGACCGCTGTCATAGCCATAAGCATAAGAAACCAGTGCTTTGCCATCCTTACTGCAATGGCTCATTTCCGTTAATCTTCCATTACTGTAAGTATAACAGAGTTTTGTTCCGTCTGGAAGTGTGATCTCTTCCAGAAGTCCGGAATCTTTCTGGTAACTCAGTTCCATTGTCTTTAACGCATCCGAAGATACCCGTTTCAGTCTTCCATCTGCAGAATACTCATAGAGAAGAAACGTACCGTCCGGATCAAGCGCCGCTACCAGTTGTCCTTCTTTATTGAAACGGTAGAGGACGCCCTTCTTGTCTTTGATCGTATAGGCATGTTTACGGTTCTTTACGATATTTTCTTCTGCGATTGTTTCTTTATAAGAGTAACTCATCTCCCCGATCTGGGTACTCTTTACACTGGCTGCGGTATCACCGGAAGGTGTTTTTACACTTCCATCATTCAATGTCAGATCTTTCGTTTCTTTACAGACATAAGTATCCCCACTCTTCTCGAAATGATAGATGCTTCCGTCACTGTCCAGATAGTACACCGTGCCATCTTCACCTTTAATCAGTTCTTTATGCAGGGTATCACTCCATCCGGTTCCTAACATTCCAGTAAGAAGCGACTGGCTGTTATAGGTTCTTGCCATTTCAAATGTCAACTGGCTTGCCGGAAGGTTTGCATCTTCCTGACTGTAAGTAAGGTTTCCGCTCTGGTCTTCTACCGTTCCGTTTCCGGTTGGTGTCTGGAAACTCTGGTATCCCAGATAGTCCTGGCTTCCGGTATGTTTCTCAAACTCTTCCGGTGCGGTTCCGGTTCCGCTTAAGACAGTATCAATCAGTTCCTGCTCTTCGATCTCACCGGAGGAATCTGCACGGACAGCTTCTACTTTATAATACCATTTCTCATCCTTTGCACTTTCCAGATCGATCCAGTAACCTTTGAACACTTTCTTACAGGCCATGTTTTCTTCACTCGGTGTGAAGTCTTTCTCTGTTCCTCTGTAGACCCGGTAATACACCGTGTCATTTAACACTTTATCGGTCTCCCAGGAGATCAGGTTCTTGCCATAGTCTTTCCGCAGGGTGAGGGTTCCGTCTTTTGGAAGATAACCGTCAAATCCGACCGTATTATCTTTGTAATAATAATCCAGCACTTCTTCTTTGACATTGCCTGCTTTGTCCACTGCACGGACAGCGATCTTATGCTGTCCATTTCCGGTGATCGTGCCTGCCGGAAGTTCCACACTTCCACTGGTTCCGGTTCCCAGCTTCTTCCATGCGCCATCGTCGATCTTGTATTCCATCTGTTTGAGGTTTGCATCAGATACACCTGACCACTGGATCGTCGGATTCTGCACATCGGTCGGTTCTTCTTTTGTTGTCGCCGGTGTCAGTACTATTTTATTCATTGTCGGCGCCGTTCCATCGATCACAAATCTTGCACCTGCTCCAGGTCCTGCAAGGTTTCCTTTGTCTACACCACGGATACCGATCTTATAGCTGCCTTCTTTCCAGCCGGTACTCGCTGCGATCGTTGCCGAGCCGCTTCCGCTGGTTCCCAGTTTTGTACTGGAAGAATACGGAACTAATTCACTGACATCTTCCAGAGTTGTTGGATTCAATGTTACAATCTTGTACTGGACATAGGATAATCCTTTGGACGTGATCCCTGCCCAGTTTGCTTTGATCGCTGTTCCCGGTTTTACATAAGACGGTGTTACGGATACGGAAGTTGCCTTGGTCGGTTTATCATAATAAGTAACAACCAATTTCGGGCGGAGACTGGTCGTGCTGTTTCTGGAACCTACAAACTCCGCATACTTTCCAGTCTCATCCGCGCCTTTTAACATCACGCCGTAATTGACAATGGAATCATTGGCAAGCCCTCTGGCAAAAGAAGTCAGATCTAACGTTCTGGCAGTCTTTGCTTTTCCGGTTGTCTTCACCGTGCTGTATAAAGTATTGTATCCCGGACGGTTGTTCCAGGTCACCTTGGAACGCTCCCACGCTTCCTTTACCCGGTATGCCTGTACCGTCTGCCCTTTCGTACTGTTTGCTGTCTCATACATCGTCAGGATGGCACTGTCTACATAGTTGCCTTTGATCTTGGACTTCATATCTTTGAAAGCAAGATAAGTCCGGTAGATTCCTTTGGATGCCTTTCCTGCATTCATCACCGTTACACCGCTGGTGTAAAAGTTGTAATCTTTATAAGTAGAACCGCTTAAGATATACACGTCCCCAAGATCCGTGTTGCCTGTCCACTTGATCGTCGGATCGATCACGACCGGATACTGACGGTCTTTGTCTTTCAGATAAGACCAGTCTGCGGTTACTGTTACACGGTAGGTGTCTTCCCCTGCTTCCTCTACTTTGGTTGTCAGTTCTTCGCTGTATGCCTTCCCACTGGCATCGTTCATATTCGGAGCACCGACCGAACCAACAATCTCGTCGCTTTCTTTAGCGTAGAGAGTCAGCCCTTCATCCACCGGATTTTTTCTAAGCTTCAAGCCTTTTAATTTCAATGTATAAGAAAACGTATTTTCTTTCGGACACTCTGCAAGCCGGATCTCTTCCTTGATCCCGGACTCCCCGGAAGTGTACGCATAAGTGACCGGTTCCGAGGTGTCATAAGCTGCTGTCAGCGGAACTTCTTCTGTCTCTTCATATCCGTTCGTGAAGTCCTCCTTCTCTACTTCAACAGCTTTGCTTTTCATGTCCGGACTAAGCGCAACACTGTAGCCGTCCTTTTCCATCAAAAGTGGTGTCGTATCCGAGAGTTTCTCCGGAAAGTACTGTTTGGCATCCCCTTCTTCATTCTCATATGCATAACCTTTCAGGCTTTCCTTATTCTCACTCTTCGCACTGTCCACTTTTACCAGTGACGGATCATAATCAATGAGCTTCCCCGACTCATCTTTATACCGCACCGGTTCCTGATAGAATACGGATACTTTCTTACCATTTCCGATCTGAAATGTGGTGGAAGTCTCGGTATTCTCTTTCTTCACAGCATCCTCTTCTGTCACACCTTTTAATTCTTTTGGGCGTTCTACACTGTCATCCGCACCGGAAGCTGCTTCGGTCTGTGACGGATTCTCTGCTGTCTGTGCCGGTTCAGCCGCCAGTGATTCCAGTGATACGGATGTAACTGACAGTGCTGCAATTAATGTCGTTGCTACAATCTGATTAAAACTCACATGGTTCTTGTCCTTCTTTCGTTTTCTTTTCTTCATAATCTTTCCACCTTTTCTAATGCTTTTGTAGTCAGTTACAATTTTTATTTTCCATTTTCACCTTCCTTCTTCTTATCTTTCCGCACACCTCCTCTTATGTACTACAACGTTTGAAACTCTATTTTTGTTACAATTTTTTATAATTTTATTGAAAAAATTGTAAAAAAATACCGCTCCTACTGCTTTACTATAAGTAACAATCGGAAACGGTATTTCGTGACACTTTTTTATAAATTTTTTTTATTTTGTTTAATATTCCTCGATATTGACTTCCTTCGTGGTCGTCACATCATAAGGCAGGATCGAATCGGCGAATTTCGTAAATTTCTCCGCCGCATCACTGACATAGAACTCATAGGACGCTTCTCCCTCAGACGGATTCGCCATTCCGTTCTCTGCCAGCACTTTTTTAAGATCCATGGCTGTCTCATATGCCGGATTGACAATATGTACGCTCTCTCCGAAATATTCCCGGATGCTGGAACGCAGAAGCGGATAATGGGTACAACCTAAGATCATCGTATCAATATCTGTTTTCTTCATCTCAGACAGGTAAATGTCGATGACTTCTTTTGTAATGCTGTGTTTTGCAAATCCCTCTTCTACCAGCGGTACGAACAGCGGGCATGGTTTCCCGATAACCTTGATATCCGGATTCAGTTTATGGATCTCTTTGTTATAGGTCTCGCTTCGGATCGTCGCTTCGGTTCCGACGATTCCGATGCAGTTATTTCTTGTCTCCTGTACAGCGGCTCTCGCTCCCGGAACAATTACGCCGAGGATCGGCAGATCCGTCTCTTTCTGCACAGTTTCCAACGCAAGCGCACTTGCCGTGTTGCAGGCGATTACAACTGCCTTTACATTTTTCGTCTTTAAGAAACGGATGATCTGTCTGGAAAACCGGATAATGTTATCCTTGGATTTACTTCCGTATGGCACACGCGCCGTATCTCCGAAATAGACGATATTTTCATTTGGAAGCTGACGCATGATCTCCCGCGCTACCGTCAGCCCGCCGACACCAGAATCAAATACTCCGATCGGTGCTGTATTTGTAATCTCTTGACTCATAATCATACTCCCTTGATTTCATTATATGCTAACTATCATATCACACTCGAGTTCGGATTTCCATACTCAGCGAAAATGTTCGCCACCTGATCACAGGCACTTACTCCTCAACCAACTCATCGAAATCGCACTTCTCAAACTCCTGGATGGAAATGTGTCGTTTATTCGGATTGGCATAAACAAATGTCTTATCGACATTCTCCAGATAATTCTGGATCTTGTCG
>ERZ857750.3927-NODE-3927-length-11688-cov-2.545345_pt1 | contig 11688 bp, 5 predicted proteins | sample MGYA00519915_ERZ857750 | MGnify/ENA primary metagenome ERZ857750 (study PRJEB31778, sample SAMEA3449358) | human gut metagenome | biome: human gut; feature: human-associated habitat; material: faeces | place: United Kingdom | collected 2010/2012 ... | reverse complement strand
ATGTAAAGTGGGGCATCAAAACCTGTTCTTCCCCGTTTAGGATATAGGTGTCCTCGGATTTTGCCGTCCGCAGAGTGTCCGGGTAAAATACACCGTCCTGATCCAGAGTCTCCGCATGGCGGACAGTGATTTTCTGGCCTTTTTCTCCCCGGATTCTGATTTCTACAAGACCTGTAAGGTTCTGGCCGAAATCTACAAGTATATTCCCTTTGGAATCCGTGAAAACCCTCTTTGCCTTCAAGCGCTCAGTCACCCGCACCGGTTCATTTAGCTGCGGCGTCAATACAGTCGGATGAAATACGGCTTCTGGCACGGCAGATACTTTTCCCTCTCTGATATTAGGGGCATTTGTATCAATTGTCTCTCCCATGTAAATCTCACTGTAACGAATCTGGCCGGTACGCACATGCCATGTCTCATCCGTAGTAATTACCTCTTCTGTCCCGTCTGTATAACGCACATGAAGCTCTGCCCAAACAGCAGTCCGATCCCCATACCGGTCCGGCTTACAGTCAAAGCTGAGAATCCCTTTATACCAGCCGTTGCCCACGGTCAATTCCAGGACATTTTCCTGTCCTGTCCCTTGCAGCCTGTCTGTCACATCATAATATTGATACTGCAAAATCTTATGGTAATTTGTCCAGCCGGGTGCCATGTAATAATCTTCTACCCTTTTTCCGTTCAGGGTAATTTCATAGACACCAAGCGCCGTGGCGTAAAGGCAGGCAGATGACACTTCCTTGTCCGGAGAAAATTTCCGGAAGAATACCGGACAAGCCATCTCCTCAGGAGGGAAATCATGCGTAATCATCTTGGCCTGAAAATCTCCGGTATCAAAAATACCTGTTGTAAAAGCTGTTTCTGCTTTTGCTCTATTTCCATAATTGTCCCAGATTTCGAGAGAAACCTGATACTCCTGTTCTCTGGTAAGCGCTTGTCCGGCATAAGGAACCAGCACAGACTGATCACTCTCAATCTTTCCACTGTCCCAGAAGCATTTTTCTGCACTGCTCACAATCAAATGCCATGCTGTCTGCACCACATTGTTGTCACCTGATGCGATCTTCCATGAAAAGCGGGGAATCTTCACAGCCAGTCCTTTGGGCTGTTCCCTGTATTCTATCCTGAAATCATAAATTTTCATTCTTGTCTTCTCCTTCCTGCCTGTCCATTCCCCTATTACTATTTTCCGCCTATAACTCAAGCCGGCGCTCCGATTCCGACGGAAGCGCCGGCTCTCATAATTACAATGTTTCTTTCAGCTTTGCCTGCTTCTTAATAATATCTGTTTCTTATTTTTCAATGGTCTTTCCTGCTCTGCGCGCAGCGATTTCCTCGCGCATCTTCGGCAGTTTTTCTTCCAGATCGAATTTCAGGAAGATTACAAACATCACAAGGTTGATCACAACCGGAAGATAATTTGAGACTCCATAGATGGAATATCTCATGGATGTACTTGCGACTTCCAGCGTGGCATCATATGCACCGATTGCCAGGAACGCCGACAGTACTGCTGCACCAAGGCCATTTCCAACCTTACTGCCAAAGCCGATTGCTCCGCCCGACATTGCCACCAGCTTCTTATCATATTTCCACTCATTGTAATCAATGGTCATAGATGTCAGCACGCCATACAGACTCATCATCGGAATCTGTACAAAGCTGCCTAACAGACCGGTCACCACACAAACTGTAAAGTTCGTCGGTATAAAGCAGCGAATGCCTGCGAGTATCGCCGCTCCTAAGAGCCCGATGGAGATTGTCCTCTTGATTCCAAGTCCGGCAATAATCGGCTTGGATAAGATGAATCCCACTACGGTAGCCAACATACCTGCTGCTCCGATTATTCCGACCAGATTATCATTTCCGAAAATCCATTTACAGTAGTATATACTGCCAGATGCCGTGATACCGCTCGTAACACTTGTGATCAAGTTAAAGAGCAGGATGATCACCCAGTATTTATTCTTCAGAAGCATTGTCATTGCTTCTTTGAAAGGAACCGGCTCTTCCTCTTCTTCAGCAGCTCCCTCGGTTTCTTCTTCGTAATCACATGCAAATTTGGCTTTGCGGCCGTTATGGCAGCAGATTGCAAACAGGACAAATACCAGTACACCAAGTACCACGCCGTATTTGATCCATGCGGACTGTGTGCCGCCCAGCATATTTGTCACCGGGATCGTGAGAATGGAGATCAGCATTCCAGCGCCATAATTGGCAACCGCACGGAACAGCCCGATACTTCCTCTCTCGCTCAAGCTTCTGCTTCGTACAGTCATAACTGCTGAAAACGGGGTCGCAATAAAGGTATAAAGACCTGCGGACAATACCAGATTCGTAATCAGCGCGTAGATTACGCCCGGAATCTGTCCTGCCTGAATCGGTACGGTAAACATCAGAACCATAATCAGGGCTGCCGGAATAATCTGCGGCAGGATCCATCTGAAATACTTATGGTCACCTCCTTTTGAATGATCGATAAAATTCCCCGCAATCACATCCGAGAATGCATCAATCACCTTTGAGATTGCCAATACAATACCAACACTTCCGACAGCCAGTCCTACCTTGTCCGTGTAGAAATAATTGAGCTGTCCGACCAGATTCGCCATCAGCCCTAATGCGAGCTGTCCGCCGAAATCTGCCAGATAATCTCTTTTGCGCATTACGCGCCTTGCGCCCTGCTTGTCGTAACGGGGTGCGTTTTTGTCTTTTGCCATCTTTCCTCTCCTCCTGTATCATTGATGATAGGTTTACTATACTGTTTTTCTATAGATGATTATTGTAAAATAATTTACAAAATTGTAAGTTTCATCCTCGTTTTATTAAAACTTCTATCCTATGCTGCTTAGCATCCTGATAGTCTGGTATCAGCCCGGAATCGCAGATTGAACCGTCAGCATAAACCTCGGCTTTTCCATTCTTAATATGTTCGGGATTGCGGATGATAATATGATAATCCGCACCTCTGAAGTATCTCGTCACTTCTGCCTCTTCCCATTCTTCAGGAAAGCAGGGACTGATCCTAAGCCCTTCATAATCCCGTTTCACACCCAGAATACCTTCATACAGCCCCATCATGCACCATGCGGAAGTTCCTGTTGTCCATGACTGATAGGATTTCCCGTAATATCCCGGGTTCGTGGAATAGCAGTTGGTAAATACATAAGGTTCTGCCCCGGACTTCGCCGACGGGTTCTCTTTGCTGTCAGGCATAATCTTTTTCAGCGTTTTCAGTGCCTTTTCCCCTCTGCCTGTACAGCAGTCCATGAGGATCTTAAAGCCAGTAGCATGACAGTACACTCCACCGTTCTCAAAAAGTCCCGGCAGCATACCGGACATCCTTCCCACATGGGCATCATACTCCGGGTACGGCGGCAGATTTAATGGGAAGCCAAAATCCTGCTCCATACTGTCCACAGCTTCCAACACGTAGGCCAGCCTTTCTCTGTCCGCGACTCCTGCCAGTACAGCCCATGTTTGTGCGTTCAAATAGATTTTGCTTCCGGCGCTGTCCTGCGTTCCTACGTTTCCCTTGCTGCTTAAGGCCCTCGCATACCATTTTCCATCCCATGCATAGCGGTTGATATCTTCCTTCAGCTGTTCATATTCCTTCTCCAGAAATCCGGCATATTGTGTATCACCCGCATACTCCATCATTCTCTTTAATTCTCTCAGAGCCAGACAGAACTGGTGGGACAGCATCACAGACTCTGCCTCCGGATCATCCGTAATATTTAAGGCGTCATTCCAGTCGGCGAAATAAATCTTCACCAAACCATGCTCCCCTTTATCAAGAATTAAGCGATTAATCGCAGCCTTTACATGTTCCAGCACGGATGCTTTGCCGCCGTCCTGCCATTCAATCTCCGTATCAAGAATTGACAGATCTCCCGTCTCCTTGATCAGTTCGCACACCGCCCAGATGATCCAGAATGGTTGGTCTGAATAACGCGTATCATCATAGGGATACCATGTAAGCACTCCGTGCCCGTCCTGAAACTGATGGCGCAGACATTCCAGGATTTCTTCTTTTGCTTTCTCCTGACGGTAATTCAACAGCGCTACAGAAATCTGCAGGTTGTCACGGACACCTTTCTTTCCTACGATACAGAAATCTGCCTGCTTTTTTACCCAGTTGTTCATCATATGATTAATCTTCTGGTCCGGTGTTTTCACAGACAAAGAGCTAATCTTCTCATAGTTATACGCCTCCGCCTCTGCGAACTCCCGTTCTGTGGATTCTGCATCTGCATACCGCTTTACTGCACTGCATGCCTCTTCACAGGAAGAGCTGATCCCGAATACCACCTGAATCTCTTTCTCCTCTCCCGGCATCAGCGTGATCTTATGCTGCAGCACCCCGCCAAGAATGAACAGCGAGGCTTCGGAATTTGTACAGTCTTTTCCATTCACGACAATATCTGGTCTCTGGAACAGGGCGCAGGTCGATGCATCCGGAAGTGTCAGTGTACTTATGGAACCGCAGAACTTCGTCAGGTCACCGTCCCATGCATAAACCGGCTCGGATGAAGCCAGAAACCCATGATACAGTTCATGGGGTGCGAAGGGATGGTCGGAATCACAGTAGATTCCGTTCAGTTCCCGTTTGAATTCTGTCTTCATGCAGCGGTACATTTCGTAGTATCTGGGATAAGAGAAGCCTTCCAGATAGAAACTGACCGCAGAGAACATGCTTAACCTTTTCTCTTGCTCTGCTGTATTGCGAAGTTTCAGTGTCCACACCTCATGAAACCCTTTCTTGGGCACGAAAATCCTCCAGGATTCCTCGATTCCGTTTTTCCTTGAGCAAATCTGTGTGTGCCCGATACTATGTGTACAGCAGTAGTCTTCCACCTCTGTGTTAAGCGACCCCTTCCCGATATTCCAGCATGTTCCGTCTGCATCATCTCTTAAATATACGTATCTGGCATCATCCCGGTTGATCATACACATATCTGCTTTTTCGCTCAGATAATAACTGCGCCCGTGTCCTACCTGTGATATCTGAGCGCAGTAGCGGTCTTCATTCCACAGGTAATTATACCAATAACGCGGTGTTTCCGCATGATAGATCCGGCAGCCGTTCCCGTCCGGTGCGAACTCATACAATCCATTTTGTGCACTTTTCTTTAACTCAGAATTCATCTTTCTTTCAATCTCCTGTTTTATTATTTTGTAATCTCAAAGCACTCCCTTGGAAACTATGCTTATTCACCGACCACAAGTCTGTACTGGATGCCCGGAACAGAACCGTCCATTGCAAACCGTATTTCATCTCCTGTTTTTTCTCCATTCATTTCGGCAATTACTTCCCCGATCGGATTTAACACCTCCAGTTTCGCATTCTCCGCTTTCACACGGATGCAGCCTTCCAGTGTCTCTGCGTACAGTTTGCCTTTGAACTCCACAGCGGCAAACGGAATCCCCATCAGCTCCGGTCCTTTGCCAAATGTTGTCTCGTCCATACCGGTTGTCCCCATTGCCGTCAAAATATATTCTGACGCGCCATCCATCTTAATTTCATCTTTTGCGATCAGAGCCAGTGTAATCCTTTCGTTTTCCGCCTCCACACAGATCTTGTCAGAAAGGGAAATCTCTTCTTCCGGCGCGCCGCTGAAATAGCCGCAGTAAGGTGTGTGGATAGAGAAGCGTGCGTGATCCGGGTCAAAAACGATTTCTTTTGTGTCTGAAATCAGCCTTCCTTCCACATAGCCGGTATCTTCCGGCAGAATACCCCACTCTTTCATCGCACTGTCCATGATTTCGGCAAACGTCCGGTAATCTCCGTTGCCCGATGTCTCTCTGATCCGGTCGAACACAAGTGCTTTTTCTCCAAGATGCACTCCCGGCTGAATCTCTTTCGTGTCTTTCGCAGCATTTTCCAGACGGTTTTCTTCTTTATAACACCGGAACGCATCCCTGTACTCAGACCATGCATAATATACTCCATGTTCCGCATCTGAGAGATCAGCTCCGTTTAAGAACCCGGCATTTACCGCTATGTCCGCATTGCCCTGATACTTGTCTCCTCCGTCCAGAAATACATTGCGCATGGACGTGATATACGGGAAAAATGTAGTCGGCATAGCGTGGAAAAGAGGCAGCGTTTTCAGGTCATTCTGTGTGTAGACCACATCCACGCAGTTCTTTGCCACGGATACAAGCCCCTTCAGGAAAACAGAGGCCATGAATCCCCACTGACAGATTACTGCCGGATCGTTATATACATCGAAAACATTCAGTATCTCATCTGCCGGCTGGTCATCCCAGTTCTCGGAGGTATGGTGATTATAAAGAATCAGTCCGTCCCAGTCGTTTAAGCAGGCATATGCTGCCATCTGCACAAACGCCGTGGAATGGAAAGGATGCTCCCCATACTCGTTCCACTCGCTGAGCATAAAAGGTTTTCCTTTCACAATCGCCAGTGATCCCAGACTTAAAAGGGTTGTTGCCGCTGATCCCGCGCCGGTCTGCATGGTCAGAGGATTCGTAGAGACATATTCCATGGGGCCGGCCACCAGGTATGTATTATTCTCTACCGGAAGGAGAGGATGGTTAAAATAGCTGTTATTCTCCATCAGGTCGCCGTCTGTATGCCCATACACATCCGCTGCCCCGGCAATTAAATTGCTGGTAACGACAGGAACTTTTGCCCCGAGGAAATGGATATAGTCTTTCATATCCTGATAGAACTTCCGGTTCATATAGATGCCGAACTCCATAAAGTCGGCATATCTTGCCGGTCCTTCCGGTGCATCCCACTCTCCTTCCGGGTCGCTGACCGGCTGGTAGAAACTGCCTTCAATCCCCCGGACGGTTCCCCGAGCCGGATCTTCTTCCTCCCCCAGTGCGCAGCAACCGTCCTTTGTCCACGCTTCTTCCAGATGCTCCCGTGTGTGGTACTTCATCAGCAGGAAGTCGTTAAAGCGCTCCTGTACTTCTGCCCGGTAGGATTTCATCTCTTCCCCTGCATCGTCGCCCATATTCCCCTTGATAGCAGTGTCCTCGTTGTTGATTTGGATTGTCACTACCGCCGGATCATCGATAAGCGCCAGTCCCGTATAGGGATTCACATGGCAGAGTAGCTCCTTTGCATACTCTTTCTGGAGTTCAATCATCCGCTGGTTGTACAGACAGTACCGTTTGATACAGGAGGGTGCACCGCCCGGATACTCCATGCCGTCTCCCTCTTCAAACTTTCTCGCTACAATCAGGTCTATATGGAGATAGATGCCCTTCTCTTTCAGCTTCGCCGCAAAGTAATCGAACCGGTCCAACCCATCCGGGTTGAATTTCCTGCTGGTACCGGATGCATAGTCCAGAAGAGGTGCTTCCTTGCAGCTGCTCCAGCTTCCCGGCTCCTCTCCCACAGGGGCGTCCGCCGCATGGAGACGGATGATGTTCACTCCCATGCTGGCGAACCGTTCCGCCATTCTGTCCGCCGTCTCATGATCCGGCGTATTGGAACGCGCCGCCACATTGAATCCTAAAAACCGCGCTCTCGTACCATCTTCAAAATAAAGATGCCCCTTTTTCGCTTCGACAAACCCATGTTTTCCCGCAGGCGCATCCAGCAGATGAGAGTAATTGAGGACTCCCGTATTCGGTTCTGCCTTGTGTATCCTGATTCGTTGTTTCATTCTGATCTTCCTCCTATCTCTTCCAGCTCCTGCTACCTTATCATTTTTCTTGCACATCAACCTTTCTGATGTCAGACTATCACATGGCAATTTATAAATATTGTAATATTCTTTTAATTATTGTAAAATAGAATATATAATTTTAGTTTAAGGAGAGAATGACCTATGGAAACAGATTATCTATCTATGTGTAAGAATTTTTATGCGGCGACAAAAATCCCGGTCACATTACTGAAAGGCAAATATGCAGTCTATACTTCTTTTAATGATATCACCGGCACATCTCCTGCATACTACCGTGAGGATCTCTTTCCCATGAGCGATCATAATCCGACCTTTTGCAGTGATTCTCCGGATATCGGCTACGGACGCCTTTTAATCGAGAATACCAACTATAATCTGATTCTCGGCCCGGTATTCAACGTTCCTGTCACCGAAGAACTAATTCGCTATTCCTCCAGAGAGAGTGGAGTCTCTTTAGAGAACAGGGAACAGTACGCAGAATTGCTCTATGCAATCCCCCTGCTTGGTCAGGCACAGTTTGCCAATTATCTGGTATTTCTCCATCAGTGCATCAACCACAAGACTGTCCCCGCAGAACAGCTCTTTCTGGAAAATGACAAGCTCACACTGGAGCGCTTTAACCAACAGACGGATCAAATGGTAGAAGATAAGGAAGAAGGAAATGTTCATAACACCTACTATTTTGAACTGGAATTGTATCAGATAATCAAGAATGGGAATACAGACGCCCTGAAGAAATTTCTCTCTGCCACCCGTGCTCCCCTCAAGGAAGGGAAGATGGCAGGCGCACCCTTGCGGCATGCTCTTTATCAGCGCTGTAGTAAAAGCCGGTATCATGGGTGCAATCCCGGGCGGTGTGGATATCGAAAAAACATACCAGCTCATAGACTATTACATTCAAGAGTGTGAACAGCTGCGCACAATTGAGAAAATCAATCAGCTCCAGTATGTCATGCTTCTGGATTTCTGTCAGCGTGCCGGAGAAACACGTATCCCGGAAGGTATCTCCCCGGATGTCTATCAATGTATGACCTATATCCGGAACCACACAAATGAGCCTATCTCTGTAGAAGCTGCCGCCGCTCATACAGGGCGCAGTGCCTCTTATATGATGAAACACTTTAAAGGTGAACTCGGCATCCGGATGGGCGCTTACATTATGCGCTGCAAGCTGGAAGAAGCAAAAAGTCTTCTGACCTACAGCGAAAAAAGTCTGGCTGAAATCAGCAGCTATCTCTGCTTTTCCAGCCAGTCCTATTTTCAGAATGTATTCAAAAAGCAATACGGTATCACACCGCTCCAGTACCGGAAACAGACAAAAGGCCGGTCAAACTGAAGCGCCTGCGAGTTCCACAGCCATCCGGCAGATCCGGGTGGCATTTTTTATCAATTCCTCTCTTGTAATATGACCGTTCTTGAGAGCTGCCGTAAGGTTATCAATTTCCTGCTGGCTTCCCGGCATAAAAAGATTATTTCCTGCGAGAGCCACCTTGTATGCCTCGGGTGCAGGATATTTCGCATCAGCACTTAATATATCAGAGGATGTTACCCAGTCTGTCATTACAATGCCGTCAAATTCAAATTCACAGCGGAGCACATCCTCAAGAAGTTCTCTATGCTCAGATGTATGCTTCCCGTTTAACAGATTATAAGATGTCATCAGGGCTTTAGGCTGTGCCAGACGAACACAGATTTCAAACCCTTTTAGATAGATTTCCCTCAGCGCACGTTCACTGACTATACTGTTATTGTTATACCGGTTTGTCTCCTGATTATTCGCCGCAAAATGCTTGATGGTAACCCCACATCCGGGATGGCTCTGCACCCCTTTCGTAAGTGCTGCCGCGAATACGCCGCTTATCAGCGGGTCTTCTGAAAAATATTCATAATTCCTGCCGCATCGTATGGATCGATGGATGTTAAGAGCTGGAGCCAGCCACAGATGAATGCCAAACCGCTCCATTTCGCTTCCTACGATATCCCCGCAGCGTTCTGCAAGCAATGGATTCCAGCTTTGGGCGATCGCGGTACCGATGGGAATTGCCGTCGCATACTGCTCAAAGATCTCACTGTCCTCTCCGGGCTGCGGAATCATGCTGTTCATATATGCGCGCTCATCCTCGGTCAGAAGATTCTGCATTGTCTCCGGCATTGTACTCCCCAGACTATGTATTCCATTCTCATCCCGGAAGCACTTTTGAGAAAGCCGCAGTCCTGCCGGTCCGTCTGCCATAACGATCACGGGGATTTCTCCCACTTTTGCCGTCTCGCCTGCCGCGCCTGCAACCGACATAGAAGCATTCCCGATGATGCCTGTCACTCCTCCTGCAACGAAAGCACCCACATTCAGGCTAATCAGTTCCTCATCGGAAAGTCCCTCCATCTCCGGCATTGGCTCATCTTTATGCTCATAGACTACTTTCAATATATCCACGCTGGAAATATCTGCTTCCAAAGATTGTATCTTTTTTCCTACTCTGTCCTTTCTCTTTCTTTCCGGCTTCCAGTCTGTGAAATCCGGTTTTCCAAAACAGTTTTTTACTGATTTTATACCCAAAGTTTCCTGTACTGATATGACACCGCAGACTTCCGTATCTCTGCTGCTGTTTCCCATTCGGAGGCTATATTCCCCTTGTTCCAGAATCCATGCCGCCTGTTCTTCGTCGTAAGATGCCAGATCCGTCAGTAAGAATGAAAGTTCAACTGTCTGTTTCTCCCCCGGTTTTAATTCTTCTGTCTTTTTCCATGAAGCCAGAGTCTGATAAGGCTGATCCAGCTTTCCTTCCGGCGCAGAGACGTATAACTGTACAACCTCTTTCCCACAGAAATCACCTGTATTTTCCACTTCTGCGCTTATTTCGGCAGTCATTTCATCCAGTTTCAGACCCTTAAAACGGACTTCAAAATTCGTATAAGACACACCGTATCCAAACGGAAACAGTACCTCTTTCCCCACGCTGTCAAAATAGCGGTATCCCACATAAATTCCTTCCTGATACCGGGTATCATCCTGTTCTCCAAATGACGCAAAATCCGGATAATCCTTCCATTTTGTCCATGTAGTTGTCAATTTGCCGGAGGGATATGTTTTCCCAAGAACAAGATCCGCAAGAGCGCTTCCTGTCTGCACTCCAAGCTGCGACAGAATCAGGATATTCTCCACTTCCATGACAGGTGAAAGATCTACCGGGCCTCCTACGTTCAGAACCAGCATAAATCTTCTGTACTGCCGTTTCAACTCAAGGATTGTCCGTCTCTCGCTTTCTGTCAGGAAAATATCGCCTTCCCTTGCTTCCCTGTCATTTCCCTCTCCTGATATCCTTGCAAGGACATAAATGGCTGTCTCACCTTTTACATTCAGTGGCAGATCATATTCCGGCTCCGGCATGACAGCTCCCATCCCTTCGATTACGGGATGTGTATGATGCTCCTGCGCCCTTCTTCGGATTTCTTCTGTGAAACCAGCCTGCGCTTTGTCATATATTTCGTCATAGGCATCAAGCCAGTCTCTGGAAACGATTTCAAATCCTGCTTTCTGAAATCCATCCTCTACTGTCTCAAAGAATCGGGAATTCACCTCTCCAGACCCAGTTCCTCCTTTTACCGTCTTACGCACACCGTTACCATACAGTGCAATCTTTCCCGACTTGCCAAGGGGGAAATCGCCGTTCTTTTTGAGAAGTACTGTACACTCAGGAAGAAGCGGCCGAAGTATATCCAGATGCTCCTGTTCGTATTTCTGAAGTTCCATAAAGCATGCTCTCCTTTCTGCAAAAGTTCATTTACTGCAGGTATTTTATCAAGAGTACTCTAGGGAATCTTTCAAAATAGTGGATAGAATTGTAAATTAATATCTATAAAAGTCAAAATTTTACTTTTTGTGTGGAAAAGCAAATCCATGCGGAATTTTACATTTATAAGAAGTATTCTGCAATATCTTTTATATTACAGAGAATACTATTTAGTAAAAACAAGCTTTAGTGTACCCGGGACCAAAAATTCCCTGCACCTGCCTGTATTC
>ERZ857750.3923-NODE-3923-length-11700-cov-6.560584_pt1 | contig 11700 bp, 9 predicted proteins | sample MGYA00519915_ERZ857750 | MGnify/ENA primary metagenome ERZ857750 (study PRJEB31778, sample SAMEA3449358) | human gut metagenome | biome: human gut; feature: human-associated habitat; material: faeces | place: United Kingdom | collected 2010/2012 ... | reverse complement strand
ATTACTCCCCAAATAAAATATATTCCCTAATAAACCCCTTTTTATAATATATTTTGAAATCCTTGCTTGATCGGTTAAAGCAAGGATTTTTTTTACTTAAAAAGACATCCTATTTAAAGATGTCTTTTTTATTTTATAAATATTTATATTTTTACATCTTGCTTGCCACATAATCAACTAAATCAACTGTTCTAGATGAATAACCCCATTCATTATCATACCAAGATATAACTTTAAACATTCTACTTCCCATAGACATAGTTGATAATCCATCTACTATTGATGAGCGTTCATCACCTCTATAATCAATTGATACTAATGGCTCTTCTGAGTATCCTAAAATACCTTTCATATCAGTTTCAGCTGCTTTTTTAAAGGCTGCATTTACTTCTTCAACTGTGGCATCTTTTTTCAATATACAAACCAAATCAACTAATGATACTGTTGGTGTTGGAACTCTTACAGCAAAGCCATTTAATTTCCCTTCTAATTGTGGTAAAACCTTGGCAACGGCTTTTGCTGCTCCTGTTGTAGTAGGAATCATGGATTCTCCAGCTGCTCTTGCTCTTCTTAAATCTTTATGACTTTTATCTAGTATTCTTTGGTCATTAGTATATGCATGTATAGTAGTCATAAGACCTTCTTCTATTCCAAATTCCTTATCTAATACTTTTGCAAAAGGTGCCAAGCAATTTGTAGTACATGAAGCATTTGAAATTATATTATGTATATCTTTATCATACTCTTCTTCATTTACACCCATAACTATAGTTTTATCTTCATTTTTACCTGGAGCAGTTATAATTACTTTTTCAGCTCCATTTTCTAAATGTTTTAAACAGTCTTCTCTTTTTACAAATTTACCTGTTGATTCTATAACAAGTTTTACACCATAATCTTTCCATGGTATTTCACCTGGATTATCATGTCTAAGTATTTTTATTTCATCGTTATTTATAACTATTGTATTTTCATCTTTAACCTTTACATTACCTTTAAATATTCCATAACAAGAATCATATTTAAATAAATGAGCTAAAGTTTTAGCATCTGCCTTTGCATTTATTGCAACTATTTCAAAACTATCCCTTGGATTTTCCTCTACTATTCTAAGTACATTTCTTCCTATTCTTCCAAACCCGTTTATTCCTACTTTTATCTTCAAGCTAATTCCTCCCATATACTATAAAATTTATTTAGAGTACACCAAATTTTATGTATCTAGCTGAAATTATTTTTATATTATTTAATGTATACTGTTTTCATGATTATTTTTATTTTTAAATTTATTTAGTGTATTATATTTTAAATATAGTGTACACCATATATTTTTATAGTACAATACTTTTTTTATAAATTCAACATATTTTTATTTTCTAAGTATATATAGCCTCTTAAATGAATCGTGTTTTTATAAATCATAGTTTTATTTTTTTATCATATAAATTTATAAGGGATTAATGTAATTTGAGGAGTGATAAAATGAAAATAAATCAAAATCAATATATAAATAAATCTAGATTTACAAGTGCCAAAGAAAACTTAACCTCTCCCTTTGAATTTGAGCATGTATCTGATATTTCTAATGGATATATACAAAGTAAAAACTTTTCATTATTCAATGGAGTTAGTGATGATATGTATTGTGGTGGTAATAGTACTTTTGAATATGCTTATTTTTTATTATCTAACCCTATTAAATCTAAAATTAATATTTATGTTAAAAACAGTATAATAACAAATCACTCCCACAGTCCACTTATTATTAAAATTTATTATTGTGTTGAAGACATTGTAGTCAAAATTGAAAGTTCCAACTTTTTCTGTATAAGTAATTCAAACTCCTCTGGAACTATACCTCAGGGAAAAATTTTCTTTGGCAATGAATTGGATAAAATTTATGGAGTTTATGGTCAAAATTTAATAGTACCTTCTTATAATTCATATAATTTAAATGAAAATGGCAGTATAGTAATTTCATCAGGTTTTAGTTATTTGTTTGAAGTTATACCTATAAATAGTGATATAACTTCAAATTTTGTAATGTCCTTTTCATGGTGGGAAGAATCTATTTCATCTTACTTTTAATAAAAACTTTTCTATAAATTATAAGCTAAACCTTTATCTTCTCTTAATATTAGATTTCCTTTCTTATAATCAAAATTGAATATATACTTTACTTCATCGATGGGAGAAGAATTATTTTCACTTATGCAAACAATATTTTCATCTATATTTATTTTGCTTTTGATAACTTCACACGCTTTAAATCCTATATCTATACCTGTACACTCGTGACCATGAAATTTAACTATTTATTCCCATAATAAATTATTCATTTACTCCACCATTTTCTTGATTCATTCTTACTTTTGCTGCATTTGCATGGGCATAAAGTCCTTCATCCATTGCCAAATCATAAGCCACAGGAGCCAATAAATCTACTGCTCCTTTACTTAATCTTTGCGTTGTACATGTTTTTATAAATGTTCCAACCCATACTCCTCCTGTATATCTGGATGCTCTAAGTGTAGGTAAAGTATGATTTGTACCAGATACATAATCGCCAAATACTTCTGCTGAATATTGACCTATAAATAAAGAACCGTAATTAGTTAATTTATCAATAATTTCGTCAGTATTTTTTACATTTAACTCCAAGTGCTCTGGTGCATATTTATTACTAAGCTTAACTGCCTCTTGCAAATTATCTACTAATATAATTTCACCATTATTATTCCATGATAAAGACGCTATATCCTTAGTTGGAAGATCTACTAAAATTTCATTTACTTTCTTATTTACTTCCTTTGCCAAAGTTTTATCTGTTGTAATCAAAATACCCCTAGCATTATAGTCATGTTCACACTGTGCTAATACATCTGCTGCTATATAAGAAGGATTCGCACTTTCATCTGCAATTATTAAAACTTCACTAGGTCCTGCTACAAAATCTATTCCAACTTTTCCATAACACTGTCTTTTAGCTTCAGTTACATATTTGTTTCCTGGTCCAACTATTATATCTACAGGTTTTATGCTATCTGTTCCATAAGCAAAAGCCCCTATAGCTTGAACTCCTCCCACAGCATATATTTCATCTGCACCTGCTATATCCATGGCTACTAAAGTTTTCGGATTTATGTATTCACTATCTTTCATCGCTGGTGAACAGGCACAAATTCTTTTTACTCCAGCAATTTTTGCTGGTATTATAAGCATTAAAGCTGTAGAAAATAAAGGATAACTTCCTCCCGGAACATAAGCTAATGCTGATTCTATGGGAATATGCTTTTGCCCTAAAGTAACTCCTGGATATATATCTTTTTCAAACTCATTATTAAAACTATTTTTTTGAGCTTTTGCAAATTCTTCTATATTTTTTGCTGCAATCTTTAAATCCTCTATAAATTTCACATCTACTTGCTTATATGCTTTTACAATTTCATCCCTAGTTACTCTAAAGTTTTCCCTAGGATTTTTATCAAACAATAAATTATATTTTTTTACACCTATATCTTTATTAAATCTTATTTCTTCTAATATTTCACCTACTTGAGTTTGTAGTGTTTTTTCAATTTCCATATGCTTAAATAAAGATTTTTTCAAAATTTCCATAGTAATTCCCCCCTTTTATACTATATAGCAATTTAATTATCCCTTTTCTTCTATTTAAAATAAATCCTATATATCTTTTTTTTATATGTCAATCATAATAATAAAATTAGCAAAAACACCTTTAACTTATTTAAATTAAAGGTGCTTTTTATTTTTAAATTTCTTTTGCTATTAAATCTCCCATTTCTTTAGTTGTCACAACTATTCCTTTTTCATTGTAAATATCTTTTGTTCTATATCCTTTATCTAAAGCTTTTTTCACTGCTTTTTCAATGTCTTTAGCTTCTTCTTCTAAATCAAAGGAATATCTAAGCATCATGGCTACAGATAAAATTGTAGCTATAGGATTTACAATATTTTTTCCTGCTATATCTGGAGCACTTCCATGTATTGGCTCATACATTCCAAATTTATCACTTCTTAAAGATGCCGATGGCAACATTCCTATGGAACCTGTAATTATAGATGCTTCATCAGATAATATATCTCCAAAAATATTATTAGTTACTATTACATCAAATTGACTAGGATCCTTTATTAACTGCATAGCTGCATTATCTACATACATAAAGTTAAGTTCTATATCTTTATAATCTTTACTTAAATCTTTAATTACTTTTCTCCAAAGCTTAGAACTATCAAGAACATTAGCTTTATCTACACAAGTTAATTTTTTATTTCTTAATCTGGCTGTTTCAAAGGCTTTTATGGCAATCCTTCTAATTTCATTTTCATTGTATTGTTCCACATCATAAGCCGTCTCCACATTATCTATTATTTGAGTTTTTCGCTTACCAAAATAAATCCCACCAGTTAGTTCTCTTACAACTACAAAGTCTATTCCTTTTTGTACAATATCACTTCTAAGAGGTGAAGATTCTTTTATACTCTCATTAATTGTTGCTGGTCTTAAGTTGGCAAATAAACCAAGTTCTGATCTAAGTGCAAGAAGTCCTTTTTCTGGTCTTATTGCAGGGTCAATATTATCCCACAAAGGACCTCCAACAGCTCCTAAAAGTACTGCATCACTTTCTTTACATATTTTTAAAGTTTTTTGTGGAAGTGGAACTCCTTCTTTATCTATTGCTATACCACCTACAAGCACTTCTTTTAATTCAAATTTATGATTATGTTTTTCTTCTATTTTTCTTAATATTTTTATTCCTTCATTTATAATTTCCTGCCCTACGCCATCACCTTTTATAACTGCTATTTTAAAATCCATATATTATCCCCCAAATAATAATTTATATTTTACAATTCATTTTTTTCAATTGATTTTATTAAACCACCTTTTGAAATAATATTTTGCATAAACTCTGGAAAAGGCTCTGCTCTATATTCTTCATTTTTACTTATATTTTTTATAATTCCACTCCTAAAATCTATTTCTAATTTATCTCCTGGTTCTATTTTTTGAGCTGCTTCTTCACATTCAAGAATTGGTAGACCTATATTAATAGAGTTTCTATAAAAAATTCTTGCAAAGGTAGATGCTATTACACAAGATATGCCACTCATCTTTATGGCTATTGGAGCATGCTCTCTAGATGAACCACATCCAAAGTTTTTCTTTGCAACAATTATATCTCCTTTGTTAACATTCTTTACAAAATCTTTATCAATATCTTCCATACAATGAGATGATAATTCATTTTCGTCAGAAGTATTTAAATATCTAGCTGGTATTATTACATCTGTATCTATATTATCTCCATACTTAAAAACTTTTCCACTCACTAACATACTACTTCCTCCTCTGTTTTTTCACATACTTCTTTTGGTGAAGATATTTTCCCAGTTATAGCAGATGCTGCCGCAACAGCTGGACTAGCTAAATAAACTTCAGATTTTACATGACCCATTCGTCCTACAAAATTTCTATTTGTTGTTGAGACCGCTTTTTCTCCTTCTCCTAAAATTCCCATATGACCTCCAAGACATGGTCCACATGTTGGTGTTGATATAGCAGCTCCTGCTTTTACAAGTTCAGATATATATCCTTTTTCTATAGCTTCTAAATATATGCTTTGTGTTCCTGGAATCACTATACATCTAACATTATTTGCTACTTTTTTATTTTTCATAATTTGTGCAGCTATTTTTAAGTCACTTATTCTTCCATTTGTACAAGAACCTATAACCACTTGATCTATTTTTATATCTTCATTAATTTCTTCTATTGTTCTTGTATTTTCAGGTAAATGAGGAAAAGCTACCGTTGGTTTTAATGTACTTAAATCAATTTCAACAACACTATCATAAATAGCTTCTTCATCAGCAGTATAAATTTTAGGATTTTTATCTATAGTTTTACAAGGATGATTTTTTATATATTCTTCGGTTATATTATCAACAGGGAATATTCCATTTTTTGCACCTGCTTCTATGGCCATATTACAAATTGTAAATCTATCATCCATACTTAAATACTTAATTCCATCTCCTGCAAATTCCATAGACATGTATCTAGCTCCATCTACACCAATTTTTCCTATTATATGAAGTATAATATCCTTTCCACTTATCCATTTAGATGGTTTATTTTTTAATATAAACTTTATAGCTCCTGGAACTTTAAACCATGCTTTTCCTGTTGCCATACCTGCTGCCATATCTGTAGAACCTATTCCTGTAGAAAACAATCCTAAAGCACCATAAGTACAAGTATGAGAATCGGCTCCTATTACAACATCTCCTGCACTTACTAAACCTTTTTCAGGAAGTAGGCAATGTTCTATTCCCATATCTCCCACATCAAAATAATTTTTTATATTTTTACAATTAGCAAAATTTCTAGCCACCTTACATTGCTCAGCACTTTTTATATCTTTATTGGGTGTGAAATGATCAAGAACTATAGCTACTTTACTTTCATCAAAAACTTTATTTATATTTAATTTTTCAAATTCTTTTATGGCAACTGGTGTTGTTATATCATTTCCAAGAACTAAGTCAAGTTTAGCTTCTATTAATTGCCCTTTTTTAACTTTTTTTAAATTAGCATGATCTGCCAATATTTTTTGTGTCATTGTCATCCCCATATTTTTTATCCCCCTATATTATCATTTTCATATAACTTTTATTAATAGCATTCATTAGTGCATTTATAGCTGCTGTGTTTATATTTTCTGATATACCAACGCCAAAGTAGGGCTCTCCTTTATCTTCTATTTCCACATAAGCAACACCCTTTGCATGAGAGCCATCACTTAATGCATGTTCATAATAATTTTTAAATTTATAGTTTTTAAGCTCTTTTTGCTTTAAGGCATTATTAAAAGCATCTATAGGTCCATTTCCTTGGCCTTTTATTATATAATCTTTGCCTTCAAAATTTATAATAGCTTCCAATTCCAATATATTATTTTCAGCACAATTTTTTATATCATAGACATCTGAATTTACTGAGTTAATTTTGTATTTTTTAAGTCTATACGGTGTTGCAATATCTATATACCACTCTTTAAACAAATCATAAATTTCCTGTGGTGATAGTTCTTTCCCCATCTTATCAGAAGCTTCTTTTACCACCTTACCAAAGTATTTATGCATATTTTTAGGTATATTAAATCCAAATTCATTCTCCATAATATAAATTGCTCCACCTTTACCTGATTGAGAATTAATTCTAATTATCTCTTTATACTCTCTACCTAAATCATGAGGATCTATTGGTAAATAGGGAACTTCCCACTTATATTCATTTCTTTCTTTTCTAGCTTTCATCCCTTTTCTAATGGCATCTTGATGAGATCCAGAAAAAGCAGAAAATACTAAGTCACCAGCATATGGATGTCTCACGTGAACATCAAGTTTAGTGCATTTTTTATAAATATCTGTTATTTTTAAAATATTACTAAAATCAAGCTTTGGATCAATCCCACTCGAATACATATTCATAGCAACTGTTATTATATCTAAATTTCCTGTTCTTTCTCCATTTCCAAATAAAGTTCCTTCTATTCTATCAGCACCAGCTAAAATTCCTAGTTCACATGCTGCCACAGATGTCCCCCTATCATTATGTGGATGTAAACTTATAGTTACACAATCTCTATGTTTTATTTTTCTGCTAAACCATTCAATTTGATCTGCATAAAGATTTGGTGTGGTCATCTCAACAGTTGATGGTAAATTTATTATCATTTTATTATCAGATGTTGGCTTCCAGACATCCATGACAGCTTCACAAATTTCTAAGGCATAATCCATTTCTGTTCCTGTAAAACTCTCAGGTGAATATTCATATTGAAACTTAGTTTGTGGATATTTTTTAGCTTCTCTATTAAAAATTTCAGCTCCTTTTACAGCTATATCCATAATTTCATCTTTACTTTTATGAAAAACTACTTCTCTTTGAAGAATTGATGTGGAATTGTATAAATGAACTATAGCTTTTTTACATCCTTTTAATGATTCAAATGTTTTTACTATTAAATGTTCTCTAGATTGAGTTAATACTTGAATTGTCACATCATCAGGAATTAGATCTTCATCTATTAATTTTCTTAAAAAATCATATTCTGTTTGTGAAGCTGATGGAAATCCTATTTCAATTTCTTTAAAGCCAACTTCTAGTAACATATTAAACATTTTTATTTTTTCATCCACATTCATAGGTGTTGGTAATGATTGATTTCCATCTCTTAAGTCAACACTACACCATATTGGTGCTTTAGTTATTTCCTTATCTGGCCATTGTCTATCTTTAAAATTCTTTGGTTGAAAATTTGCTCTTTTATATTTTGTACAATCAAAATTCATATTAAATCCCCCTCATTTAATTTTTTTATATTATATAATTTGCATTTTGTATTCAATAATAAAATTTATCATATTCTTAGCTGATTTCATTATTTACTTATAATAAAAAATCCCCATCTCCATATTAGAGACGAGGATTTATTCTCGCGGTACCACTCTAGTTAACTTAAAATAAGTTCACTTTACAATAATCACTTAGATTATTTATCTTATAACGCAGATTTACGATTTGTCCTAGACAAACAGCTCCTAGACAAGTTCAGAATCATTCACTGCCAAATTTTCACCATCCTTTGACTCTCTGTAAGTTTCAAAATTCTTACTACTTCTATTCTTTGCTTTTATTTATTTAGCTTATTAGTAATAGTATACTATCACTTATTCCTCGTCAATAACTTTATTTTACTTTTCTAAATTTTCACAAAATTATTTTTCTAAATCTTTACATTTATTTATATTTTAAGTAATTTATATTATTTTAATTTAATAATATATATAAAGGAATTGTATAATATTACAATATCATGAAAGGAGAGTAAAAATGGACGGCATATATGAAAAGGCCCATAAAATGACAAAAAAAATATGCACAAAATACAAAGATATTGATTATAAAACACAATTTAAATTATGTTTGTCTTACCTTTCTGATGAAAATATAAATAAAAGAATCAAAGAAATTTTAGCTGAAGTAAAAGTAAATGAAGAAGAAGCGAGAATATTAGAAAATGTTGAATTTTATTATAAAAATCTTTTTCAAAAAGATGAAAATATTAAATTTAGACTTTGGCAAAGAAAAGATAAAAGAAGAGTCTATTTATCTGCATCTTATATTACTACAAAACCTTATATAGACTTAATAAACAACACATTATTTGATGAAAAAAAAGAAATAAAAACATTCTAAAAAAAGTAGTTACTGCATAATTTATGTAGTAACTACTTTTTATTTAGCTTATTTTTAATAATTTTCTACTTTCTTTGCAATATCCCTTATCTCTAATTAAACATAAAATATTGTTAATTTCATATTCTGAATTTGCATAAACCATTATAACAAGTTCATCATTATCTTCAACTATTTCAAATTCATCTACACAAGCTTTTATAAGTTTTATAATTTCTTCTTTTTGTGGTGATTTAAATCTAAGTAGAGCTTGACAGTTATTACTTATAGTTTTTTCAACTTCAATTTTTTCTTGCATAAATGAGTCGATATTTGAAATTCTTTTATCAAATATATCTATTAAATCTGCATATACTGCACTTCCTGTAGGCTCTTTTCCTGCACCTTTTCCTACAAAAGATAATTCTCCAACAGAATTTCCATTAAGAACAACTATATTGTATTCATTATCTATTTTCGATAATAAACTATTGTTATCCACAAGTACTGGTCTAACAAAACCAGTTACATTTTCTTTATTTTTTTTACTTTGACCTACTAACTTAATTTTACAACCTAATTTTTTAGCATAATCCATATCTTTCATATCAAGATTTGATATACCCTCTAAATAAAAATCTTTCCAATATACTCTTCTATGATATGCTAATGTTGATAAAATAGATAGTTTTCTAGCTGCATCATAACCTTCCACATCAGCTTCTGGATTAGCTTCTGCAAAACCTAATTCCTGAGCTTCTTTTAAAACCTTCTCATAAGGAAGACCTTCATCATACATTTTACTTAATATAAAGTTTGTTGTTCCATTTAATATGGCATACATACTTTCTATATCATTACCTTCTAAAGATTCTGTAAGAGGTTTTAGCACAGGAATTCCTCCTCCTACAGATGCTTCAAATCTTAAACTTACATTATTTTCTTTAGCAATCTTAACTAGCTTATCTCCATATTCAGCTAACATATCTTTATTTGCAGTTACAACATTTATATTGTCTTTTAAAGCTCTTTTTATATATTCATAAGATGGATGTAACCCACCCATTAATTCTACCAAGATGTCAATTTCTTTATCAAATATATCCTCAATATTTTCAGTTATTATATCATTATATTTCGAAGATTTATATTTTTCTTTATTTCTGACTAATATACCTTCTATTTGAATATTTCTTTTATTTTTATTCCCCTCAATTATTTCTACAAGTCCTTTTCCCACTGTTCCATATCCAAGTATAGCTATTTTCATATTATTTACCTCCTTTTTATGCATCAGCTCAATCAAAAAAGAGACCAATCCCAACAAAGGGACGAGTCTCTCGCGGTTCCACCCAATTTAGTTTTATAAAAATAAAACCCACTTAATGCTTTAACGCAGCTTACGGTTATCTTACTAAAATCTTTCGATAACTTCAGACAACAGCTCCTAGGTAGTTTTCAATCCCTCTAATTAAAAAAGTCTTTCAGCCATGGACTTTTCTCTCTGATAAACGAATTAGATTTACTCTTCCTATTCTTTGCTTTTATAATATCTATTATCTATATTAAAATAATCTTATTCGAATTATGATTAATTGTCAAGGCAATTTTTTGATTTTTCTGATTATAATATATTAAATTTATTTTAATTGTGTGACAAATTTATCTAATTTTTCTTTTATATAATCTAGCATTAATTTCACATCCTATTAAAATAGTCCAACTACTCAAATAAACCCATGTCATTAATACTATTATTCCTCCTAAACTGCCATATATAATATCATATCTTGCAAAATTACTTGAATAAAAAGAATAACAAAATGAAGCAATTATCCAGCAAAAAGTTGAAACAACTGCCCCAGGCATAACCTCTTTAAAAGTCAATTTCTTATTTGGGGTGAATCTATATAAATTCATAAGTATTATAATTACAGTGACTATACCTATTATATATCTGCATAAATTCCAAATGTACATAAAGTATTGATCAAGGCCAATCAAGTTAAATAAAAAAGACCCAATATTTTCACCAAATACAAGAAAAATCATTGATATAAAAATTAATACTAATAGCATTATTACAAATACTAAAGATATAAATAAAACTTCAAAATAAGGCCTTGTTTCTCTAATATTATAGGATTTGTTCATTCCTCTTATTAAACATAATACTGCTCTTGACATGGTATACATTGCTAATATAAAGCTAAGTATTAAAAAATTAAAACTTCTATTATCAATTGCCGATTGAGTTAAGGCTGATACTATCTTAAAAATACTACTTGGAAGCATTTTATCTAAAACAAAAATATATTTACTAAGTTTAATTAACGGTGTATAAACTACTAAACTTATTGTAAATATCAAAAAAGGAAATAATGATAATAGCAAATAAAAAGATATTTCAGCTGCTTTTGAATTTATTT
>ERZ857750.3916-NODE-3916-length-11719-cov-2.554355_pt1 | contig 11719 bp, 9 predicted proteins | sample MGYA00519915_ERZ857750 | MGnify/ENA primary metagenome ERZ857750 (study PRJEB31778, sample SAMEA3449358) | human gut metagenome | biome: human gut; feature: human-associated habitat; material: faeces | place: United Kingdom | collected 2010/2012 ... | reverse complement strand
CCTGCTTAATCACCAACATTCCGTCTTCTACGGCTGTCTTGATGCCGGCTGCTGTAAAGGTACCCAAAATTACAGACTTTCTCGCAGTAGAGATAATATTCATAAATCCGCCTACACCCAGCAGAGTTCCATTTAAAAGGTTCGTGTTCATGCTGCCTGTCGGATCGACTTCGGAGAGTCCAAAACCTGCACAGTCGAGTCCTTCACCGTCGAACAGATTAAAATGATCGCCCTGATCGCAGGAAGCGATGATATTATAATGAGCGCCGAAATCAGAACCGACTGCAGGAACTCCGCCGATGGAACCGGATTCAGAAATCAGCGTGATATCATGCGATACTCCCTCTTCCTCCATGATATTGCCTACATTCTGAGGCATACCGAGACCGAGATTGCCTTTCATGCCGCTTCTGAATTCCATCGCAGCTCTTCTTGCAATAACTTTAATTCCATCGAATGGAAGCGGCCGGGACCCCGTGTTTCCTAATGGGACACGACATTCACCTGTAACGGACGGATTATACATTCCTCCTACAGTAACAACTTTGTTCGGGATATCTTTTTCATCCATTACTACGATATAGTCTACATAAAGACCTGGAACCTTAACGGACTTCGGATTAATAGTACCTGTATTTACGATCCTTTCCACTTCCACAAATACTTTACCGCCGCAGGCTCTGACCGCCTGAGCCACTGTCAGCATTTCCAGGTTGTAAGCTTCTTTTTCGATAGAGATGTTGCCGTCTTCGTCGGCATAGGTGCCTCTCATAAACCCTACGGTAAGCGGCCAGCCCTTATAACAAAGCCACTCTTCTCCCTGAAAATCAGGTACATACTCTACAAGCTGCTCGTCGCTTTCAAATGCGAGCTTCGTAACCTTACCGCCGTCTTTGCGGGGATCTACATAGGTATCAAGACCGATCTTAGAAAGACAGAAATTTACACCTCTCGCCTGTTCTTTAAAGATTTGAAGAATCGTTCCCAGCGGAAGATTCCATCCGGCAATTTTATCGCCTTCACTGAGATATTTCTGCGTTTTCTTGGAACATCCGACATGGGATGCAACCCATTTCGTCATGAGACCTTCATGCATCAGACAGTCTTCTCCGCGGCTCACGTAAGGAGAGAAATCACCGGAACCCGCCGCGTGAATATATGTAAGATCCTTTGGATGACCAGTTTCCAAAAATCTTTTTTCAATCGCCTTCATGATAGATTCCGGCACGCCTGCCGCACCAAACGTCGCTGCTCCGATTACATCGTTGTCGTTAATTAATGCCGCCGCTTCAGCAGCCGTGATTACTTTTGCCACAAGAAACCTCCTATTTTATTTACTCACTCAAACTGCGCCATCTTGTTCTTTCATCTGACTCCGCGTCTCACATCAGATCGCGGGGAAAGTAAAGATGAACTTTTATCTGCTTTCATTTTATTGGTATGCTTATAATATGTCAACTGATTACTTTTTTGTAAGTAATAAGTATACAATATATACGTTAGACAAAAATGGCGGAATTTCAATGTTTTTCCCGATATTTATGCAAATATTAAAAAAACAGAAAAATTCGTCTGCCAACATAATAGAATCCTGCAAATATCAGTGATAAAAAATATCCGCGCCGCGATACATATATATTTTATGATCGATCTGCGCCTTCTATGAGATCGTAAAAACAGAAATTCTCCTCTAAAGCGGCATAAAAATTCAAAAGAACGGTATAAAAGCTAAAAATATGAGCTTTCCCGGTGAAAAGGAAAAAAACGCCGGCTGATTTCAGACATGCGGGCCGACCCGCGATGAGATCTCCGCCTGATTTGTCAGACCGATCTTCAGCAGGCCGAAAAGACAAAAAGCGGAAACTAAGACTGTTTCCGCTTTCTCAAAAAACATATTTAATTATGGAACGTAACGATTTCTTCCATGTTCTTTCTTCCGGGGCTTTTGAGCTCACCGTCGGGAACTCCGATCGGCATCATCGCCGCAAGAAACCATCCCTCTCTCTGGAATCCGATTTCCTCTTCCACGAGTTTCTCAATATCTTTATGCGCCCAGTTCTGACTGGTCATCATCGTCGTACCATACCCCATTTCCATCATCGTAAGCACGGCGTGTTCCAGCGCCGCGCCCAGTCCCATCATCGCCGGGCTCTGAAGGAAAAGCTCATCGATATCCTCCTGAGGTCTTTTGATGATATTGTACTCGCGATAAGCCGCCGGCAGCGCGCTGAAAGAATAAACCATTACCAGCACCGGCGCTTTCAGAGCAAACAGAGTAAAAAGTTTCGTAAATTTTTCGAATCTCTTCGCCTGCTTTTCGTCAGATACGGCGACTTCGGCTGAAATTTTCTGCTGCCCTGCGGTGATCACTTCGCCTAATTTTCTCTTGAACTCTTCATTTCTGACCACGATAAAATGCCAGTTCTGTTCATTTTCAGACGACGGGCCGACTCTCACAGCATCGAGAATTTTCAGCACGTCTTCATCGGGCACCGGAGTATCTTTAAATTTTCTCACACTCTGCCGCGAATAAATGAGGTCATGTAATTCCATAATGATTTCCTCCGCTTTCATCGAATCTTATCTGATCGGATCTTCTTTACTCCTCTGCTTCATCGCATCCGACGCCGTTTTAAAGTTGATAAAATCCTCTCCCTGCTTCCGGATGAATGCGGTATTCACCTCAGCGTCGAGAAGCGGGATAATCGATTCATCGAAATTCGCCACGACATTCAGAGGGAAGATATTTGAATTTTCGATATTCGCCGAATATTCCTTGCTCTCATCTCCCGCAAAAAATCTCCATCCTGAATCAGGGAAGTTTTTAAACGGCTCTTCGGCTTCGCACCGTCGATACTGATCCGGTCGGACACAAAGCATCCCTGTTCCGTATTGACGAGTTTTCTGAGATTATCTTTGTCCAATGTAGGGAAGTAGTCCTTCTTTTTATACCAGCTGTAGACCTTCCAGACATTCACAGATTCGTCTTTAAACAATCTGCCTGCCAGTTCCATCAGCTCGTCAAAAACACCCTCTGCTTCTTTCCTGCTGTATCCGGAATTCTTATAAGTAGAGTACGTGCCTCCGGCGATAAAGCTGACCGCAAAATCTCCCCAGTTATCGAACATTTTCAGCAGCGGTTTCATCAGATCATCCATCATCTTCCGTGCCGTAGGTTCGTCAAAATAATCACAAAAAACGGACTCTCGAATGATATCCACTCCGAGAGCGATATCCCAAGCGAAAAATCCGGATTTTCCCACCGCCGGTTTAAAGAGATCCGCAAACTCCTTACATTTTTCAAAACTGTCTCTGCCTGCAGGGCTAAGCTTCTCCATTTCCTTGCGGAATTCCTCATCATCGTACATGTCAAACTGCGCATACTGCCAGTGAGTTCCGCGGAAGCTCGCCATTCCTATACTCTGCATCGCAGATTCATTATCGAGTATTCCGAAATTCTTTTCCAGGTTTTCGGAGACCTTTTCGCGGTCTGCGCCCACACCGCTGGAATCCTTCAACTGAATTGAAGTAAAATCGTTATACTTCATCAGGGAATGAACCGCAGATGTCAGAATCTGAAAGTCCGGATATTTCGTATATTGAATATCGTTTTTAAGATCAGCCACAGATTCCTTAAACGCAGTCAATTCCGCTGCAAAGTCTCTCGTAGAATTTGTATTTTCCATAACATTACCTCTGTATTCCTACCTTACACTGATTAATCAATTCAGCCGTCACATGTTAAAAATTTAGCGGAGATATGACAAAATATCCCTGTATCCCCAGCAATATACCGGATCGGAAGACACCCATATCTTTGCTTTTTATCGCGCTTTTCTCCGGCAGGTACCGATGACAGACACCGGACCGGCGCTTTGATTTCACGATGAAAACGGCGCATGCCGGAATTTCCGCAAACCGGATAAAAAATTACAAAAAATGCGATATCTTCCACTTCCATATGATAACACAACTCTCGTTTTAAAAAAAGCTGCACCCGGATAAAACCTGGTGCAGCTTTCAATTTCTAAGCTAATTCCAACCTGCTGGAATCACGCTGTTTTCCGTATGTTTCTGCTTATGCTTCCTTTGTGAGTGTAGCAGTCCAGCTTGGCATAGGGAACTTTTCTGGAACTTCCCAGTCGATCATATCGTGCATCCATTCTGCTCTCTGTACGAATACGTCGTGTGCGAGAGGTACCGGCGGATGGCAGATCCATGCAGGGTCGAATTCGTTCTTGACCTTGAGCAGCCACAAGTGGTAATTCGGACCATACTGAGGACCAGTAAGGAACAGAGGCTGGTGAGGGCCGAGGTGAGACGAATAGTAATTGTTTTCGATATTCATCTTCGAAGTCTGCAGGAAGAATCTGTCGACATAAGAGGTATCTTCGTCCTGATCCCAGTAGATAAGGAACTCGGAGTAACCCTGGTGACCGTTTTCGAAGTTCTGGAACCAGCCTGGATCGCCGAAGTCCGGGAAGAGCGGCGGCGTATATTCGGAAGCCTTGAGGGCTGCGAAAGATTCACCGTGCTGTACGGACTGGTTGAGAGATTCGATAACGAATTCTACGGATACGTAAGAACCGGTCATCAGCCACATGCCCGCAGAGTCTGCGTTCTTGAGCCAAGATTCGTCGGAAGCCTTTGTACGTCTCGGTTTACCGCTGCATTCCTGCATGATATCGTCGAGTACCGCCAGTTCGTAATCCATCTGTTCTTCGTTTGCGTAACCGATTAACATAACTCTTACGAGGTGGAAGTTAGCCAGGGATTCTTCACTTTCCTTGAGCCAGATATCCCAGAATTCTTCTTTATCTTCTGCCTTAGCGATCGCTCTCCAGAATACAGGAACCTTTGTGCAGGCAGCGCCGATTTCAGCAGCACCGATTTCATACATAGCCTGAACCTGATCAGCCTTAGTAGGAACCTGATAGTTGATCCATCTGATTCTTCTTTCGTCCAGAGCCAGGGAAGTATTAGGAGCGATACCCTGAGGCTTTGGAGATTCCTGAATGAACGGCAGATACTTAACAGCCATTCTTGTAACGATACCTAAGCAGCCTCTCAGACCTGTAAAACCTCTGAGGATACATCTGAGGTCAGGACCAGGACCTTCACCCCAGAACGGGTCGTCGCAGTTAGCCAAGGAACCCATCTTTACGAGTTCACCGTCAGGCAGTACGAGCTCAGTACCGAGAATACGTCTGTGCGGAAGACCGATCTTCAGAGAGATTGGAGACCAGCCGTCGCCCAGGAGGTTTGCGATAGCGGAACACTGTGCACCACCGCCGCCGATTACGCCGTAGCATCCCTTATTGAATGCTTCCTGCTGCAAGGAAGAGTAAACGATACCAGGACCGATATCTGCATACATATGCTTTTCATCCCATTCGAAATGCTGCATACGCTTCATATCGATGATCAGTTCGTCATCTACATGGCAGTGAGTCTTAGGACCATAGAAACCGGTAGCGTATGGAACATAAGGGATATTGTATCTGCTGCAGATCTTCACAATTCTCTGAACTTCATCGGTATCTTTAGGGAGAATAACTGCAGCTGGAAGAACTGTCATAACTCTTTCGTAACCGAGACCCGCTTCATAACCGCCGGGACCGGATTTGTAACCCTGCATGATATTTAGCACCTACGATTCTTTCGAGTGCTTTGTAAGCCTGTGTTGAAATTGCCATTTATTTTTCACCTCCGGAATGCTTAAAGCGCTTTAACGATAAGTTCAGTAATATCGATAGCTTCAATGCCGTCCTTTGCATCTGCATAAGTGTTGAACGCATCTCTGCACTGCGGATCTGCGGATACGATTGTCTCGATACCGCATTCCTTAGCTTCGTCAAGGCGGTGACCTGTAGCGAACTTAGTTAATGCAGGGAAAGCAATGTCTGTACCGCGACCGGCGCAGATATCGAAAGCATTTTCTCTGATTCTGATGAATTCAGTATTATCAGCACCTGGAACCGCCGCCATGATCGTTCTTGCCTGAGCATACAGACCTTCTCTGCCTCTCCTTCTTCTCTGACCCGGATAGATCATACCCATCCAGCCTCTTTCTCCCTTATAAGGAGTCCAGTCATCGCACAGTCTTGATACGGAAGAAGCATCGTGATAAGCCATTCTTGTATCGACCGGAGTTGTGAGTACAAGAGTACCTTCTTCGATTGCCTTCGCTGCCAGTTCGAGGATATGAACTACTTCAAATCCGAGGTCAGCTGTAGCAATATCCAAGAGCTTTGGATAATCAACCTTGATCATTCTGTAAGCTTCCGCATCGGATACTACGACTCTCTTTGCACCTGTAGCCTTGATAGCTTCAACATTTTCTTTTGCGATCTTTCTCGCTGCATCGACCATACCGATAGAGAACATCACGTTACCATCATTCTGCTCCTTGTCGAGAAGCATAAATTCCACACCGATCTTATCGAGGATCGTAGCAGTCGCTTTCGCAATCTGAGGATTCTTATAGGAAGTGTTGTCGCCGACATAATAAAGCGTATCAGCCTTAGCAGCAACCTTTATATCCTTAGCCCATGCTTTACGATCAGACTTTTCACCGTAAATATTTCCAGTTTCGATAATCTTATCGACAGCAGTCTTATGTGCCGGAAGAGGTGCAACGCCATCCTGAACAGCCTTAACTCTCAGAGCTTCGAGAGACAGGTTGATTTCTAAGTCCAGGTTTCTCTTACATGCTACATCGCATGCACCGCACAGCGGGCAGGCATAAAGTACACTGAGAAGCTCAGGAGACCATTCGAGGGATCCGTCGATAAGTCCCAGACCGATTCTCATCTTACCGAAAGCGCCGTAAGCATCGAAGTCGTTCCAGAGGTTGGACGGACATCTTACATTAAATTTCACACCAGGATTATATGTATGTTCTACCCAATAACAACCCTTACATTTGATACAGTGATCCATATCATACTTGAAGTTTTTAATTTCTTCAATATTAAATTCTAAAGGTGTTCTTGGCGTATTATATCTGCCGTGGGAATTACCTTTACCATCACCATATTCTGGATCGATTACAGACATTTTGTAACGATCACCTGTTAATCTCTTATCTTTTGCGACTTCAGCAGCATACTCCATGTTCTTTTTGGTAACTGATAAGTCGAAACGATCATCTCTTGCCATAGTATATGTTCCTCCTTTCCATTAGAAACACAACTTTATTAGAAACATAATGTACCCGGATTTAAGATATTCTTTTCGTCGAAGATGTTCTTAACCCGCTTGAGTGTTGCTGTATAGCCGCCGGCTCTGTCATAAATTACAGGAACGAGGTTTCCATAAGGTCTTGTGAACTGAGCGCCGCGATTCATCATTTCGATACCAGCTTCGTAAACAATCTCTGCGATTTCAGCCTTTTCCGCTTCGTTTGCAGGATCGTAGAAGAATGTAAATTCGATCTGGCAAGCACGGTTATGTTCGATCGGCTGAATGTAAGCGCCAACCATAGTATGCGGATAAGTGTGCTTAGCAACGACCTTTTTCATGATTTCCATGTACTCACTTGCCTTTTCCGGACGAGCGATGAAGAACATATCTTCGTAAGCGCCGAAGACCTTTGTTTTCCAAGAAGGTGCGTCCCAAGGAGTCTTCAGGATATTCAGAAGTTTTCTACCGAGACCAGGGAATCCAGGCAAAGCAGGTTTGAGAGAGATATCCTTAAATGTTGTATTGATCACATCTGTGAGATATTTTTCTTCGTAAGCGATCTTTTCTTCCGGACGTCTCTTGAGACCGCTCAGTACCATAGCCAGCGTCCATTCAGGGAGCTTGTCGCAGAGTGCAGGAATATCTTCCACTTCATCGGCGATCACTGTCGCGAGATCAACCTTGTTGAGAAGGACGATTTCCTGACCGATTCTTCTCGGCATAATCTTATATAAAAATTCATTCGCATAATCTAAATTATCGATCGGAGCAAAGTAAATCTTGTCGATCTTGCTCTTTAATTCGAGCTTTGCACTCATCCAAGTGATGATACCCATCGTACCCTGAGCGCCCTGTACGATTCTGTAGAAGTCGAGTCCCGGGCCGGATGGATCTACACCTCTGGACGGTGTGTAGAGACCGTGTGACGGAGTGTTGTCTGCTGCAAAACCGTGAACGGAACCGGAACCGGATCTGAATACGGAACCGTCGCCCCATACGATTTCCAGAGACTGTGTAACTTCACCATAATCATAAACCGTATTTGTGATTACCGCACGATCGAGCGTGTCGGAGAGAACGGATCTGTTGCCAAGCGGTGTGAACGGCATCATGAAACGGGCACCGACTTTGTCAAGCTCTTCATACATCTGATTCCAAGTAACACCCGGCTGGAAACGAACGAACTTATGCTTAAGATCGATTTCGAGGATCTTATTCATATTCTTCATATCGATAACGATACCGCCCTGCTTAGGAATCGTGCTGCCGTACATATGCGTCTGGGAACTTACCGGAACAACAGGAATGTTGTTTTCATATGCGTATTTTACGACTGCAGAAACTTCTTCTGTTGTTTCTGGCCAAACGACAGCGTCAGCATAACCCGCCGGCAGAAGACTCATATCTCTTGCGTAAACCTCAAGATCTGCAGCCTTGTCACTTGCTTTTGCAACCAGCTTTTCGAGTTCATTGATTAATGACATAAACTCACTTCCTCCTTTCAAACTGAATTACGATACAACGTCTTGCTTCACATTACCATACAATTATGAACTGTACCTTAAACGTAAATCATCTCTATGCCACTTACCGGCACTCTGTTTTCCGTAACAACTATCATTCGTTTACCCGTTGGTATCTTCTGCCCGATGTATCACATCAAACTCTGCAGCATTCTGTGCGTGAATAATTTTTTCGGAAAATCTCTTACTCTCAGTAGGCATTCACAATGTAAAATAATTTAAGCAGTATCATAACCACATGAGCAAAATGCTCTTCTATACAAATACCGAATGTTATCATCCGGCATTTCTTAAACCTATATCACGATGATATAGAAATTAAGACAACTTTATGACTGGAAATCTGACCGGAACTTTATTTTGTCCAAATTTCCTTCGAATCGACAAATCTCTCTCAGATCATCCATAAATAAAGGAATATTCTGAACGTCATTTCATGCAGATACTTATAATTTTACGTTCAGATATATTTCGTTCAGATATATTAATCATCCATATAATTCGTATGCTTTTTATATCTGTTTCAAATTATATGCCTTGATGAATAATATGTCAACCTATTATTTTCATTTATCGTTATATTATTTTTACTCTAAATGCTAATAGGCCGGAACAAACAAATTTCTCCAAATTTTTCAATATTTGCATCTTAACATCACTTCTTAAATATGCTATTATTATCCAAATATATCCGCACCGTTTCAACGGTTTTTTGGATTTCATCTTGTTTTCGAATTTATTTTATCGTTATACTAATAATATGTCAACTGATTACCTTTTTGTAAGTGGCATGTATTTATATTCCCACGGAAAAGGCTCCCATTTGCTGCCGCTAACCCGGAAAAAGCGGCTGAAAAGAAGATCCTTATTCCCGGAAAAATGGAAGGTGAGATATCGAAGAATGGAAAAAAAGAAAGTTCAACGAAGTAAAATGCAGAACGGATCATTTCCTTATGATCATTTTTTTGACATCCTCAGCGGTAAGTGGAAATCATGTATCATGATCGCTATCGACTACGACCGCTGCATTCACTTCAACGCATTCCAAAAACTCTGGGGCATCTCCAGCAAAGTCCTCTACACACAGCTGGCAGACTTGGAAAAAGACGGTCTGATCGTTCGCCAGAAGCTGGATACCGATGAAAAACAGACGACCCAGTACGTCATGACGGAAAAGGGCAAAAGCGTCATGCCGATTCTGAAGGAAATCTATATCTGGGCGATGAGAGATCTGGAGGATAAAAACATGAAAATAGATCCCCGTTCTTTCGAATACTACATGCCGAAAGACAGAAAAGACCGCGGCAAGCACAGCGGCCAGGAAAATCCGAAACCCGCGGAGAAAGAAAAATACTCAGACGATACCGAGGAAAAAGAACCCTCGATAATATAACGGAACGTCCCCCCTCGGCAGTCGGTCTCTCTCCGTCCGCTGTGAACAGATATCATCATTAAAATGACATCAGACGACAGTTTTTTACAGCGATATTTCAAATTTACAGTTTGTTTAGATGTTTATGTGCGTATACATTATACATAGTTCATGATCGTTTCGTAATTGAATCAAATCATAAGATCCAATGATTCAGGAACGCTTTATTAAATGAGGAAAAAGATCGGGGATCTGCAAAACCGTCATTGTTCCGAACAGCCGTCCCCTGCAGAATCATTGAAGCCTATAAAACCGACGGCCTCCCGATGAGGCAAAAAATATTTTCAGATCATAATGTAAAATACAGAGATAAGCCAAACCGGCAGCAAAAAATATAAAATCAAAAAATTTCTCAGATCTAATCCTTGGCTCAGACTTCCTTCAAATCGAGCTGAAACAACAGCTGAGAATTCCCGCGCAAATGAAAAATGGCGGCAGATGCAATGCATCTGCCGCCATAATCTGCAATTTTAGAGAACGCTCTGAACTGCTTTCCTGACAGCTCCGCCGTCCGCCAAACCCTTTACCTTCGGCATAACAGCGCCCATGAGTCTGCCCATATTCGCTTTGCCGTCATCGATTCCCAGTTCCGCTTTCGTATCGCGTACGATCTGTAAAATCTCTTCTTCGGTCAGCTGTTTCGGCAGATAAGCCATGAGGATCTCTATCTCTCTGCTGTAGTTTTCGATCAGATCGGTTCTTCCGGCTTTTTCAAAATCAGAGAGGGCATCTTTTCTCATTTTCACCTGTTTCGTCAAAATGTCGATTATGCCTTGCTCGTCAAGTTCAACCCTGTGATCCACCTCGTACTGCTTGATAGCCGCACGGGCAAGGTTTATCGTGTTTTTTGCAACTTCATCGTGCGCCTTCATGGCGTCTTTGAAGTCCTGCATCAGTCTGTCTTTTAAAGACAATAACAACACCTCTTTTAATATTTCTTAGCCTTTTTTCTAGCGGCTTCCGACTTCTTCTTTCTCTTTACGCTAGGCTTCTCGTAATGTTCTCTTTTTCTGAGTTCGGACATTACGCCGTCTCTAGCGCAAGAACGCTTAAATCTCTTCAGCGCGCTTTCCAAGCTTTCGTTTTCTCTAACTACTACCTGTGCCATATTCCTTATCCCTCCCTCCGTATTCTGAAATTCTAAATTGCGTAAAAACCGAAATAGTCTACAGCGCGTACAATTATATATTTTTTTTGCGAATAAATCAAGTATATTTTTTGATTTTCCGCTTTTGCCGCCTTTAACCCGGAGGCCACGTCATTTTTCTGCGGCCCAGCAGGTGAAAATGCAGATGCTTTACCGTCTGCTGACCGTCTTCACCGCAGTTATTTACCAGGCGATATCCGTCTCCGAGCTCCAGCTGTGCCGCGATATCCTTCACTTTGAGCATGATATAGCTCAGAAGCTCGGCGTCTTCTTCCGATGTATCATCAAGTGAAGCGATATGTTTCTTCGGAATGATCAGCACATGAACCGGCGCCTGAGGCGCATTATCTTTAAAAACGCAGATTTTATCGTCTTCATAGACAACCTCGGACGGCAGTTCTTTCTGCGCGATCATACAGAATATGCAGTCTG
>ERZ857750.3882-NODE-3882-length-11805-cov-18.099915_pt1 | contig 11805 bp, 11 predicted proteins | sample MGYA00519915_ERZ857750 | MGnify/ENA primary metagenome ERZ857750 (study PRJEB31778, sample SAMEA3449358) | human gut metagenome | biome: human gut; feature: human-associated habitat; material: faeces | place: United Kingdom | collected 2010/2012 ... | reverse complement strand
TCGCGGGCGCGCCCGAGGCCCCGCTCGACCGAACCGCCCTGGCGCGAGCCGCCGCGAACCTCGTGGCCAACGCCGCCGAGCACGCACGCTCGCGCGTGGCTGTCTCCTGCGACGTCGCGGGCGGGCGCCTCGTCATCGAGGTTGCCGACGATGGACCGGGCTTTTCTCCCGCCGCCCTCGAACGCGGCTGCGAGCGCCTCTTCACAGACGACTCCTCCCGCTCCTCGCGCGACGGAGGCCGCCACTACGGGCTCGGCCTCCATGCCGCCTCCAAGGCCGCGAGCGCCCACGGGGGCTCCGTCTCGCTCGCCAACAGCCCCTCGGGCGGCGCGGTGACCACCATCGCGGTCCCCCTGTGCGGGGCCTGACGACTCAGGCCCTCGCACCGGCGTGCCTCGCAACCAAACGCTTCCATCTTGAAACACGGGGAGTAAATCGCGAAACCGCAGGTGAAAGGGAGTAAAACGGCAAAGAAAAAGCCTCCGTCCCAACGCGGGAACGGAGGCCAGATTACCGTATTTACTCACCAATGTCGTTGGTGACTTTACCGTGACTCTCGTACGAAACGAAACTCTGGAGCACAGTACAGCATTCAAAAGAGCAGGTCAAAGCCCTATCGGCTTATTCCCACTCGATGGCTTCAGTTCTGCCGTCCCATCATTCCAGTTGCGCCCAGTTTTCGGTGCCGTCTCGAACCGAGTGCCGCCAGGTAACGCCATGTCGCGTTTCGTCGGCCTCGGGGACAAAAGCTGGGACAACTTCAAAAACTATTTTCAAACTCAGGACGTTGAGTTTTTGTTTTTGTCCCAAAGGCCGCGATTGGCCGCCTTTGGAGGCTCGATAGCGCCGAAAATGCCCGTTTTGAAACTCAGCCGCCCTTTAGCTTGCAAGCCGCCAGCTGCAATCGTAAGTGAATTAACGAGGGTGACTTTCGAGCCGTTCGCAAAACCGCAGGTCATAAGTTTCAACTATTGATCGCAAAGAGGAATCGTGCCAGGTGGCTATCTCATGAGTTCATCCGTGACCGACGTGGCAGCCAGTGCGCCGTGCGGTTTTACCCATCTTGAAGCCAAAACTGACATCGCGCGCACGATGCTATCGCCACACGATGTCAGACATTGTTCCCGACTTGACCTGATTGCTTCGCGATGAATTTCATGGCCCTAGAGGAAAAAGTCCCTCGCGCCCACGATGCGAATGCCATCGATGTCCGTGTCGTAGGAACCCTGCCTCACGACCACAATCTTCTCGTGGTTGTCTCGTATCGACTTCAGAGGGGCGATCTCGCGTTCCCTGGTCTCGCTTGCGAACATCTCGTCAGTCACCTGCACGTAGAGCACGCGCCCGTCCTTCGTCGCGACGAAGTCAACCTCCTTGCCATAGAGCTTGCCCACGTGCACGCTCCATCCTTCGTAGAGCAGCTGGAGATACACGGCGTTCTCGAACAGGCGCCCAGTATCCGTGACCCTATAGCCGGCCATCCAGGTCCTGAAGCCGGTGTCGACGATGTACTCCTTCGGATTCGTCTTGAGGAGCGCCTTGCCGTGCAGATCGTAACGCGTGGCACGATAGAACAGGAAGGCCTCCTCGAGCGCACCCACGTACGAGGAAACGGTCTTGTTCGTGGTCTTCGACCCCGCAGAAGTTAACGCGCCGGCGATTCGGTTCGACGAGCACTCGTTGCCGATGTTGTCCGCCAGGAATTCGGCCACATAGCGCAGCAGAGAAGGGTCGGTCACCGCGCTTTTGCCCTTCCCGCGCTCGCGGTTGACGATATCGCGCACGGCGATAGCCTCGTAGACTCCGGACATGTACGCCGAGTGCTGCGCCTGGGTCGTCGATAGGGATGCAATGGCTGGCATGCCCCCGTACTCAAGGTAACGAGTAAGCATATCGTCAAAGAGAACGGGGTCCCCCTCAGGGGTGAGAGCCACCGACCTTCCCGATGCAAACTCGATCCCGCAGAAGTCAGCGAACTCGGAGAAGGACAGGGGCAGCATCTTTACCTCTACGTAGCGCCCGGACAGATAGGTGGCCAGCTCGCTCGAGAGAAGATACGCGTTCGAGCCCGTGAGGTAGATGTCGCAATCGAAGTCGACCCTCATCGCATTGACCGCATCCTGCCAGCCATCGATTCTCTGGGGCTCGTCTATGAAGACGTAGGTGCGCCCCTTGTCCGACAGGCACCCGCGAATGCGATCGTAAAGCTGGTCTTCCGTCTTGATGCCCGCACCCTTGCTTTCCAGGTTGACGCTCACAAAACCGCGGCCAGCGACCCCCTCGGACTCGATGGTTATCCTGATAAGGTCGAGAAGGCTCGACTTGCCACACCTGCGCACGCCCGTAATCACCTTGATGAGGTCGGTGTCACGGAAGAGCATTGCCTCCTCGAGGTACCTGCCACGGTTCCTGAGCCTGCTGCACTTCAAGAGCTACTCCTAAAACTCGAATCTGGTTACACTTTTAGGAGTATCATAACTCTGGGCCACAAGATGAGCAAAGAGCGCACCTCGAGACGAATCGGCTAAAGGAATTGCGCGCCTGCCGGGAGGCAGGGCAACTAAGATGGCTAAGAATGAGATCCTAGCTCGCTGACGCAGGATCGTCCGCTTGCGAGAATGTCCAGAACTTTCGATTCAGGGTCGTCATCGAAGGCGACCTTCGCGATCGATCTCCACTTGCGTGGAGATATGCCGACCGATTTCGTGAAGAGGGTGGAGAAGCTTGTTGCTCGTGCGTATCCGCAACGATGCGCCACTTCGTCTATGCTCATATCATGGTCGGTGAGCAGTCTTTTCGCCAGCTCGATTCTTTCCGAGGAGACGAACTCGGTTACCGTCAAGCCCGTCACCTGCTTAAATGTCTTCTTGAACTTGGTTGACCCCATGTTCGCTGCCTCGAGCAGGTCCTTCTGCCCGATCGCACCGCCTAGGTTGCTCTCGATGTACGATACGGCTCTCGCGATCGAAAGGCGGTCCTGCTCGGCCACTCCCCCACACAGGCTCTCTCCCATCCTGAGCAGCCTTGCCATCACCAAGTTCGCGATTCCGGAATATAGGAGGCCCGCTTCCGACCCCGGGATCTCCCTTGGAGCTATCTCGTCAAGCATCTCTGCTATTTCCGGATCCCAGGAAGCCTGGCTCCTCAGACCCTTCAGACTGGTCGCCAGCGGTTTCAGCGCCTTGTCGATTCTTTCCCCGAAGACGCTTCGGCAGTATTCGTCGTAATACTCGATCTCTGTGTAGGAGAATCTCGCTCCTTTTGGTAGAAGGACCGAGCTTGTCTTGGGCTTTGCTTCCAGAAAGGCGGAAACGCTTGATCGCGGCATGAGGCCATGCCTTTCGCGGCGGACTGCAAAATACCCGCCAGAATCGAAGCAGAAGGGCAGGCGTTCTTTCAAAGTGAAATCGCAGCAGACGACGGAGAAGAACTGCCGCGCCTGCCATGCCCAGTACCACCCCTCGCATCTGCGCCCGTCGCCTTCGAAGAGGGACCCCTCGCCGTTCCATCCATCTGCCAAGACGAGGCCGATGGGCTCAAGCGAGGCCGCAAAGGGCTCCGCTGCGGCTTGGGCGGCGTGGGAGAACATCGTTTCCTTGTCGTCCATCTTCCGATCCTTTTATTCGCGTTCGGACGCAATTCTTTCGCGCTCAGGCTTTTCCCTCCAGGTGCAACCTGATTCAAATTAACCAAGGTTAACATCTTTTTGTCAATTTTAGCGACACAAGAAAGGCTCTCTGGTTTTGCGAAGAAGAACACGGAAAACACTCGCGGAGGACATCGACGTCAGAACGAAGGTGGCCATGCTCGTCGTGCTCATAGCGACCGGGGCCATCGTGAAGGATTACGTTCTGGGCTCGGTTCTCTTTGCCGTCGTCGTCCTCCTCTCCTTCGCAATCGGGCGCGGAAGGATGGCAGCGTCTTTCTCTTTCGCCTACCTCTTTCTCATGGGTATCTTCTGGGTCACGACGATGCTTCCGCCGAACGCCGCCGGAGCCCTCGGCTCGTTCGCCCTGGCTTGCCGCACCTGCATGCCCATCTGCCTGTTCGCGGCGGTCTTCGCGGCCACCACCAAGATTGGCGACCTCACGGCCGCCCTCTACGGGATGAGGCTGCCGAAGGCGGTTGTCGTTCCGCTGGTGATAGCGGTGCGGTTCTTTCCGACGCTCAAGGAGGAGTCTTCTGCCGTAGCGGACGCGATGAGGGTGAGGGGGCTCGCCCTTTCGCTTAAGAATCTCGTTTCGAAGCCGGCGCTGATGTTCGAATCCGCGATCGTGCCTGTGATGCTGCGCTGCGCCAAGAGCGCGGACGAACTCGCCGCCGCAGCGGTCGCGCGCGGCATCGACCGGCCCGGGAGGAAGACCTCCTACAACGCGCCCCGGTTTGGATGGGCCGACTTCCTCCCTCTCTCGATTCTTGTCGTCTGCTGCCTGCTTCTTGTGGTCGCAAAGGCCAGCCAGGGGATCGGAGGGCTGCTGTGACGAAAAACGCCGTCGAGCTCAGAAACGTCTCCTTCACGTATGCGGGATTCGACGCTCCGGCGATCGACGACGCGAGCTTCGCCGTCGCGCCGGGCGAATGCGTCGTTCTCTGCGGGGAGTCCGGCTGCGGGAAGACCACCGCGACCCGGATCGTCAACGGGCTGGCGGGAGGGTTCTACGAGGGCAGCCGGACGGGGAAGGTCCTTGTAGCAGGCAGGGACATCGACGACCTGGAGGATTGGGAGCTCTCGTCCTTGACAGGCAGCGTTTTCCAGAACCCCCGCACCCAGTTCTTCAACCTCGACACAACCGGCGAAATCGCGTTCGGCATGGAGAACCTCGGCGTTCCCAGGGAGGAGATGCACAGACGGATGCGTGGCGTCGTGCGCGAGCTCGGCATGGAAAGGCTCATGGGCAGGGGCATCTTCGAGCTCTCCGGGGGCCAGATGCAATCGGTGGCGTTCGCGAGCGCATGGGCCTGCAGGCCGAGCGTCTACGTCCTCGACGAGCCGTCGAGCAATCTGGATCCTCCCTCCATGGAGAAGCTCGCCTCCTTCATCTCGAAAGCCAAGTCGAGCGGGTCTGCCGTGATCATCGCCGAGCACAGGCTCTCCTACCTCGCAGGCGTCGCCGACCGGTACCTGCTCTTCGAAGACGGTTCCGTCGCCGCCGAATGGGACGCGCAGCAATTCCTGGGGCTGCCCGACTCCGAGCGAGAGTCTTGCGGGCTCAGGTCCTCCGAGCCGCCGAAGCTCGCCGACCTGATGCAGCGCCTTTCCCGTCCCGTCTCCGCCTTTCCCGCCGTCGAGGCGAGGGGGATCTATGCGGGGTATGAGAAGGGCGTACCGGTCCTCGATGGGACTACCGTCTCGTTCGACCCCGGGAGGGTCGTCGGTATGGTCGGGCGAAACGGGGCGGGCAAGTCAACCCTGCTCAAGTGCCTGGCGGGGATCAAGAAAGAAGAGCTCGGGCATGTCCGGTTCCAAGGCTCGGTGGTCCCTCCCAAGAGAAGGCCCGAGCATGTGTTTCTGGTCATGCAGGACCCCGACTACCAGCTCTTTCGCCCGAGCGTGCGCGACGAGTTGGCATCCGCGGCCCCGTCTCCTTCCGACGTCGACGAACTTCGTCTCGAAGCGGTCTTGGAGAGGTTTGGCCTGGGAGATGTCGCCGACCGCCATCCCGCATCGCTCTCGGGAGGGCAGAAGCAGAGGTGTGTCTGCGCCATTGCGTCGGAGTCGGGCGCGCAGGCGCTTCTCCTCGACGAGCCCACGAGCGGTCTGGATTTCCGGAACATGGAACGCCTCGCGCTCATCTTACGCGAGGAGGCGTCTCGCGGGAAGACGGTGGCGGTCGTCAGCCACGACACGGAGTTCCTGTCAAAGGCCTGCGACCAGATTGTGCTCATCGAGTGAGCCGGCCTGCAAAGGCTGAGAAGGGATTCCTACGGAAGAAAGGATTTGGAAATGGCAGCAAAAGTAAAACGGAAGGAAAGCGGCAGCCTCAGCTCCAGGGACCTCATAGCCCTCGGCGTCTTCTCCCTGCTGTTCATGGTGGTGAGCATGCTCGTCGTGGGAATCACCTCCATGAGCGTCGTGGCATACTGCGGCTGCTGCGCCATCGCAGCGATACCCGCCGGGATCGTCTGGGTCTACATGCATACGCGCGTGCCGCGCGCGGGAACCTCGCTGATCATGGCCCTCGTCTTCGCCGTAATCGTCTTCGTCGTCGGGTCGGGGTGGCCCGTTGCGCTCGGCCTCGCCGTCGGCGGCGTCGTCTCCGAGCTGGTGCGGAAAGCGCTCGGGTACGGGAGGTTCGCGGGCGTCGCCGTGGGATACGCGCTTTTCGAGACCTGCTGGGCGGCGGGCCTTTTCGTCCCCATGTTCGCCTCCCAGGACTACTACCGCGAGCTGATGGGGTCGAACAGCATCGACCCGGCCTACATGGAAGCCCTTCTGTCCACGGTGACCCCCGAGACGTTCGCGATCATCGCGGTCGTGACCTTCGCGGGCGGCATCATCGGCTCGCTGGTCGGACGGGCGGTGTTCAAGAAGCACTTCGAGCGCGCGGGAATCGCCTAGCGCCCTTTTTCAAAGTAATATGAGAGAAGAGGTATTTGATGAGCAAGGAAAGCAAAGGAAGGAAGCCGGGGGCCCTTTCCCGCTGCCTGCAGTTTGCGGGGAGAAGAAAGCCCCTCGTGTTCGCCTCCATGGCGCTGGCGGTCCTATCCGCGGCGGCGTCCTTCGTCCCATACGTGGCGATCTACTTCATGATCAGGGATGCGGTCGGGGTCTATCCGAACCTGGCCGCCGTCGACGTTTCGGCGATGACAGGCTACGCGGGCTTGGCGGTGGCGGGCATAGTCGTTGACGTGGGGTGCTATCTTGCCGCGCTTCTGTGCTCCCACGCCGCGGCATTCGACGCGCAGTACCGCACGAAGCTCGGGATCGCCGCCCACCTCGGGCGAATCCCCCTCGGGCACGTCGCCAGGCTCGGCACAGGCAGGGTCTCGAAGGTCATGGACGAGAGCGTCGGCGGAATCGAGCAGTTCATCGGCCACTCCGTCCCGGACCTGGCGGCCACCGCTGCAGCGCCCGTCGTCTTGGTGGCGCTGCTTTTCGTCTTCGACTGGCGCTTCGGCGTCGCCACGTTGGCGGCGGTCGCCGTCGCATGCATCGTTCAGTTCTCCGGCTACGCCGACAAGCGCGTCATGGCGAGCATGGGGCGCTACCAGGAAGTGAGAGAGCAGATGGGCAACGCCGCCGTTGAGTACGTTCGCAGCATGCGCGTCGTGAAGGCCTTCGGCCAGACGGCGAGATCGTTCAAGCGGCTCGCAGACGCGATCAAGGACTACACGGGGCTTTCCCTCGACGTCACGCTCTTCTTCCGGAACTCCATGCCGGGCTTCACGGCGATCATCAACAACGCGTACCTGTTCGTCCTGCCCGTCGGCATACTCCTCGCCCCGGGCGCGCAGGACTGGCCGACGTTCGTGCTCTCGCTCGTCTTCTACCTCCTGTTCGTGCATTCGATATCGAGCGTGTTCGCGAAGATTCTCTACGTGAGCGAGGACGGGATGCTCGCCCAGGCGAACATCGACCGCATCGACTCGGTACTCGGCATCGAGGAGCTCTCTTATCCCGAGGCGCCGAAAACCCCGAAGGACGCCTCGGTGTCCCTTCGGGGCGTAACTTTCTCCTACGAGGACGAAGCGAAGCCGGCGTTGCGCGACGTCTCGCTGGAAATCCCCGCCGGCACGGTATGCGCGGTCGTGGGGCCGAGCGGCTCGGGCAAATCGACGCTGGCGAACCTCGTCGCACGCTTCTGGGACGTCGATTCGGGCCAGGTTCTCGTCGGCGGCGTAAACGTCCGCGAGATGGGCCAGGACGAATTGATGGGCAGCCTCAGCCTGGTGTTCCAGGATTCCCACCTGTTCCGCGAGAGCATCGCGGACAACATCAGGCGCGGCAAGCCGGGGGCGACCGACGACGAGGTGGTCGAGGCCGCGAAGGCCGCCCAGGCGGACGCGTTCATCAACAGCCTTCCCCACGGCTACGCCACGGTAATAGGCTCCGAGGGCGTGCACCTGTCCGGTGGAGAGCAGCAGCGGATAGCCATCGCGCGCTCGATCATCTCGGACGCGCCCATCGTGGTGCTGGACGAGGCGACCGCGTTCTCCGACCCCGAGAACGAGCATTTGATCCAGAAGGCATTCGAGAGGCTCATGGCCGGCAAGACCGTGATCATGATCGCCCACAGGCTCTCCACCGTCGTCGGCGCCGACAAGATAGTCGTGCTTGACGGCGGGCGCAAAGTCGAGGAGGGCACCCATGAAGAGCTCCTCGCCACATCAGGGACATACGCGAAGATGTGGAGCCAGTACACTGAGGCGGTCGAATGGGGCGTCGAATCAGCTCCGGGCGGCGACGAAGCCCAATCCTCCGAAGCGGCCGCCCCGCATGTGGCGCAGGATGCTTCCGCCGGCGAGCACGACCCTGCGGAGAAATCCGGCAAGCCGTCGAACGGCAGGGCGCCATGGCTTCAGAGGGCGTTCAACCTTTCCGGCGAGGACTACGCCGGACTCAAGCGCTCGGCCCTCGCGTGCACCTTGAGCGATCTGGCGCTCATGATCCCCTTCGTCTGCACGGTCGCGGCGTTCGCGGCTCTCGTGGGGACCCTTGCGGGCGAGCCGTTCGACGCCGCCACGCTCTGGGCTATCTTCGCCGTGGGGCTTGCGGGGATGGCGGTGGTCTTCATCGCTTCGAGAAACGACTACGAGAAAACCTACGTGGCCGCGTACACCGAGTCCGAAGGCACCCGCTTGCGCCTCGCCGACCACCTGAGGAAGCTGCCCATGAGCTTCTTCAACCGCCGGGACACGACCGACGTTGCCGACCGCATCATGGGGGACGTGACGGCACAGGAGTCCATGCTCTCCTCGACGCTCCCGCAGCTCATCGCTGGAATCGTGTCGACCGTGGTCATCTGCGTGATGTTGGCATTCTTCGATTGGAGGCTCGCCTGCTGCGTTATGGTCACGCTTCCGCTTTCGGCGGGGGTCATCGCCTTGAGCCGACGCCATCAGTCGCGCCTTTTCGAAAGGCAGAACCGCGTCCGCCTGGATGCGCTGGCGCGCGTGCAGGACTACCTCGAGGGCATCAAGGACATAAGGGCCTGCGGGGCGGTGGGCAAGGACTCCGCTGCCATGGAGCAGGCGATGCTCGAGCTCAAGAGGGTGACGATGCGGGTCGAGCTCGCCGTCGACGTCTCCGTCTCCCTTGCGAGCGCCATCCTTCGCTCTGGAGTCGGGCTGACCGCCTGCGCCGGCGCGATGCTTCTCGCTTCCGGCGGCGTTGACTTCATGGTTCTGCTCATGTTCCTGCTCATCGTTTCGCGTGTGTACAGCCCCATTCTCGCCCTTGTGTCCCAGCTGCCCAACCTTCTCAACCTGTCGACCAAGACAGCCCGGATCAAGGCGGTCATGGACGAGCCTGAAGCGAAGGGCTCTGCCCCGGCGGATGTCTCCGGCCATAGCCTGTCTTTCCAAAACGTCCGGTTCGGGTACGGCGACGAGGAAGTCCTCCACGGCATCAGCTTCGACGCGCAGGAAGGAAAAGTCACCGCCCTTGTCGGGCCGAGCGGCTCGGGCAAGTCGACCTGCGCCCAGCTGGCGGCGAAATTCTGGGAGCCTGACAGCGGCAGGATCCTCTGCTCGGGCAAGGACATCGCCGGGTTCTCCGAGGAATCGTGGCTCGCGCACGTCTCCATAGTCTTCCAGGACGTGATTCTTTTCGACGACACGGTCGCGAACAACATCCGGATTGGTCGCGAGGGAGCTTCTGACGAAGAGGTGGCCGAGGCTGCAAGGACGGCGCACTGCCTGGAGTTCATCGAGAAGCTTCCCCAGGGGTTCGACACGATGCTGGGCGAGAACGGCGCCTCTCTCTCGGGCGGGGAGCGTTGGCGCCTCTCCATTGCGAGGGCCCTTCTGAAAGACGCGCCCGTGGTGCTCCTCGACGAGGCGACCGCCTCGCTCGACCCCGAGAACGAGACGCTTATCCAGAGAGCGGTCGGAACCCTGTGCGCAGGCAAAACGGTAGTCGTCATCGCCCATCGAATGAGAACCGTCGCCAATGCGGATAAGATCGTCGTTCTCGACGACGGGCGCGTGGCGGAGGAGGGGAACCACAAGACGCTGCTTGCCGAAGACGGACTGTACGCGAGGCTGTGGAGGCTCCAGCAGGAAAGCTCGTCGTGGACCGCTCCCGCCGACGGGAGCGGTGCCGACAATGTTCTGACGGGCAGATGAGCAGACGCGGATGACGAGGCAATCCTCGTCATCCGCACCGAGCGCGGGTTCTGCCGCAATGTCGACATCGCGGAGCGTATGGGCGTCACCAAGGTGCTCTCGGACCTCGGCGCTGCCGTCCTCGTCCGCATGTTCGGCCATGACGTGCGCCTTACAGAGGAGGGCGAGCGCGCCGCATCGGCGACGCTCGAACGTCATCGCTTCTTCGAGCGGCTGCTCGTCGAGTCAGGCGTGGACGCCGAGACCGCCTCGGCGGAGGCCTGCCGCATAGAGCACTGCCTGCCAGAGGACTCCTACAGACGTTTCGCGGCCTATCTCGGGAGCCGACGAGCTGCCGCTCGTCTATCTCCTTGTCGCACAATCACCTCTTTCAATAGGCCGCGTCCCAACGAATGGGTACCATTTACCCGTGTGCACCTGGGACAACGGGCTGAAAAAACCTGCGCAAAGCCACTCGCAGAACACGCAACACCAAACACGACAAAAGAGGCGAACGACAGATGCCGGACCCTGGACGACAGCACCGCGGAAGAGAAGCATTCCAACCACAACCGAACAACTCCAGCTACTAGGCAGGCGCCCGCATGGGCGCCTTTTACTTTTCAGGGACTTAGCTGCCTGCTAAGGCGTGCGGCTCATGGCCGTTTCGTGAAGGCCCGGCCAGCTCGACCCACCTCGACCCATCTCCACTCGCGCCGTGCTCACTAATCGCCATCAGGCGGTTCAATCGTCGCGCAGACGAAAAGGCACACGGTGTCGTGCGGTGTCCTCGCGCGGTGCCGCACGGGAAGATTGGAGGAACCATGGCACGCACAGCCGAATGCGCCGCGCCCGAGGGAAGCCAAGATCGGGACGAATGGATGACGGTGATCGAGATGCAGGAGTACATGAGGGCGAGCCGAAACAAGGCATACGACCTCATCTGGTCGGGCGAGATCAACTCGTACAGGCTCGGAAGGAAGCTCCTGGTTTCGAGGGCGTCAGTGGACGCCTACATCGAGTCGAGGAGCGGGAGGAAATGACGGCGGCGACCGCCCCGGGAGCCGCCCGCGGCCGGGCACGCAAGGGAACCTCGAGACGAGAGGAGCTCGAGGACGACCATGACCAAAAGCATTAGCAGGAGCCAGGTGAGGCCCATCGCATCGACCAACGCGTTATTCGGCGGCGGCAAGGCTCGCTACTACCTGCTCACACTCGTCTTCCACGACCAGGCAGACAGCATCGCCGAAGCGGTCAAGGGCTATGAGGTCAAGCTTGCCAGGGCTGACCTCCCCAACATCCCGTTCCACTCCGAGCCCCTCATGAACGGACACAAGGACTTACTGCATGATTCGTATGTTATAGTTAGATATCTCTAACTATTTGGGGGCGATAGCAATGCACGAACGCAAGGGCTTCTGGGACAAGAATGGGACAAGAATGCCGGTCGGTACGACCGTTTCATGCGAAAGGACCGGGCGACATATGAGAAGATGTATGAGCTGATCAGGCCGGTGGTGAAAGCAAAAACCGTACTGG